>Ga0302320_10009342_pt1 | contig 21118 bp, 15 predicted proteins | sample Bog_T0_3_FD_202130 | JGI IMG/M metagenome (GOLD analysis project Ga0302320, IMG submission 202130) | Peat permafrost microbial communities from Stordalen Mire near Abisko, Sweden - Bog_T0_3 | ecosystem: Environmental > Terrestrial > Soil > Wetlands > Peat | place: Sweden: Abisko, Stordalen Mire...
ATTTTGCGGCGTTTCCAAAACGCTTATGCAGTTCATTCTGATGCGCATTTTTCAGGGCATCGGAGGGGCAATGATGGTCCCCGTAGGCAGGCTCATAGTGCTGCGGACAGCGCCGAAAGAAAAGCTGACCCAGGCTCTCGCCTATATCACCTGGCCAGCGCTCTCCGCTTATGTCATCGGTCCTCCTCTTGGCGGCTTTATTACCACCTACGCGAACTGGCATTGGATCTTCTTCCTTAATCTTCCAATCGGTATCGCCGCCATCATCCTGGCGATCTTATGGATCGAGAACGAGCGCGCTGAAGAGGTTCATCCCTTTGACTGGCTAACATTTCTTCTGGGTGGATTCGCGTCGGCCGGAGTTCTTTACGCAATGGAGGAAATCGGTGGCGAGGGAACCCACCAGCAGCTTCCAAGTGTCATTCTCGCTCTCAGTGTGATCAGTGGAATCGTTGCCGTCGCCGCAGCCCGCCGCCAGCCTGCCAGGTCGCTTATCGACTTCGATTCTTTAAAGTTGAGGACTTTTGCGCTTTCAATCTATGGCGGCAGTGCCTTCCGCATCGCTGTCAACGTACTCCCCTTCCTGCTTCCGCTCATGTTTCAAATCGCGTTTGGTCTGACGGCCTTTCAATCCGGTCTTTACCTACTCGCGCTGTTCGCGGGCGATCTCAGCATGAAGGCGCTTACCATTCCAGCTTTACTCCGCTTCGGCTTTCGCCGTGTACTCATTGTCAACGGAGTCATTACGGCTGTTTCGATAGCCGTCTGCGCAACCTTGGCGCCCTCCACGCCCGTCGTCCTTATCATTGTCATCCTGTTCCTTCATGGGGCTTTTCGATCGATGGAGTTCACCTGCATTACTACGCTCGCCTACTCTGAGATCGCTCCAAGCAGGATGAGCCGCGCCAACAGTTTCCTCAGTGCCGTGATGCAACTCAGTTCGGGCATGGGAGTCGCGATCGGCGCCATTACCTTGCGTTTTGTCGCCCACGCGCATGGCCATTCTGCGGCAGTTCCCAGTCTTCACGATTTTCAAATGGTTTATCTGCTCGTTGCGGCACTGGCGCTGGGTCCAGTTTTTGATAGCCTACGTCTTCCGCAAGACGCCGGAGGTGCGACCAGTGGCCATATGCACTCGGAATATGAAACTTCCCCCTAGAACGGGGCCCGCGCCGGCTGGTGCTGGACGCATTCCTTGCAAGAACGAGAGGTTACAAGAATGTCGCGATCGAGAGTGTGCAAAGTTGTGGGCTGGTCATGCTGAGAGAGCCAGCTGGGTTTGGTCAGCGACAGGCCTGAAGCCTTTGTGCCAATGGCGAAACGCGTCTTCCAAAGTCCCATTGAGCACATGAATGCGAACATCCAAGAACCCCTGGACGGTATGCCGGTTCCATCTCATCTGCTGTTTCTTGACCATTCGTTTCGCGATAATTTCGTTGACCGCCGACTCGGCAAACCCAGTCGAGATTCGTTGACCGGCGCGATACCGCTTACCGTAATCAGGCATGGAGTCTGCATTCAATTCCAAAGAGCGTATCGTCTCCAGCAGTGTGAGAGCGAGCCTTTTTTAAAGGGGGGATGTGCTCGAAACACCGTGTCTCCGCCCAATGCCCAAGATGTATCAAGCCCACGATTCCGCGCTCGGTGAGGCCGTTCCAGAGACGCCACTGCGCGTGCTCGATCTCAGCCAGCGCATGGCGCCTAAGTCCACCATCCGCAAGGCTGTTTATGCCCTTCGCGAATTGCTGGAGATTTGTGAATTTCATCGAGATGTGGAACCAATCCAGGATGTGGTCAGGTTGTGGCGCAACCTGTTAATGAATAGCCCGCAAACAGCATCGCCAATGGGAAAATAACCAGCGCCGCGATCTTCGGAGGGCGCGAAATATGAGGAGTCGGTTTCCCCGCTCGCGCCACGTAGTATAAAAACGGTAACGCGACAGGCAGCGATATCACTGCTCTATGACTTAGTGTCATGGCCTGCTCTCTCCGTTAACAATGCCTTGTAGCCAGTAACTCCACGAGTCGTCTTCAATGTGGCGCCTTACAGAAAATCCATGCAGGGTAGTTAGCACCCATCTCCGAGATTGCATGGATTCATCCCAATCAATCCGGCTTAGACATGGATGGAGGAGCAGCATCCGGCGAGCTGCCCCAGCGCTTGTTTGGAACTGGTCCCATGTTGAGCACAAGGCGTCCACCGTTTGCAATATCGGAATGACTGAACCATGGCTTGTTCCATGATTTTCCATTCAGAGTGGCAGACTGGATAAACGGATTCGCCGCGGAATTGTTATGGGCCACGATGACAAATGTCTTTCCATTCCCCATGTGAAGTGTGACCTGATCGAAAATCGGGCTGCCCAGAATGTAGTCCGGGCTGGAAGGATCAACTGGATAGAACCCCATGGCGCTGAAAACGTACCAGGATGAGGTCGATCCTTGATCGTCCATTCCAGGAAATGCAAAGCCGGATTTGTCACTGCCATACATTAGTTGGAGAATCTGTCGCGCCAGCGCCTGCGTCTTCCATGGCTTTCCCGCCCAATCGTACAAGTAAGCTGCCTGCTGGTCGGGCTGATTGCCTTGCACATATTGACCGATCACTCCGGTGCAATCGCGGCAAATGCCTTTGGGGTTATAGGGTGTGCTGAAGAACTGGTCCAGTTTGTCCGCAAACTTTTCTCTCCCGCCCAGCAGATTGATCAAGCCCTGAACATCATGCGGCACCAGCCAAAGTGTTCCCCAACCCGAGGCTTCCTTCATCATGAAGTTGTAATAGGGCTCCCGCGGATCGAAGGGAGAAATCCATTTACCATCAGCGGTCTTGCCCCGCACGAATCCAACTGATGGATCAAAGACGTTCTGGTAATTGTGTGCCCGGTTCAGGAATATCTCATAGTCATCTTCTTTGCCAAGTTTCTTGGCGTAAAGAGCCATGGCGTGATCATCCCAACTATATTCAAGGGTGGTTGCCACGCCAGCCTTGCCATCGGCATACGGAGGGCTGGGATTGCCGTCGGGGATAATGTCCGCGATCCAGCCCTTTTGCATGTATTCGGCCAGATAGCTCCTTGGGCCTTTCGCATCCATGGCATTTTTGCGCAGATAGTCGTAGGTTGCGTTCCAATCGAAGTTCAACCCTCGCTCCCATGCCCCCAGGTACATCAGCACCGCATTGTCGCCATGAAACGACGTGCCCATGTAACCCGATTCGCGCGCCATGTCCAGTTGCGAACGCATGATGTCAACCATCACGTCGGGCTCAAGCAAGGTGAGTAGCACAATCTGGTTGCGCCCCGTATCCCAAAACGGCACAGGCCCATACCGGTCGTACTCAGCAGTCGTAACGGCGCCGCTTGCATCGGTGAATTGCTCGTCCTTACTGGCAATGAGGCGCGGGCTCGCAAAGGAGTGATACAGGCAAGAATAGAAAAGCATCTTCTCCCTTTCCGTTCCGCCTTTCACTTCAATCAGATTCAGTTTCTTAGACCATGCATCCTCCGCAAGGCGTCTCACGCGGTTAAAATCCCATCTCGGATCTTCCGCCTGCAGTCTGGCTTCCGCAATGGCATAGCTGCCGCCGAAGCCGATCTTCATCATCACTTGCTCGCCGTTCGTGGTAGCGAACGTCAGATAAGCTCCGGCATGGCGCCCGGATGTGGCGCGTGCGCTCGGCTGCACATCCTTTTCCCCTAACATTGATCCGCGACCCTCTGCCGGAGGAATCTGCCTGAAGGTGCCGAAGGATGTGAAAGGTCTGGAAAACTCAGCGACAAAGTACCTGCTACCGGGTTTATCCGCCTGTTGACGCTGGCCGGCCTGTTGAATTTCCCCACGCACAGTCCGGTCGCCCACAATTTCAATGTCTCCGCCTACCCGATTCAGATCGAGCAGGACATTTGCCTTGTCGGTGCCAGGAAATGTGAACCGATAAAGTCCCGTCCATGTCGTCGCAGTTAACTCGACACGCGTTTTGAAGTCGTCCAGATAGACAGAGTAGTAGCCAGGTGCAGACTTCTCGCTCACCTTGTCATAGACTGACGCACTCCGCGCAGGAGGAACTGTCCAGTCGCCGACAACGGGCATCACGGTGGGCCCACCAGCCTCGACGTTCGAAAAGCCCATCATGGTGCGGTTGGCGTAGAAGTAGGGCCATCCGACACCAGCGACATAAGAAAGATCGAGATTTCGGTTTATCGGTCCTATGTCGGTCGAACTCTGCGGAAGCTCCGCGCCCGGGGAGGTGAATCCTGAGTAAAGCTGCTCTCCCGGAGGCGGTGCATTGCCGATCAGCTTCCGATTATCGAGCGGAGCGGTGCCAACCAGCCCGTTCACATAATCGATTGGTCGTTTCGATGAAACAGACGTGCTCTGAGCAAGTAAGCTCGAGAGCGAGAAACATCCAAACAGGAGATAGGCAGCCGTAGATCTTTCAAGCAATTGCGAAGGCATGGTTAATGCACTCCCTGAATCAGGCTCATTACCGGTTGGCACTGTTTGCAACTTTGATCAAGCGCTGTAGTTGCTCGATTCACTTGCCAGGCTCTATCCCTCCAGTCTTTGCTGTAAAGTTGAAGCCATCGGCTACGGCCCTCGGCGAAGGAAGCACGTCATAGAGGGGACGCGCCGGCTTTACTTGCGGGCTTTTATTCGCCACGGAAATGGCCAGGATTCGGATGTTGTCGTTGTTCGGGAACTTGAGAGAACCGGCCGCCTCCGGCAGGTCAATCACATATCCGTAGAGGTACGAATAAGAGTAATCGACGTTCTTCCCCTCGGCGTCATGGTGATGACTGCAGTACCATGCAACGTCGGCGCGCTTGATGAAGCCGGGTTTCAGGCCCGTCATTTCGCCATAGTGGTCGTGCGACGTGTCGGCTGGACTCCACATGCGATCGTCCCATTGTCCGATGAATCCACCCCAATTCTCGATGTTCAGCTCGACTTTCTTGCCGCCAACCTCAAACGTGGCCCTTTGATCTCCGTGCGCCGCCGCCGCCAAAAGATAGATCTGATTAAAGTGACCTGCAGGAAGGTTGATGGATTGTCCTCTGGCTACCACAGCATTCGGTCCGCCGCTACCGGCCAACTTTAAGAGAACTCCGTTCAACCGAATCTCCGACGGCAGCATTTCGGCAGGGAGGGAGTTGCCTTCTCCATCGAATCCAGCAGTCGACGATTCGCCATCGTTGCTTGCAGTTGCGACACTGTAAGGCAGCGCAACAGGAGCGGACTGTACGCCGGAAAGTGTGATGGCCGAAGGAGCCAGACGAAGCGCGAAGGTGCGCGGTTGGTAAGCGCCAAAGGAGGTGACGAGCGCTCCATCGACCACCGTTGCCGTTCCCACCGGCTGCTCCTGTCCATTCACCTCGCGTGCGCTCGAAATTGGCGCAGCGAACGATAACTTCACGTCGGGCTGCGGCTTGCCATCGAGCTCCACCAGGCGCACCACCACCTCATCACTGAGTTCGCCTTTCTTTACTGCCAGAACCCGAATCCGAGGATTGTCGACATGGAGCAGCGAGAAGCTACGGCCCAATTTGCCTTCGTGTTTCTCGGTAGTGAAGGCGAAAAGCGGCGCGTTCAGCCTCTGTGCCTGCCAGTCGGTTTGCGAACTCCGCCAGTCAGCGGCGTGCCCGGCAAATCCGTACACAAACTCGTGGTGGCCGATATCCTGTGTCGCCTGGTCCGGATAGCCCCCGGAAACTCCGGGAGTGCGAATGAGAGTCAGCCGCAGGGTATGATCGTTTGGTTTGTCCGATCCGTTCTTACAATCGGTTAGGATTGTCGCGCCATACTTGCCGCTCATATCCGTCAGGTCGATCCATTGGTGCGACGGCACCTCGAACTTCTTCGGCTGCGCCGTGGGCCGCTCGATCGTGCCGATATCCCAGTTATACGTCGCCATCACGTTGCTAGCTGTAAGTGGGAACGTCACCTTGAGATTGGATTCGCGCGTGTTCCAGTCAATGACATTTCCGAACTCAATGCGCTTGCCCCCATCGCCGGCCGAAAGGCTGATCGTCTGCACAAAGCGCGAGCCGGTAGTCTCGCGAGTCACTTGAAGTGAAACTCGCACCGGACCGTCATCCACAATGCGAATCTTTGCCGGACCCGAAACGTATGTCTTTGGCGCTGCCTGCTCCTGCTCCCAATCCATATTCCAAGCCGGCCACTGCACCGGGTTGTCGTAAGAAATGGCAAGACGGGCGGGCGCAGAGAGCAACTCCCTGCCATTTGCTTTGTCGAAGATACTGGCGACATCGCCGCCGGCGTCCAGGCGAACGCGATAGTAGACGTTCTCAAGTTCGTTCCCGGAAACTTTCAGGGTAGAAGGAGCACTCTCCTCTTTATCCAAAGGCTGCACATCGTAAACAGCGTAGCCGACCGAGGGAACGCTGGCCAAAAAGATTACGTTGTCGCCCGTAATCTGACCCGGCACGCGCTTGCCATCGGGCCCCACGACACGCACAGCCTTGGGCATTCCATTCGGAAAGTGAACGTGGGCCTCTACCACATCCTCACGGGCGATGTTGAGCTGATTGAAGACCACCACGGGTATTCCAATGGCGTTAGTGTCCAGACCCGCTGAAATGCCTTCGACGGCATTATTAAGAACTCCTGCAAACTGATTCAGCGCGATTACGTCGTCATTCCAGGCAAACTCATAGGCGCGTGGAGTAGCGGTTCCAGCGGCAAGGTCGTGAAAGTGCGCGCCCATCGCCAGCGTCCAGGCTGCGTTCAACCGCTCCAACGGGTAGGCGCGCGCTCCCAGCCACTGCGCGGCGATTGACGACTTCTCCGCCGCATCGGCCAGCAGCTCTTCATGGCGAATCCAACGCTTCTGATAAGCCTGTGAAGTGAGCGATCCTGCCGAGTGATTGGTAAGTTCCATTTCACTGGTGAAGCGTGGAAGATTGGCAGCCTGTGCGGGGGTTAAGTCCAGGAACATTTGATCGGCGGTTGCTGAGATTACATGCACCGGCCCATCACCCAAGCGCACGGCAGGCCCCTTGACCGCAGATTGCCCACGGCCAAGTAGCTGTCCCGGCTCAGGCAGGCTATCGCTGCCTCCGGTTACGATAGCTTCAAGACGCTTGACCGAATCTTCGCTGGGAGCGCCCCCAATGTCGCCGGTCCCGTAGTAGTGATAGTCCGTAAATACGCCCGTTGCTGTTCCATTCTGCAGAACACGCTCGGCCCAATCGCCCTGGTACCTCTGGAAGTCGCGCTCTTGCTGCGTCCGAAAAATCTCAGCCTGCTCGGTGCGCAGGCTCCTGAGTTCCTCAAACTCCGCCTGGCTAGGCTGCTGGCCGCTCTGCCGGGACTGTTGCTGTTTCGCCTCGAGAGTGCCGATCCTGCTCTCCATTTCGGCAAAGGCCGGATTAGATGGCAAGGTTGGCAGCGGCTTGCTCAGATCGGTGTCAATGTGGCCCCCGTACCCGCCCGGATTCAGGCCCGCAAGAACCGATTCGCCATCGGGGCCTACCCAGACACCTACGTTGAACGGCGTTCCTTCCGGCGTCTTTTCCCGAGACTGTAAGCCCCCTCCATCGGCAGACGATCCCCACGTCAATTTCTGCGTCGAGAAGCCCTTCACGCCCGAGTGTGCAAGAATCGTCGGCAATGAAGCGGGGAAACCGAAGCAATCCGGTAGCATGAACTCCGCGCTGGACTTGCCGAATTCGGCACGGAACCAGTTGTTTCCGTAGAGAACCTGTCGAATGATAGCCTCGGCACTCGGAGCATTCACGTCGCCTTCTTCCATCGACGATCCAGCCGGAAACCAACGTCCTTGTTCGACATATTTTTTCAACTTTGCGTAATCTTCCGGGTAGTACTCCTTCATGAGGCGGTAGCGATTGGCGCCGCTGAAGTTGAAGATGTAGTGCGGATACTTTTCGAACAGCTTGAAATTATCTTCCATAGTGCGGCGAAGGTACTCGTCAATAACCTGCGGATACTCCCAGCGCCATTCGGTATCGAGGTGTGCGTAGCCAACCGCATAGAGTGTCGGTTGCTTGTTCAGGTCGGGCCTGGCGTCGGTCTGGGCGGAAGCTGGTAAGGCTAGCGCGAACAACAAGCTAGTATTTAACAAGTACCAAAGATTACGCATTGCGACACTCCAAATCTCTGTTGTTGGTAACCTAAAACTCATTGCGATTGCTATCTCGGGTGTGCGGAGAGCATTCGTTCGTATTACGGGTCGAATACCTTTTTGCGATTCCGTGTCAGTGGTCAACAAAAACCGTGCTTCATTGCCTGCATTGTATGCAGACCTCGCTGCTTCCGCTGCGCGGGCTGAAACCGTGAAGACCCGTTTGCTCTTTTTCGCGATTGCAGCGCAGAAGACACTGTCATCGGAAGGCAGGTCGTAACCACAGTGAGCTTGCCGTGACAGAAGCTCTCCGACCCATTGTCGTTTACATTAGCCGTCGTCCTCGTCCCGCCAAGAAGACACTGCGTTGCAAAGCGAGCAGCGATTTTACCCACCGGCAGGAAATTTAGAACGAAAACAAGTGTACAGGAATGTCCGAAAGTTGACAACGATGTCATTTTCGTGCGTGGCTCTTCCACGATGAGCTTGCCAAAAGCTATGAGATTCTCTCGCAGATAGCTCCCCTGATCTTGGAGAATCAAAGTAAGGGCGCAGTTGGCGGCGTTGTGCTTGATAAAGATCGTTCAACGCAGAGGGTCGCGGTAGGCGACTACAAATTGGATGTGGGAATCGCGCATCACTATACGTTCACGACTCCGGACTATCCAGCGGGTATCTTTATCCAGCTTGGTCCCGACGAATACCTAGTTGCTGGGCGAGGGTTGACAGTCGCCTTTACTCCTAACACTCCAGGACCTCCGATTGCTGGCCTCGCCACCGTCGATGAAGGTGCCTTCGTGAACGGCAAATGGGTTCCCAGCCGCAGGTTGAACGGAGACGAAATCCTATCAGGGAAAGGTTTGCGGCTGCGGGGAGATCGGTACGTGATCCAGCACGTCAAGCTGTATCGATTCCGTTAAAAACGGCGAGATTTGCACTGCCGGGTTCGCGCCGTCAAAAAGCCCCCAACACTGAACGCCAAAGCCTCTCTCGCGGCGTCAACAGAAACTGCTTCCACTACTTTAGTTTGCGGCAAAACCGAAGCCAGAAAGGGTAACAGTATGAAAGTTGTCTATGAAAACACCGCGAAGGGCATAACAGGGTTACTGGCGCGCGAGGGTATGTCATTCGCTATGGATGTAGCGAACGAAGGGTTCGGAAGCGTCTGCCTGGATGCCAAAAAGAGTTAAAACGGTAAGCACGGAAAGGTCCTTTCGTTGGGGGTGGTAGTTGTAACACAAGAGTGCGGAATTGCGGGCGCTTGAGCGTCGCTCGTGGTTAGGGATTGAGGGGGAAGGGAAGTGCAAGGCAGGATGAGCAGGGCAGGCTCGGAATTCAGGACATCATCAACGGCAAAGTCCCTTGCCGTTACCTTAAACGGCCGGATTCCCGGTCATTTGGGAGGCCAGATCCGCCCAACGTACATATATATATTGATAGAGCCGTCATAAATCCGAAGTTACACCGACTAGCTGGAAATAAAGTGAAACGCCCCGGTTGGGTGGTGCTCGGATTTGAGGGGTGGAAAGAGAATAGATGGGAAGTTGTGATTTAAAGCACATCTGATAAAAGGACACTTCGCGGTGTGGTTCAAAACAAGACAGTAAAAGTCGGAGCTGGCTGTCACAAGCCCAGCCCCGACGACGCGTTCTTTGTGAAGCGCTCAGCCAGACGGATGTAGCGGTGAAAACTCTTCGACGCCGGATTGTGGTGCGATTGTCGGCGGATGATGTACTCGGGAACTCCATTACCGGCCGCTGCGGTAATTCCACCGCTGCGAAGGCTGTGGCCGGCGATGCCGGCGACGTTCATCCCTGCGCGGGCCGCGGCACGCTTGAGGATGTAGCCGATCGAATCGCGGTGCAGTCCGGAAGGCGACACGCGTCCTTTCTGATCCACACCGCGGAACACCGGCCCCGAGCTTATCTTCGCCGTGTCAAGCCAATCTCGCAGGGCACGCAGCGGACAAGTCGTAGGGTCGGCACCAGGAACGATCGCGATTTCTCTGCCGCGGGACTCCTGGTCCGTCTTGCCGTGATCGAGCGTGATGACGAGGCCTTCGGGTGTGAATTGAAGGCCCTCGAACCGGAGAGCGGACGAATCCTCGCGGCGCAGCATTCCGGCAAAGGAGACCAGATATAGGGCCTTGTCCCGCTTGCCCGCCAGGCTGTCCGGACAACAGGCCACGATCTTCCGGACATCGTCGGTGAGAAGAGCCTGCTTGATCTTCTGCTTCGTGCCGATCTCACGGCGAATCGCCGTGAACGTTTCGCGGACAAGCGGGTGATGGGTAGGCGAGAGCAGGCAGTTGGCTTGGCGGTGGTAATAGGAAATGGCGTTCAAGCGGCGCGCCAGGGTCGCTGCTTTAAGAGTTGATGAACGATCGACAAGGTAAAGACAGATCCATTCAGGCTCGGCTGGGAGTACAGGCGCGTTATGACTCTCGGCCCATGCTTTCCAGTCGCCAAAGAAGTCTGAGGCGTATCCACGCTTCGTCGCCGCTGAGACAGTGTTCGCAAGCAGAGCGCGCGTTTTTGCGACAAGCGCATTCAGATCCGCCGGTAGCGGGTGCGAAGGAACGATGAGATTGTTCATGGGAAAACTCCTGTCTGAGAGTGGTGGTGTAGGGCAGCCATGGTTCGCTCGCCGGAGACATCAGCCTGTTGTTTGTCTGGGGAAGGGAAGAGGTGGATAGAGGAGGGAGTGACAGAGGCGGGATTGGCAGGCGAAAAGACCGATGGCGGCGGTCGCGGTTACCGTGATGGACAGGGCGACGAGGAGATGAGGTTTCGCGGCACGGAGATTGGCTAGCGCTTCTTGGATTTTGGCGTTACGTTTGTTTGCCGCGCTGGATAAAGCTCGACCCTTATGACCGCCAGGGAGACGTTCCATGATGCGGAGTCCAGGTACAACTCTGGAATGTCGACCTTCAGCATCCGGAGAGCCGCGGACAACTCCGGGCTTAGCATACGGACCTCTTGCTGCAGCCGGCTGGATGGGGAAGCCGGCTCGACTCCGGGTAACGCTCCATTTTCTAGAGCGGCCAGGATGCTGGGACGAGGGACGAATTTGTTCGGTCCATGCTTACGATCGCGCTCGTCCTTGAGGCGTTCAATTGCTTCATCAACTTCGGTAGCTATCCATTTTGATCCGCCGAGATGAGTTGGAGCCGGAAAAAGGCCGAGCTGGATGAGACGGTAGATATTGGAACGCTTCATCTTGGTGCGCTCCTCGACCTGATTTAGGGTGAGCAAATCCGTCGAGCGAAACGGGTCGAGATTGAGTCCAAGCGTAGCCATAGCCGGATCGGTTCAGGCCAACTGGTGGTGGTTGGCCTGGGAGCGTCGAGAGCGTGTTCGCAGATGCCAACAAGTTCCGTTCTGCGGAGCGTCCATTCAACGCTCGTCGATCTCGACATGATGATCAGGCCATATGTCCTGGGTGGAATGCTTCCAAAATCGCGTGGGCAAAATCGGGTCGGGAAATTTGGGAGGGTTGTCGGACGAGATCCGCGGCGCCAAACCGGGCGAGGGCGATAGCATACCGTGTCACCGTTGGCGGAGCAGCGATCGGTCGGCATGGTAATGCCCAAGACGCAGGAAAAGATCTTGCCGCATCAGTCGACCGCACAGCAAAGGTACCGATCGCTTGATGAACGCCATTACTTAGCGCTTCTAACTCTCGCATTCCCGGTCAAGGTGGTAATCGGTGTGCCGGCGGATGGGTTTCCAGACGTCTTTGTGCTTTTCATAGTAGATCTCGACCAGAGCGTCGAAAGACCGTGGAGTCGCGACGCCGCTGGCGCGCTCCGCAATCGTTGCACACCGGAGGCTGTCGGAGACATTCAATTTTCCCGGCGCGCCGAAGAGAAGATACGTTACAGTGCGTACGGTCCCTCCGACTGGATCGATCCATAAGGGGGATCGGCCCTGCACGCCGTTCAGATAAGCAATGCAGTGGAGGAGAAGCCAGTCAAGACCACGATGCGTCTGCTTCCGAATTGACTTGCCGCTCGGCTCGTTCACGATCTCTTTCAAAGTTTGAAGAGTCTGATTGAGTGCCCTTGCATCTTCCGGCCACAGGCCAGGTGCACCCGCCAGCCTCACTATGTGGGGCGCCATCTTCTGCTGACAGCTGATTGCCAGCTTGCGCAGCTTTCTTGCCGATTTAAACTCCGCCGCACAGCGGTCGTTTCCAGTTTCCTGCAGTTTTCCATGTGCGCCGAAGGCGTAGAGGCTCACGAGGACCGCATCGGCGCGCCGTTCTGAACACTCAGCCAGGAGCACAAAGCCTTCCCGCTCCCGGAAAGACTCGGGCCGCATGAGAACTTTCGCGTATTCGCTTAGCCACACGTCAAAGGCCTGGGGTGGTGCTTGAAACCCCACGCTCCTCGCCACGCCGGTGACGATGACCGAGGCAAGCAAACGAAAAACGCCACGCTGGGTACACAGTGCCTCGATGGCTTGCACTTCAGCCGCGGTTGGCTCGCGCTTTTCCAGCGCGCCCTTGGGGCCATTTGGGTTTGAGATCGGCATTTTTTCTCCCTTGAATCCTCACTCTGATTTCTGAATACAACATACAATGAGGTTTCTCCAAAGCCAATCCTTCCCGGCAGAAAAATAGGCTATCTCTCAAAAATTTCTCTGACCCACCAGACATCGGTGATCCATATCACGATCACGGTCCAAATTTCCGGGGATATTTCCGAGCCTTCCATTTTGGACGCTTTTCTTGGAGCCTTTGGGCACCATTTAGATGCTATGGGTGAACGGATAGAGAAAGAAAATGGTCTACAGCCGGTGGAGACTGAGAGCAAGGCCCAGGACTCTGGGCTGACGGTTGCTCAAGGTCCATCCGGCAATACCGGAGCAGCTGGCCTAAACGACCATCACCGCGCTCCGGAGCAGCTGTCCCTGATCGACCTCTTCGAACAAGCTGATCGCGCCGGTGATGGGCCTGAACAAGATCGTAAGGAAGTATCGGGAGGCGAAGCGCGGTCCGCTGTTTCCGCTGTCAGTCCCGCTAGCCTCCCAGGCGGCGGTGTCGCAGTAGCCTCGGCCATCGATGTGCGGCTGGATGATCAGTGCACCGAAGATCAGCGTCCTGATTCGGCTGATTTCTCCCCGCAGGCTTCTGTAACTGCCGTTCCGGATTTTACTCCTCTCCCGCCTTCTACACCGGCCGGCGGAAGTCAGGCGACCTGCCCGGCGGCGAACGAACAGCCTGATCTCGGTAAGACGCAGCAGCGCACCAGGAAGCTCAGAGGCCCCAAAAGGCCGAGCAGGAAATCTCTGCTCCCTATCGACACCGGCGAAGAGGCGATGCAGGCACGCGCCGGAACCCTTTACGCGGCTCTGGCACACGCCGCGGGAATGTCCGAACTCCAGATGAACAGCCCCGGACCTGCGGTCCCACTGAACCCGGCAATCCTTGACAAGGCCAAAAATGATTACCTCGGGCGGGACGACAAGTATCAGAAGGTCCGCGCTACCCACGCCGGCAATCCTGCCTTGCTCGAACAGGATGAGCACCTGGCCGGTGACCGCGCCCGGAAGACGATCGAGCGCGCGAAGGATGACCTGGTTGAGATTGGAGCCGTCGAAACTGACGTCGACGGCCATCCGGTCGCGATCCTGCGCCTTCCCGAGGTCAAGCGCATTCTCGCGTCGTGGGGTGCTACCCACATCCGCCTTTGTCCTGGTGGCAACCGCAGGCTGTGTGGTGCGTCAGGCAACGAGATTCAGTCGCCGTTGAAGCAAAAGGCGGCTCCTGCCGATAAACGTTCCAAGCAGAACGACCATACCGCGTGAACGGGACAGCCAAATGAGCGGCGGACAAACAGTGCAAAGCTCGGTGCTTGACCGGCTGGCCGCTCATGCACAGAGTCTTGGAATCGACCAGAAGCCTGTGCGCGCCTTGCATCGGCTGATCGACTTCTACGAACCACCAGCCGGCTATCTCCTACGGCTCAAGACACTCAATAACATTGCCTCGATCCGGGTCGGCAACATCGCCGTCACAGAGCTTTGGCCGGAACTTTCCAGTTGGACGCCCTACATCGCCGAGGTGCTCAGGGATCCGGAGGAGTTCGCCCAGGATGCCGGCCTGACTGGGGACCAGTGCCGCCGCCTTCTCGCCGACGAAGGACGGGACCCGCTGTGGGGCGTCGCGATGGAAAGCCACCAGCTCGAGGCCCTGCTCTGGGCAGAGGTCAAGGATCAGGGAGAGGAGGAACGCGTCCGATTCTTGCTTCTTCAAGGGCAGATGGTGATCGCGCAAGCTGCGATTCTCGATGTCGCCTATACCTCTGCCGCCGCTGTGGGCGTTCGGCTTCCTGGGCCCGAAATCTTCCATTCGCTCAGAGAGCCGAACTTATTCGCACGCAGATTTGCAGAAGAACATTGGCTGGAAGGGTTGCAGCGCCTACCGCTCATTGCCGCCCCCGCTGAATACGCTGACGCCCTCGCAACTCTTCGCAAAAAGCTTCGTGGAGAAATCAATGACGCCGCTACCAAGATCCCCAAGAAAATCGACGAAACGCTCGCGGGGATCATCTCACACATTCGGCGCGGTCAAGAGAAGCAGCCTTTCGAAAAGCGGGCCTTCAAGGGCCGGAACTCTGATCGGCGCTCCGCGTCGAATGGCGGCAGCGAGTTCACAATCAGCAGGGGGAGTGCCGCCACCAGGGCCGCGATCGAGAAAAGCGGGGAGTGCCCGGAAGATCACCTGCGCATCCGGACCTTCATTCTAGCCGACAGCGAGATCGCCGTTTCACATCATCTCGCGGCCAAGGCTCGCGAGAACCAGATGCTGCCGCGCCGTTACCGCGAACCTCGACCTGGCGAATATGCCCTGCTGATCGAGCAGATGCGGGATCACCCGGACCAGTTCGTGAGTCCGCTCACAGCGCGAGAGATCATCGCGTGGACCGAGATCGTGTTTTTTCACGGCTGCTCGCCGGAACAGGCGACCGCGCTTCTGGTTGGATTTCCCGATACGCCTCTTGCCGACAGCGATTTCATGCTGCGCATGGCCGAAACGCCGGAAGGAGATCGGGTCTTTTCGCCGCGGATGCGGGTGCGCGCCCTGGAGCCCGATTACACGACGCCGTATGTTCCAATCGAGGGCGAGCGTGAGAGGGTCTGGAGTTTCGAAATCGCCGACCTCGCAGGCCTTTGCGATTCCATCCGCGGCCTGCTGCGCGAACGGCTGACCGGCACCGGGCGCCTCGACGCCTCCTCCGAAGCAATCCGCGCCTGCGCCGTGAAGATCTTCCCCCAGAACGCCGATACATATGCCAAGGCCGTGGATGAATTCGCGGCTTCGATTGGGCTCGGCGATCGAGTCACGGTTTCAGGTTTGGGAAAGGTCTTATTCCAGCGATTCGAGGAAGCTAGAGATGTCGTTTCGGCCGCGCTGCTTACATGCAGTCGGCCTACGCTTGCTTCTGTTCGCCGGTGGTATTTCAGCCCATCCGTCGATTTCCTTCGCCGTGTTCACAGGCTGGGCACTGAGAGCATTCTGGCAGAACTCCCGAAAGGATTGACCGCGACTCGCACGATGACGGTCCCCGGCAATTCGACCGAGTACGTCGGCAGCCGTCGTTGCGCCGAATTCGAGTTCATTCAAGAACGCGTCGGGATCCTGAAGGGAATCGTGAAGGCGCCAGTCGCAGTTCGGACCACAGAGGAGCGCCGCCGGGTTTTCGCCAGCAAGCACAATGCCCTGGTCATGCTCGCCATCTGGGCCATCGACTTCAGCGTGGGGATGCGGAGCACCAAGCATCCATACTTCCACGGATCGGAATACGACAGCTCAACCGGGATGGGGTCGTTTTGGGACAAAGGCATTAAGAAAGCGAGATCGTTCTGCCTAAGCGAGCTCGCCATGCAGATCGCAGACGTGCACGACAGCTACCTAGTTAAGCTCGAACCTTATGGACTTCCAGCATCGACCATGGCTCAGCCCAGCTACTTCATCGAGGAGGATCTCAAGGTCGTACCGGCAACGCCCAGTTCGATTGAAAACTACTTCGGGAATTTCTTTCTCTTTGCACCTAACTGGGCGCGTCGGATGGTCAAAACAATGGCCATCGAAAAGGATATTCCGGCCATCTTCACCGATGCCTATTGTGGCCACGCGAATTACGGGCAAGAACCTTTCTATACGTTCAGCAGTTTCGATCCGCTACTCTATTTCGAGTGCATGAGCCGCTATCTGGGCCAGTTGCTGGCAGATCTGGGCTTTGAGCCTCTCAGCTTCGATCCCGGGTTTCTGGAGGCGCGATAATGAGTCCGGCGGAGGGTTCTTTCTTATCGGGGAACCTGCTCGAGAATCCCTCGACGGTCGACCTCACAGAGAGGCAGGAGAAAACGTGTAAAGCATTTGCCGCGTTCCTTCGGGAACACCAGACCGACGTCGGAGACATCCTCTCTCATGACACGAAGGATCCCTGGTCCGAAAAACAAATGGAAGAGCTCGTCGACATCATCAAGGCATCTGAAGATGAACGCCGGATGATCGACTTCTTCCGTCTTCTCAGGAAGCTCGCCGTCTGCTGGATGATGCGCCACGGGAAGGAAGCGCCGCTGCCGAAATCGGCAATCCCGATTCCCGAAGTGGCAAATCCCTCGAGCATCAACCTGGCGGCGGCTTTTCGTGATTACAGATGCTGGGCCGCGTGGCTGGCAAGCGAACTCGAAAAAGCGCGGCCCTCACGTAAATTCGCAGCTCTGCCGCCCATTGATTCCGTCGTTCCACTTCTCGCGTCCTCAATCTTGTACGGCGGTCTCTGGAACGAACAGTCCCTGATCACGTTGCTCAGGACCATTCCCAATCTACTCTCGGCGACGATGGCCACCAGCGAGGCGATCTACATCGGCCTGACGTTGTCGTGGCATAACTTGCCCCTGGGCGAATTCCGCTGCTGGCAACCGGATGCCCTTACGGCGATTCTGCTTTTGCGTACCGATCGATCCGCGGTCGAGAGACTGCTTCAGCCCAAAGCCACCAGCAAATCCGGAAAGCTGTCCGATGCCGAACTTATCGAGAGGGTGAAGGAACAGTTCCAGAACCTCGGCTCAGAGGTGCCGGGACGTTCGAAGCTAAAAAGACTTCTGACCTGCGCACGGAGTATCGGGGCGAATTGCATGCCTGCGGTGATCGCCCGCTATGCCAGCCGGAATTACATCTCTCCTTCGCTATCGCTCAAGCAGATGCAGCGAATCTCGGATAAGGCTTGGCTGTACGGGCTGCCATTCCCCATGGCCAAGCAATCCATTGCGGACACGGGAGAACAGGCGCCGGGCGTGCTTGTCGATGCACCCCTCTGGGCCGGCTTGATTGAATCCGCAATTCTCCGCCGAGACCTCGCGACCGCAGCCACTGAGCTCGAGGCGCTCGCTGGACGCGCAGACTTGCCGCCTCTGGCGATGCGGCTCATCGATTTTGCCCGCAGCACAATCGTGCTACCAATGTTTTCGAGAAACACCGCGAGCTTCGAACTCTTTGCGCGCCGCACCGTAATTCTTGCGTCAGCAATGCACCGGCAATGGGCAGAAGCGGACCCTGCCCAGATGAACGACAAGGATCTGGAAGCAGGGTACAAGGGGCTGGTGAATTTCGCCCGGGACATGGATCCGCTTGGCGACAACCTCCGTGACCTGATGCACAGCTTGAGGTATTTCCACAGCTACATGCGCAACTGTCACAGGAAACGCCGGCTGAAGGACAAGGGCCTGATTGTTCCCATGAGTGTGCTCGACAGGATTGACGTGGACATTCTCAGCATCAAAGAGTACCGGCAACTACAGGGCGAGATCAATCTCAAGTGGCCAGGCATCGAGCACAAAGGTCGCCGTGTGGCAGCGCATGCACTCACAAGCCTTGGATTTCACTGGGGAATCCGGCGCGAAGAGGGGCGCTTGGCGAAGATCGGCGATCTGCAACCAACCGAATTTCTCGTGCGTGCCTCAGACGATCGCGCCCTGAAAAGCCCTGCGGCGGAGGGGCGCCTGGCGAAGATAGGCGATCTGCAACCAACGGAATCTCCCGCGCGTGCCTCAGGCAACCACACCCTGAAGAGCCGCGCGGCGGAGCGGCGGCTACCGGACATTTGCATTCCCACGGACGAGAATGCAGCACTGAGAAAGTGGCACAAGGAGCGCTCCCGCTTCGGGGGCGACGGAGACTATCTCTTCTCCGACAAGCTCGATGGCCATGAACCCGTTCCGCCATCAATCTTCCGCGCGTTGAATGAACTGATCGCCAAAGTAACCGGGACCTCCGAGTCGGACCAGCCGAGTCATTACCATCATTTGCGCCACCGGCTGGCCAGCTTCCTTCTGTTGCGGATGCTCCTGCCAAGGGGCGCAAAACCGCCGGAATACCTGCAAAAGGAAGATACCGAATGGCTGCTCACCGGCGCTAATTCTCGTCCCGAGGAACTGCGGCGCCGGACACAACCATGGGGTGCCGACGTGTTTCTAGCCGGGCAATTGCTCGGACATCTCCATCCGGCGACCAGCATGAGGTACTCGCATTTTTCCGGAGAGTTGTTGCGAATTTACTTGCAGCGCAGTCCGTGGATGCAACCTGATGCGTCGACGCTCTCGGTCGCGATGGGCTTTGCCCCCGACGTCCTGGAGCTGAACGCATCCTCGGCAATGCAGTTTGCAATCGAACTCTTGGGCAAGAAGGCGCGATCGGATCCGCGCAGTCGGACCAACAACTTGCAGTCGCAGCGTCCCCCGGCAAGCTCCTTCTACAGCAAACTGAACGAGACACGGGAATTTCTGCGCTATGTGCAGACGCCGGATGGGCCCGTCGAGGAGGCTTGCGAATTCTTCGGGTGGGGGCCGGAGCGGGCAAACGCGGTGATCAACGTCGCGGACCAGTTGCACACGATGCGAGCGCGCAACGGCTCCTTCCGCCACCGCTTCCAAGCGGCGAGGTTGGAATCCGGCAAATCCCTTCGCCCGCTCGAACCGGCGTGGCCCAATGATCCGATGGACCGTGAAATCTTCGAGCGCTATGCGGCACGAATCGAGGTGCTGGCACAACAAGACGAGACCTGCGCCGCGTTACTCCGGGGCATTGACGCCTACGTAAGTGCCGTCTGGATGTGGAGCAACTTCGCGGTATTTCATGACCCGACCCGAGAGGGGAACAAGGCTGCAGCCTTCCTTCTCCTGCTGGACATCTTGCAGATCCATCGCAAAGACACCCGCTTTATTTCCTTCGATGAGAAGCGATCCCAGTCGAGACGTGACTGGAAGAGAGTGTTAGACCTTGGTCGCGCGACGATGTTCGAGCGCCGCCCGCCTCCGTATGGAGATCCTGAGTCCACTCAGCCCTGGATCGCGATTGAGCCGAAGTTCGGCACCAAGTCGCACGTAGGCGAAGGTCTCTTCGGCTTCCGCTGTTTGCTCGTCACGTCGTTCCTTGCTCTGTCCGCGCGAGTGAATTAAGGTGTCCAGGATTTCCCGGACACGCCCCTGAGATAGCAATGCACGCTCTTGACCGGCAGAAGAACCTGTCCCCATTGCCCGGCGATTGCCAAGAATTGAGTCAACAATTCGCGGTGCGCAATTAAGACCCAATCCAAAGAAGTTGTCCGGAAGTCTACGGTTCAACTTGACCTGATCTATCGAGCGGCCTCTCGGGAACTGTAACTTGTCCACTACTGCCTTTGTGCTGCCGGGACCGATGTTTAACTTGTCCGCACCCAGGTGAACAGGGCAGTGAAGGCAAACTTGTCCGATTTGGTTCTCTTGAGCCTAGATCGAGGCGAAAAATTCGCGCCCCCGTGTGATTTCATCTCCTTGTTCCCTCGGAAATCATTGGACAAATTCGCACTTCGTTACGCCCGCGTTCGCCGGACAACTTTCGGCCATCGCGCGGACAGGTTGCTTTCGATCATTCTTTATTGGCCCCAACTCTTTTGTTTTGCGGGTTTGAGTCGGAATCAAACTGTTGGACGGCTCGGAACCGAGTCTGCACCAGTACAGCCGCCACCCGCCAAGTCCACGGCGTATCTGGAGGCGCGCCTGCCGTCAGTCTTACATACACGCGAAAGGAACCATCGTTCTCAGATTGCGTACTCTCAATGACGAAAGCGTTCGGTTCAGTTCGCTCGTCTTGACCCGAGAAGAGTCCAGACTCCAGCCAAGCCATCTCTGGCTTCACGGTGGGATTCGTATGCTGCCTATACCAATCGCGGCCGCAGGCGACGCCCAAGTCGATTTTGTGGAGCAGCGCCTTGCTGAGGTAGGGCGCAAATATCTTCATGTCCGCGCCATACGGGATACCTGTCGGGTGACGCGCCACCACTTGCGCGTAGAGGCTCCGGACCAACGCGTCGGGCTGAATGGGCAGGTTGGCCGGGTTGGTGGGTTGGGCGGCTTGCGCGAGAGACAGCGTTGTTGCCAACGGGAGAACAAGAACGCAACGAAAGAAATTCATATTGTTACCTCGGTACATGGATCACGGCACACGGATTACATAGTAAGCGTCAGCGTTGTCCGAACGGCTCGGGTGCCGGGTGTTGTTCGGGTCGTAATTGGGTATGAAATGAAGAAAAGGCGCGACATTTGATGGCCGATTTTGGGCTGCGTTGGCGGGCCACTGGTCAACAATCCAGATGCCGCCGTACCCGCTCCCCATATAAATCCCAGAGTTTTTGTCGTGACCTTTTGGATAATGGCCGTTGGTGTCAGTCGGGCCGCTACTCTCAAAAGTCGCAATCGCGGTTCCGATGTCCTTGTCAGTAAGCTGCATTGCGTGCATTCCTGACACCCATTTGCTGGTGTCGGGAGTCACGCCTGAGAAATTCGCACAGGCAGTCACGCATTGACCATTTCCAATTGGGTCGTTCGCGCCGCCATGCGTCCTCTTGTATATATCTGAGCCAGGACCTGTGGGAGCTTTATATGAGCCATCGGGTTGGCGACCATACTGCTTTTGGGCCGTGTACCGTTTAATGCTTCGGACGGAGTTGTTTTGCTCTCATGAGTGCAA
>Ga0302320_10009343_pt1 | contig 21116 bp, 22 predicted proteins | sample Bog_T0_3_FD_202130 | JGI IMG/M metagenome (GOLD analysis project Ga0302320, IMG submission 202130) | Peat permafrost microbial communities from Stordalen Mire near Abisko, Sweden - Bog_T0_3 | ecosystem: Environmental > Terrestrial > Soil > Wetlands > Peat | place: Sweden: Abisko, Stordalen Mire...
TGTGCGGATGACCACCGCGGTACCTGCGGGCCTCACGGGTGTCGACGACCGGATTGGCGCGATCAAGCCCGGCCTCTACGCGGACCTTCTGGTCATCAGGCGTTCAAATCCAAACGCCTATTAAGCCCTGGTACACGCGAGTCCCGCGGATGTCCTCATGGTCATGGTAGGCGGGCACCCCCGTTACGGGGTGAATGCCTTGGTGGAATCCGTTGCGCCCGGAGCAACCTGGACCCCAATTTCGGTGGCGGGGAGCGCAAAGGAGGTGGTCCTGCCCTCAGATCCCAAGCTCGGGAGCTGGCAGGAACTGACGTCGAGCCTCGACGCGGCCATGCAACCGGTTGGCACCCATCTCGGCCCGATTGTCTGCGAATGGGACCCAAATGGGGACGCACAATCCCAAGACTTCCCGAAGTCCGCGGTGCGGCATTACCCAACCTTTAAAATTGCAAGTAGCTCCTGGAAGATCGTTGCATAAAAAGGCCCAGGAGCAACCGGGGCAAAACATGGCGGGATGGACGGGACTCGAACCCGCGACCTTCTAGGAGCCTTTCCCTCTAGAGCGTTTCCATTTTTTACATTTAGTGGCTCTTTGGTGGCTCTTTTTTCGGCTCCGGAGCACACTATAAGGTCGGACCCGGGTGCTGCCGCACTTCGTTCTGCCGAACCTGCGCATAGGCCATCGCGATCAATGAATGGCCCTTCGCATCAAGCTATCGAGTGCAGCCCTCAATTCCAAGAAGGCGGATCGATCGTCTTCTCCTACAAGGCGTTCGATCACAGCTCGCATTTCGCTAACGTTCTGCCCCTGGCGATCAGGTCGGCCAAAAGGTTCCCTGAGATCCCCTAGCCTTAGGACATTCTCTCCACGGCATTTTCTCGTTCGAGAATGGTCACTTCGGCGCTCCGACCGTCTTCATCAAGAACCAAGGCCGCGCCAAAACGGTATGCCAACAGGGGGTCGAACCAATTATTGCGAATCTTCGTAATGTCATCTGGAACCTCGCTCCTGCTGCGTGCGCGTTTAATTTCGACAACAAGAAAATTTGCGTGACTCGCGTTCCTTTTGTGCAGCACGAGGTCCGGTCGCTTGCTGGAAAAGTGTTTCTTGGTTACATCGAAGTCGCAATCAAACCATGGGAACCATCGACGCAGCTCACATCCGTAATGAAAAGCCAAGTTGAGTTCGTGTTCAGAGGTCTGGTCTGAGTACTCGCTCAATGTAAGGTCCTGGTCCCACATCGCCTTCGCAGCCGACAGTAAAGCAACTTCGAGGAAGCCTTTCATTTCCAATTCCTCGCCAGCGTTGCTCGAATCAAGCCGTGGATGACTGTTGGCGAATCTTCGATCGAATGCTGGCCACCAAAAAGCCAGTGATCGTGACTATCATGGCGATAATAATAGGTCATCCGAATAGTCCTGGAGCCGTCCGCCCACTCGATAAGCTGAGACGTGTAAACATACCAACCCCATGCGGGGTCCCGGCACACCTTAGTCCAAACTTCTGCCACAATCTTTCCCTTCCTTTGCGGCGCGTTGCCGACGGCAACAGGTGGGCCAAAGACAACGCTGTTGCCAATCTTTGAGGAGGGCCGGTGTGGCTTTTTAGGCGACATGAATAGGCATCAGCGGCGCTTGACCGTGCTGCGTGAGCAGCGCTGGGTTAGCACGGTATATGTCTCTGACGTGAAAGATGAATTTCCAAGGGTCCAGAAGAAACACGTGCGGACCGTTTGGAGCCGAAATCTTCCGCGGGAGCTTCGGACCCCCACCGCTCAGCGAGACCCTTGGCAATGCCCTCTTCTCGCGATCCTCTTCAAAGGGCATTCCTGCGTGGCAAAATCCATGCCGGAATGCGGTCCAAAACTCCTTTGCTTCTTCCGCATCACTTAAGAGAAGCTCGGAGGCTAGGTGTTGGTAAAAGGTCCAACCACCACCAACCGCCCTCATCTTGACGTGAATGTATCTCTCGAAAAGAGGGAGCGCCACCATCATCCCCGCAATAGCGCCATCGCCGTCCGGAAGTGCGAAGAGACTCAAAAAGGCAGCGTCGAACCATCTCTCGAATAGAACCCTTGGGTCATCAATTTTCGATGACATTACGGCTGCCTATTTCGGATTCGATTTCCGACTTCTCGCAACGTCGCTTCGATTGCCGGATCCATTTGCGCGTCTCCGACGCCATGATCCGCATAGGCATCGAGATGAGCGACGCATTTATTTGCCGCGACCAGAACGAGAACTATCTCCTTCTTTTCTGGGAGGTCGTTAAACTGCCTTTCGTCGAAATTCAAAATCTCAATTCCGGGAGGCAGCTTTGGCTTGATATACTTTATCCACGATGAGAATTCGGCTGCGACTGTTGGACTTGCCGGGTACTTTTCACTGAGGCTCGGAACCGTTACACCGAGCAGCTCCCAGAGCGATCTGCATGTGACCATGGAGGCGTCAAGAAGCGCATTATAAACGGGCCGATAGACCTCGAAATCCACAGCTTTAGAAATTTGCATCCGATCTCGATATGCCCGCAAAATGCTTTTTCGGTGCTCGAGATGCCGACTGAGAATGGAATCTGCGGTCCAGAGTGTCATCTAGCCTACCGATTCTAGTGCCGAACTAAACCATAGCAACAATATGGAAAATTCGGGAGTCGGTTAGTTTGAATTTCGATGGTTCGCGGCGCCAAATAGGCAACCCCTTAGAAATGGGCACCGAGGCATGCGCGCCCCCCAAATCCTTAGCGGTCCGGTCAGTCGATTCGGGCGAAAAATTATCTGTGTTCGTTCCTATTACCGCGCCAATTTTTATGGCGGTCATGGTTCACCCTCTGATCCATACGATACCTGGACGGGGGTTCCTTCCAAGTTCGCCATATCCCGCTTGCGACGGCAAAAAAGACGAAGAGAAGGAAAATATAAAATTCCACTTGCTTTATACAGAAGGCATCCGGATACGATGCCAATTTGCCTACATTCGTCGCCGATCACAAGCCTGTTCCCGGTCAGTATAGGCACCTCAGAGATTCAAACTGACCCATTACCGAAAATTCCCTCCAATGAGCAAAATGGGCTGGGTCGGCTTGAGCAGACAAAATGTAGCGGTGTGAGGCTAGCGTGAGCTTAGGCGATGGGGTATCCGATTGCTTTCGCCACTTCCGACAGAAATTGAGAAGGCCCATTCTGCGCGGTAAAACTCTTGTTCTTATACCAGCCTGACCACAGTAAATGAACCTCGATTTTCGAGCGTGTCAGGCCGACGTAAAATAGTCGCCGCTCCTCGCGGTATTGACGGTCATTTTTCGCCGCCAGTTCCTTGAGTGCATAATAATTTGGCAGCCGACCTTGTTCCAAGTCCGGAATAATGACGGCCGCAAACTCAAGCCCCTTGGCGTTGTGGAGTGTCATCAAATTGAGATGGCCTTTCGCTCCGCCTTGGCCGCCGAGTGTCCTGACCGTAAATGCCGCAAACGCTCCCTTGGGTTGGAACGCAGCCAGAAGCTTCTCGAAGTTTTCCTTTTCGCCGCGCGATTCTAAAGCCTCCGTCAGAAATCCTTCGAGACAAGCATCACGGAACTCGTTGAGCCAATCGAACGCCGAGTCCTCAGGCTCACGGTGACCTTGAAGAAATCGAACCAGATTCACTTGCAGCTCCCGCCGATCAACGTCGGCCGCTGCGAACCGCCGCAGACCGAGCCAACTTGAGATCACCGAAGACAATCGCGGCCGACCGGTCTTCCAGCCGCCGGCGCACCACGCCGCGCACTGGTTGAGCCAATCCACGAAGGGAGATTGTGGCAGCGGATTGCCGCGATCGAGGCGAATGAAATCCCAGCCCCGGCGCTGGACTTCCTTGGCGATGGCGGAACCAGTGTTGTAGTCGCGGTAGAGGACCGCCACATCGCTGAGGTCGCCGTTTGGAAGGCGGCTCAAGATGCTAGGCACCAGTTCGTCCACAATGAATGCTGCTTGGTCGTCCAGCCCTTTGGGGCGCTTATGAATCGAGATCGTGCCCGCCTCGGCGCGATTGGAGCGGTAATCGCGCCGCTGACCGAGCGCCGTTTCCGCCGCCGATATGATCCGCTGGCCGCACCGATAGTTCAGACGGAGCTGCACTCTCTCGACGTCGTCACGTTTCGCCAGCTCGTCCATCAACTCAGGGCTGGCATCCTGAAACCCATAAATTGATTGATCGGGATCGCCCACCGCGAACAGCCGCATCCCCTCCTTAAAACATAACGTGCGGACCAATCGGTCGAGGGCCGGCACCATGTCTTGATACTCGTCCACGATCAATATCGGAAACTTTGCCTTGATCGCCTTGCGGACCCAAGCGTGCTCTTCCACTAGCCGGAGTCCAAAGTCCACCATCTGGTCGAAGTCAGTCAACCCTGCTTTCAGAAGCCGTTTTTCATATTCCAGAACTATGGCCGCAACCCCTTCATCATCCGCGACAAAACCGTCCTGATGCCTGTCGAGATTGGTGCGCCGGAAGCGGCCGAAACGACCCAACCAATCGAAAGGCTTCTCGTCGCTGCCATGCACGGTCTCGAGAGCGGCGGAAAAATGAGACGCCCGGTCGTTTTCGGTCGCGACTGCCACCGATTCGGGAATTTCCAGACCGGCCAACCGACCGAATGGGATCACCAGTTCCTGAAAACAGAACGAGTGAACCGTTCCGATAAAAAGGCGTGAAGACTGTCCCACGCCCAAATCGTCCAAGCGCCGGACGAGTTCGCCGGCACATGCTCGCGTATAAGTAATGCACGCCACACCGCGGGGCGGAGAAACGTCCTCCGCCAGCATCCGAGCCAGCTTAATGGTAAGCGTTTTCGTTTTCCCACTTCCAGGTCCGGCCAGCACGACGCAATTCCCGCGGGACTCGTAGGCGGCCCATTGCCGGTCGTTGTCGCGCAGGGACTCGGCTGCCGCTTGATAGCCTGAACTAGCTTGGGTTGGCGCGCTCTTGGACATACGCGATCGCCTTCCTGATATAGTCCGGGCATGCGGTCGATCCGCGTTTGACGATGAAACTGGCAAGCCGCTGCGCAAACCGCCCTTTGCTCACCTCTTCAATGTCCTTTAGAAATTGCTCCGGGTCGAACTCTTCATTGCCCGAGACCCATTCTTCCATCCGCTCGGTGCGTTTGCCCGTGCTGGAAATACTCGTCATCGCCTCCTCGAATTCCACCGTTAGCCCGCATTCAAACAGCGCGATCTCGAAGGTGTGTCCGTTGACAAATATCCCATTTTCAGCAGCAGCCTCATCCGTTGCTTCCCAAGTGGCCAAATCCCATTCCGTCTCCGGAAAAAGCTTCTCCAATAGCGACTCTGCGCGACGCAGGCCACCCAGCACCCCCTCGGCGTCCGGATCGCCGTCAGAAAGAATTGCATAGGGAACGCCGAGCGCGTGAAGAAATTTTGCATAAGGGCCGAAATTGGTCCCCGAGACCGAGCATACTGAGATACCGGCTTCGTCAAGATCGACGCTCTGCGCCTTGGCGAGAACCGGTACCAGAAATTTTTCTGCGTCACCCTCGACAAGAATAACGCCGCGGGCAAACAGCATCTCGCCTCGCGAAACATCGAGATAACGCTCCAAATCCTCCTTCGACCTTTCGCTCAATTCCAGTTTCGCCGTCGAGACAATCGACGTCGCATTCCCGTCGCTGCGAAGGAATACGAAGCTGTCAAGCGGGGCGACGCTAGCGATATGCGGAGAGTGGGTCGATACCCAGACGCTGGCTTCGGGGAGCTTGTTCTCGCCCTCTTCCTCTCGAAGCCGGAGGTAGTTGCGGAAAACCAATCTTTGCAGCGTAGGGTGCAGATGCGCTTCGGGTTCTTCGATGGCGAGGAACGTATGCTCGCGGTCTCCTTCCTCCACGAGCTGGCGGTATTCGAGCATCTTTAGCGCGAAGAACAGCAGATTTGTTGAGCCGAGACTGGCGTCGCCAATTCCGCGCTTTCCACCGTCGATGAACACACGCAACGACCGCACCAGACGATCTGGATCGATTGGTGCAAACCGCAATAAAAGATCCAGCGCCTGATTCTTGCCCACCATGCTGCGCAGTTGATCGTCCAGTTTCTTAGCCTGCTTCACGATCTCCGGAGCCTGCGTCAATTCCTCAGACGCTTCCTCGATCTTTTCGGCATATCGGATTAAATCTGCCGCGTCCATTTCCTTGATAGCCTGGTCCAGGAGAGGCCGCAATGGTGACCGCGTCCACCGGGCAAGGTCGGCTTCGCAGTCGCGCAAGGCGTTCAATAATTCCATAGGCAGCCGACGGCGAAGATCGCCGTAGATGCGGTTTTCCGGCCGATCGCCACCATATAGGCTGAAATCGTAGTCCGATTCCTTCCGCGGCGTCTCCTTTAGGTTCTTACGCGGCTCCCAAACATAAGTTAGCCGCGCCACCATCGGCTCCGGCTGCACTAGGTGATCGGCGAGGAGTGCGAGTTGATTTTCGTCCTCCTCGAAATCAGTTAGATCGACCGACACCTTCACGCCGTCCTCGGGTCCAGGTTCCTCGATGCCATCCCAAATGTCCTCCATCCGAAGTTTCCGCCCCGAGTCCGGCAAAGCCGGATCGAGCACGAGGCGAAGCGCCAGCAGCAGGTTCGACTTGCCCGCTTTGTTCTCGCCGAGAAGGACGACGTTTTGCCCGCATTCGAAAACGGCGTGCTCGAAATTGCGGAAGTTGACGATCTCGACGCGGCAGATGTGCATGGTTAGCCTCCAAGAGGTGCTTCGGTTAACTCTACTTTGTGGCCTTCGAGATCCTTTAGCACTGCGCGCATACCCCACGGTGACGTTTTTGGTGCGCTGACAATTTCAGCTCCGGTCTCGACCAGACGGGACACTGTCTGGCAAACATCGGCGACTTCAAATCCGAGGCGTAGATCCCGTGTTGGCTCGGCATCGGCGTTTGTGGGATAGATCTCAAAAACACCGCTTCCGTCCTCGCACGCAAAATGCTCTGGTCCGGCACCGTGTCGGTGACGGACAAAATTTAACCCCAATTCGGAGTAGAATGAAGCAAGGCGCGTAGCATCACGCGCGCGCAACACGATGAGATTTAGCCGGGCCATGCGATGAAGAGTCAGTTTTCTTTGTAGCGTAAATTGGCATTTGCCCATCAGGAAACACCGCTCGAATTTCCATTCGGCCGCCGAGCGCCCGGACGAACCTCTCGATGGTCTCAATCTTAGAGTCGGTGCGAGTCTCCAATCGGGAAATAGCAGCCTGCTGTTTCTTCAGCTTGGTTGCTACTTGCCTTTGCGTAACACCGTAAAGCTCACGGATAGCACGGAGCCCGGTGACGGAGGTCGGTCGCTTCGTAATGAGTTGGGTAATGCGATGCGCTGCTCGCTCCGGAGATCGGAAGATCTCCGAGGGACCTTCACCGTAGCTAGTGGACTTACCAGCTGAGAAACCAAACCCATCAATTGGACGCCATTCGACGGTAATCGGCTTTTCGCCTACCAAGTCTATCCACCAATTTCCGGCCTTCTCTCCGCCGGCCTCAATCTTGGGCCGCAAGCCTGGTGATCGTTCCTCTAAGGCCGCAAGAAACGTCTTAACAGTGTCGGGAATTGATTCCATGCATGGAATATTCCATGCATGTAATGTTTTTTCAAGGCGGATTTTTTTGCGGCGCTGGATTGGTTGGTGGAAGGCCTTGGCCATCAAGGCCAAGTTTTTCAATCAGCACCTCGTCCGTTTGGACATCAACAATTGTAAATGCCCCATTAGCAGCAATTAAAGTCCTATGGCCGCGACTGCGGTAGACGATGACCCCGGGCAAATCGAGAGATGAACGCGCGTTATCCGCTTGCGGCGGATACATTCGCCCATCGGACCGCCAATTGGAGGGATTGGCGGGAATTCCGCTGTGCTCATCTTCAACAGCATTCAATATTTCCGCGATCAGAGCAAAGGCCGCGTCGTGGGTCGCCGTCGCCCTAGCAATGTGAAGTTGCTGAAGAACGAGCTTGAGACGGGCAGATTTGGACAGCACGGCAGGTGAACAATTTTCTATTGGCTGCACCATTTGGCCGCAAGACCTCACAGGTAACGCCGTGGCCCTCGACCATAGTCATGCGGTCCCTTCGATCCCGAATAACCCGCAACGGGGGCTACAAGTCCGGCATGACTTGGGGCCTGCCAGTAAAGTTGACGCCGGGACCTAATATGAATCGGTACGATCCGCGGTAAGTACACCAAGAATCGCTCCGATTTGCTCCAAATATGCGAAAATTCTTCGATTTCTTTGACAACACCTTCTGCCAAGTTGGTGTAATCTACTTTGTCGGAGGTCTGTGGGTAAAAAATTAAAAAGGGGTGCTAGGGCCTGCATACCACGCAGGAGACCGCACCCCTCAAAGATAACTGGTCTGAACACCAGCCATCGGCTTGCTGACACCCGCCTCCACATTCCACGTGGGGGCGGTGCTGTTTTTGGACCCTATTAACCGACCAACCCTGAGCAACACAAAAACAACTCAAGGCTTCCTTGCAGAAAGTAAGCGTCCAGCTGAGTGCCCTTGTATGACCCGTTGATCGTGACGATTTGGGACGGTAGTTCGTCACGACAAGATCGAGCATACCCGCCGCCGGTCCGCACGATCACCTCCCCAGAACGATCCCATAGTTGTCGATGTCCCGAAGCCAGAACCGATACGAAGTTCCTATACGCCGGTGCGCCAGTTTTGCCCGGCCATCCCGGCCCGTTGCCGTTGCACGGCGTATAGTGTCAGGCGACATACGCACCCGCGCCGCCGCTTCATAAAGGTCTAGAATCCCAGGCCAGGACTCCTCCTTGGGCCACCGCGTCCAGCAGCTATCCTGCCAGTCCGGTGACGACTTGAAGGCATTCATCGTCTTGAAGGATTCGTGCCCACGCTTGTCCGGCTGCCTCTTAGTGGGCCCGCCCTCCATCGACGAACCATCGCCCTGCATTGCCGCGCCGGCACTGCCGTCTTTGGGTACTCCCACGCCGGGCCGTTCAAGGGCTAGCCTGATCGCCTCGGCAGGGTGATTCTGACAGTTCCCCACAATGCCTTCTTGCTGGAATGCCTCAGCTGACTTCGGCGTGATAGCCTTGACGACGCCGCGTCCTCCCCGACCGCCGTCCCTGTTTGCAGCCCGCGGGAACGGGTAGAGTGGTTTCCTCGGCGCCCGGGCGTCGTTTACGATGGGATTGGTCTTCATCGAACCCAATTTTGGGGGCGAACGAGCGACCCAACTTTCACTCGCCCAAGCGAGCTATCAAGGGCTGGCGGAAGCCCTCCCGGCCCCAGCACTAGACGAATTGGTTCACCGTCCGTTGGGCTCATGGTGGTGTCCGAGGGTTGGAGCCGGCGTAGGAATCGAAAGTGGCTTGGCGGCCAGTTGCTTCTCGCGGGCCCGCTCCTCCGCGACCGTCTTGCGGTCGAGCCTCAACTGCTTGAGTTCAGCCTCGAATTCGGCGTCGCCGATCGTCGCGAGGCGTTCGTGGGCCTCCTGATGTTGCATCGCCTGGGAGGCCGCCATTGCGCCAATTCGCTGGCGGAGCGCCTGGTTTTCGGCCTCCAGCTTCATCAAAACGACGTGCTGCTTACCGTTCTCTCCCCGGAGCGTTGCAAGTTCCGGACGGAGGACCTCGAGCTCATCTCCCAGGGTCTCCCGGGCCTTCTTCTCATCCTCTAGCTGAACGCCCCGGGCTGCATTCTCCTGGAGGGGCGCGACGAGTGCCTTAAAGCGCTCCCCGAGCCTTGCCGCCATGGAGCGCAACGCCTCCAGCTGTGTCTCCTTTGATGCCAGCAGCACCGCCTCCCTTGGCGTCGGCTGGAGGCCGTTCAGCTCGCGGTAGAACTCCTCCTCCGCCAGCTTCGCCTGCGCTTGGATGGCAGCCGTCTTGCCCCTAATCCAAGATATGAGGAGATGGTCCCGGCGACCCGGTATGCCGCGCCGATACCCGAGATCCCGCCATATTCTTGCGAAGCTGCTCTGCCATCCGGCGAGCACCACATTGTTCGTAGGCTTCCTGCCGCGGCGCCGGTCTGACCCCGAAAACCGGTTCCAGGAGACCACAGCCTTCTTCTCCCGCTTGACGCCCTTGCGCGGGCGTCCAGGCCGGTGGGCCAGGGCTATTGGCGACACGAAGGCATGCATATGCCGTGTTCTTTCTTCGTTGTGAGTAGCCGCCCAAAAAACATTTTCCTCGCCGAAGGTCTCGTCGAGGAAGTCCAGGTTGCGCTTATTGAATTCCTCTCTTGAGGGTTCGTCCTCATGGCCCGGCGAAAGGGTCAGCACGACCTCAAAGAACGCGTAGCGGCCCCAAGGTGCGGGCTGGGCACCCGAGGAATTGATCCGGTTCGTGTAGGCCTCCATGGCCGTCATGCCTTTGCCCCGCAGGATCTGGACTCCGTCCGGCACGGACGGGTCGGCAGCCGGCGTCGGAATGGTCCTTAAGCAATGGGCCTCCGCGATTGGAAGGGCCTCGAGCGGGAGAGGGTTGGTGAGAAGAATCGTGTATGCGGGCATGATTCCATTTTGGGGGCGGAAACCGAGGCAGGCGGACATACCTGCGCCTTCACTACCCCGGGTAAAAACTAGCCTCATATGTGGAGGGTAATTTCCTGCGGGCTTCCCTTCCGGCACCCGCCTCCTTTCCGCCTTGCCTACCCCTCTCTTTTTTTTCCAAGCCCGCCCTCCTTCCCCATAGGTGTATCCCCTCCGCTTTCACACGTCCCCTCGCCTGCCTCCAACCCAAGATGGCCACCCCCGTTCAATCCCGCCGCGACCAACCACCCTGACCCAAAAAAAATCCGATCTCCCCGGCCGCCCTGACCCTTCAGTCATGGCATCCGCATCGGTCCAACTTGGCTCCTCAACCTCGGTCGGGCAGTCGTCTGGTCCTTCAAGAATGGGACTCAGTTCTATGCCATGGACACCTCCTTCAATGCCGCCGGGGAGGCTGCTGCCCGCTCCTCCTTCACCTCGCCCAAAGCCAGCACCGCTCGGTCCACTTCGTCCTCCGAAACCGAAAGATATTGCTGAGTGGTTTCCACCGATTTGTGCCCCATTGCGGCCCTGACCAAAACGATGTCCCGGCCTGTTTTTTCGTACAAAAGGCGGCACCAACCCTTGCGAAAAGAGTGGCATCCGTAGGCGCCGGGCACGCCGCCGGACTCGACTCCGGCGGCCTTAAGGACCCGGTGGACAATACGGTTTGCCTGGCGCCTGGTGAGGGCCCCAGCGCCTTGGCGGCTGCGAAAAAGGGGCTCTGCGGAATTGGTCGGTCCGGCTGAGCCGAACCTCGCGAACAAAGCCTCTGTCAGTACCGCGGCCAAGGACGGATTGATCGGCACAGACCGTCCGGTCACCGCCCGCCGGCGCGGGCTCCGGCCGAGCTTCATTTGGGCCCGGGCCAGCGCCACCCGGGGCCGGATCCGACCTTCCGCCCAGACGTCGCCAACGGTCACTCTTAGCGCCTCACTTACCCTGAATCCCGTCCAGGAGAGGAAGCCTATCAGGGCCTTCTCTTTTGGCCCAAAACCGCGCAACGCCCCCGCGACGGCGGCCTGCTGTTCCTTGGTGAGTGCTCGTGTCCCTGGCATGCCACAAGATGGTCCTCAGTCCCTCGCCATTTGGCCGGCAGCAGGCTTAGTCGGCCGTGAGTGAGTGGAGGGCCTCCTTGCCCCCGAAACCTACGCCCTGGCGCCGCCTTCCGCCATGGAACCCCCCGGCGACAATTAGACCTCGCCACGTGTTGCCTCATAATTCGAGGTTACCGACCATGCCTCAATAAAATGTTACCCGAGGACGCCACGAGTTAGTTGAGGGAGGGAGGCGTGGAGGGAGGGGGCAGGCACCTCAGCTTTGAGAGGTGCCGATTGGCCCCCCCCCCCCACCTCGTGAGGTGTTGATTCGGGCTGGCTCGACGCCTGAGGGTGAAGATCGCGGAAGACGAGTCGGTACGAGGCCTCGAGTCGCCAATCGGCCAACCGGCGTTGGAGGGTGCGCAACTGGCCGTCAGGGAAGCGCCCGGGATAGACGTGTTGTAATCGAGCAAAGAGATCTATTCCGGTTTGATCAGGCTCAGCCTCAAGCCAGACGAGCATTTCCGTCCAAACTTCTTGGAACGCATCGATGCGTGTCCGCCAGGTTCTCGCTGGACGCGCTTTGGGCGCGTGGGTCGGGCGGACTTCCCCGGCTTTCCACGCGAGAGCGAGGCCGGCAAGGAATTCGGTCAGGTCTGCGTCCCGGACCGCCGGAGTATGCATCCGCTCCCCTCTGGCCAGGGCGGCTAGATGGTGCTGCATGGCGCGAATCTCATCGAGCAATCGCAACGGATCGAGACCCTCGGCGAGTTCCCTGAGGCGCGTCTTGATTTCCGTCGAGACGTCCTCCGTCGACATCAACCTGGCGGCTGGCGTCTGCGGAGCCAGATACCGCTTAACGATCCGTGAGCCGTCTCTATGCTTATCAGCCAGCTTGAACGACGGCTGGAAAAAGTTAACGAAGAGTCGGGCACTTGCGTACAGCCGGCCCAGCGCTTGCCCAGCGGCAATTCCTTCCAAACGCGCGTAGCCGACCATTCGTCTTACGACGGAGCCGTTCTTTTGCTCTATCCATGCCTGATCATTCTTAAGGTACGGCCTAGATCGGGTCAGCCCGAGGCCATTTTTCGCGCAGTATTGGACCAATACTTCGTTTACAAATTCCACACCGTTGTCGGTGTCGAGGCTGAGCAGGGGAAAGGGAAGCGCCTGGCGCATACGCTCAACGGTATCCACGATCAATTCACGTGACCTGACGACCACCGGCGCACACTCCGTCCACCCACTCACCACGTCCGTCATCACTAGCGAGCTCACATAGCTGCCGGCAGTCATGGTGCCGCAGTGAGAGACCAGATCCATTTCCATCTCCCCTATGCGGGCTCCGCCCCATTCGGCGAAGGTGCGTAGCGGCATCTTACGTTTCAGCGCAGTCGGAGGCCGGCGTTTTCTCCCTCCACACGCCACCACCCGCGTCGGTGCGAGCAGCCTGTCCATTGTAGCTGCACTCAGCGCCATTAGAGATTTCCTCACCTCTGGGTTCAAAGCCATATGCCCGTGTTTTTCGAGGGCTGCTAGCAAGACCGGGAGCAGCGCTTTGAGCCGCTTACCGCAGATTCGGTCAGAGGCCTCCCAGAGCGTGACAAGCCCCTGTTGCACGGCTTGGTCGTAAAGACGCGGTCGGCCAGCTCGTTTCATCGGAGGCTCTGCCTCAGCCTCTGCATTCAAAACACGAGTCGCCGATTTCCGATGCAGCCCGCTAACCGAGGTAAATTCCGTTAGTATCCTGGTCTTTTCTTGCCGAGTTGCAGCCGCATATCTCCGGCGCAACGCATCCACCAATTCTCGGCGTGCCGACGCCGTCATTGAAGCACTCATCCATTGCCTCCTTTTGTTATTTCCGCGGAAGGCATTCCCGCTGGTAACAAAAATTATGAGTCAACGCCTAAGCTTCGGTAACAATATTTATGAGGCAATGCGCCCTTTCCATGGGGCGTTATAACTGTCGTCAGTGGGGCAAGGGTCATTGTCGTTGACCGGCCACGACCGCGCGGTCCAATTCTCCCTGGAGCTGGGGCTCGTGGATGCGCTTGACGGTCGCGACCAGGCCGCTGTTGAGGTCGTGGTGCTGAAATGTGCTGCCGTTAGGACTCATGCCCCAAGATGGGGTCGATTTTCCGACCTCCAAGGGTTGGCGCGGAGCGGCCCCGCTAATCCATCCTATTTGGACTCGATAAGAAGTCGCTTGGTCAAATTGACGTTCGTCCCGCTAGGCGCCTCCAAAAAGACGCAGGCTCACTTCGGAGCCCTTCACTCTAACATAGATGTCAGGGTTTGCGCGACAACCGACCAATCCTTTATCCAGATGAGGCGAACACCCAAATGGGCGACTGAATTCTCAACCCAGCTGCGCACGCGTTCCGTTCCAGGATCGCGGTTGATCCAAAAATGTGTCGTCGAATCGTCGTTAATTCCCTTCGCCGCAAGCTCCGAAACGCGATTTTTGTGTGCCCAAGCGAGCCATCTCCGAAGATTTGGGTCGGTAAATGAGAGGCCCAGAAAAACGGCTGTATGTCTCATGCAATGACTCAAGAACGTCGCCGCCTGCCAAGAGAACACCGAATTGGCGAGAAGTAGATATTCACTCTCTGAGAACACGAGCTTCTCAACGCCGCTTATAGCTCGAATCTTAGTAATCGAGAAATCACGAAGCGGAGGCAACCGCCCATGACAAAAGTAATATGGAATCCCGTGGGCCGTCTGTAATGCAGTAGATTCAGCCGTCGGAAGGAAAATCCTCTCTTGGCATTGGTGATCTCGTGCGAGAAAGGCCTCGGTTAGAGCAAGAAGGAGCGGTTCGGCATTGAAGCTCAGAATCGCCTTTGGACGCACCTGATCTTTTGCAAACCTTGCGAGGACTTGCGCTACGCCTAAAGCACTCGGCCTATCTGGCAGCCGCTCAACGGAATCAATCAAACCCGTCCAAACCTCAAGCGGGCATTTAGCAGGCGTCCAAGTTGTAAAGGCCCTCGTTATTGCAGCCCATTCCTCCGCAGAAGCATGGGCTTTGAGCGCGCCATAAAGCTCCTTGGAAAGAATTGAAACGAAAGATTCGTCATCCCCTGCCTTCTTGAATTGGTGCCTTGCGCTCTCGATTACACTTTCGGGCGTTAAATTGGACCGCAAAAATGCGACAGTGGCATCATCTAGTCCAGGATCCGCTTTCCTCATAAGGCCTTCTGCAAGTGTCCACCAATTCGGAAATGCACCTAGGGAACTTCCAGAACCAATGCATAGAATCCATCCTTTATGAGGAGCGATCGTCCTAAGCAATGAATCAACTCTTGTTAGACCCCGCTTCGCCATGTGTATCCAATAGTGAAGTGTCTTGCCTTCGCTTCTTTGGCCAAGACATTCAGTTCATTATATTCAGCCGTCATCTTTCTTCCTATTGCTTTCGATTTTGGCCATTTTTTCTAGGAAAACCCGAATCCTTTCTTTGCGGTCTTTCCGATTGTTTCATTAGCTGGCGGACAAACAAAAGGTCTCTTTCGATAAACTCCTTTTCTCGCGGACTTGGTTCATTTTCTATTGCCGTAAGAATGTCCGACTCAGCTTCCTCGAGGTATTGTCGGCACTGGTCCCATGCTCGACCTCTCAAATCTCTCTGCGTGCTTGGGTTCCGAGCTGTTTCCACGCACTTCTTCGCCAGATCTATCTTGGCGCGGGCGCGCATATCATAAAGCGCCGCGGGGACCGCGAGCGGAGACGATTGTAAAGCTATGAATCTTCCAATCAATTGAACCGCATCCTCGTCCCTGTCCAATTTCCGTAAAGCTACCGCCACTCGCTTTACTTCATCTGCTTCCAATCTGCGCTTGGAAATCGGCCCTATCCAAATTTTCGCCAGATTTCTGTCCTCAGAGTTTGCTGAGTCGCGCAGGGCCTCCAGGAGCTGGATAACAGTCGCTGTTGGAAAATCGGATGGATCTAGAGACCTTTCGCGAATGTATTCGCCGACCCGCTCAGGTCGTTTTTGCGCTATGGAAATCTGGGCTAATAACCCCAAGAGATTCGGGGCCGCGGGTTGGCTTTCTAGCAGGGTATTGAGCTTTGCTTGGGCTTCAGTGATGTCTTGTTGAACGAGGAGGCGTTCAATTTCTGCTACATGCCGCAACAATTCATGCCGCGGATGGGCCGGAAGCACACAAGTTACTGAAGCCTCCTCTAGATCAAACCTCGGGTCCGGTGAGCCTAGCTGCTTCATCGTTCGCAAGATTGTTGGTATCCCTTGTCCCTCTGCCTGTGCTAACTGCAGTTTGTTAAAAATCCACGCCAGCGATTGATTTCTCCACGATGGAGCCGCCTTGCCTTGAAGAAATTTCGTGCGGTCTATTGTGCGAATCAATGCGCCTGGCGATCTGATTTCTACGCGATCTGAAAAAACAGTTATATTGGTCGGATCGTCCATCTCATAATCGCGGTGGACGATGGCATTAATAACTGCCTCTTGCAGCGCACGCTCCGGATATTTTGGAGCATTCGGATCGGGAGACTCTTTATCGAATGCGGTTGTCGGATGCGCTCTCAAAAGCTCCAAGGCTTTTCGTGCCTGGCTTATTATTGAACCGGTTAGTTCCGTCCGTTCGGACATAGCATCGCCTCGGTCCTTGCCGGGATAAACAGAAACTTTTGTCCACGCCCCTGGAAAGAACCGAGTCGGAGTCTTTCCAAACATTATTAGGGAAAAGTTCCGCGGATGAAGGTCTGGGTCAAACTTTCGCCGACCACCCAAGGACGGCATTAAGGCGTGCAATCGCATCGCGTCCGAAAAATAATCCTCGACCCCCACGGACGGATTCCACACTCCGATTTCCTCCAAGACCTCTCGAAAGACAAGCAGATCAATATCAGCGAGCGTTGCATCAAAGTTCAGCCTACGATCCCATGGCTCCATTGCCTGCTTGCGGACGAGGAGCTCGCGTAGCACCCCATTTCGGGCCTCCACCGTTTCTCTTCCAATCCGTACATAGTGTGTAGACGCATCCTTCCCAGATGCCCGATATGAATGAGCATAGTTTGTGGCGGGAACGATGAAGACCAAAACCCGCTGCCCCTCGACTGCACCCGGTATTTCCTCAATAAGCGGTGTAACAGGCGGAGAAATTTTTGCCCGCGCATCGGCCATCACTTTGCTTTCAATTTCCTTGAACCTCTGAGCTGTCAGGCCCGGAAACTCAACTCGCGGAAACCCATGCGCATCTCGTAGCTCCTCCGCGCCACATACAACGTATCCGCCCCCCATATTCTGAAAATCGTTGGCGAAAGCCGCTATTGTGCGAAGCAGGTCCTCGGGGTCTGCAACCCTACGCTTCCATTCCACCTGCTCGCTTTCGCGGGCCGACAATTCCTTCAAATCGATCTTTGGTGTCATCGGTTAAACTAATTCATATCGCCCGATGCAACTTGACCACAGAATTTGCTACCCATTGATATAGAATTTGAGAACTCCTAGCTTGAGTTAGCTTGAAACCGCACTCGGAAAAACACAATCCGTCCAAAGCGCCATTCTGAATCAACGCTTTGATGTCGTAGGCTGTGGCCACCAAGCTGAGAGTATGAAGTGTTGATTTTGAAAAGCTAGCAAGGTGCATCTGAGAGGCAATATTTGGTCGAATTCGGGCTAATCCAGCTTACTTCGACGCCTACTGCCGCGCCCAACTGTCAAGCTGTGGTTCAATTTGCGTTGAATCCTGACGATTCCCTTTAGCTCAATTAGAGGTAAAATCGGCTTCGCCACTGGTGACGGCACGATCTTGAAATACGCCCTGCCCTGCTCTTTGGTGACCCCCATTCCACGGTACGAATTGTGCAATGTTTCAGCCGAGCCACGGTGACGGAGGATTAGCGCGGTCTTGTCGGCACTTTGGTGCATCGCGATATGGAATGTGCAGAAGGTGCGGCGACGGCCATTCCAAGGCCATTGCTCCAGAGCCGCCTTCGCGGTCGGAAGCTTTAACAGCGACTTAATGGGTAGTCGGGCGAGCTTGTCGGCTTCGGTCTGATTGTGAATCGAAGAAAGCACCCGTAGACGAGTCCATCGTGGTTCGTAATTGCGGGGTCGCAGCAGCCCCTTTTTGGTCCCGTAGGCGCTCCACCAGGCCCAGAAACTGCCTTCGATATTATCTATCACCTCGCCTTTGCCGGTCTTCGCAATCGCAGCAGGGATCTTAATTTCTTTCGTTTGTGGCAGAACAAACTCCGCTCGAAAGCTGCCCATCTCATCGTCGGCACGGACTCCTGAAATGAGCTGCACCACCTCGTGTGCGACCATTTCGGGTGCATACCTTTCCGCGGCTCTCAGGTATGACTCAACCTCACTCAGTGATAGGAACCCGATTTCCTTCTTCTCTTCCTTCGGCAGCATCCTCTTTCTGATTCCAGCAGCAGGGCTGGTCGCGATCAGCTGTTGATCGCGAATCCAGCCAAAGAACGCGCTAAGTGCGTTCTTGTGGTTTCGGATAGTGCGCGCCTCACAATCTTTAAGGCCAGTCACATAATCCAGCAGCTCCTTTTGCGTAACGGTCTCTGGAAAGCGATCACCGAATTTCGTTTTGACGAAGGCACCCACGCGGGAGCGCAGGTCATCAATGTGCCGAGCCTTCTTCCTCCGTTCGCCACCAATGACACGAGGGCCAAAGCGCTCCTCTGCCTCGGCTATGTACCGGAGATAGAGGGCGCGGCAATTCTCGCCGGGCTTCTCAGGATGGTGCAGGCGCCAGAACCTTGCCACCTCGACCAAGGGAACGCCTCCAGTGAACGTCTTAGCCGCTTCGTAGTCGCTAGCCGCATTGCGGTCGAAGAGGAAGTTGCCGGCGCCGGCCGTGCCATGCTGCTCCTCGATCCTCGGCTTGTCGGCCTCTGCCTTGGCCTTTGATGGGTAATAGGGGCGATGGCGCTTGAGCAAAGGCTTCCCAACCCCGTCCAGGATCACGGTCCCGTCGCCCCTGGTTTTTGGCGTCGAGTAGCGTAGGAACCAGCAACTTGGCTGGCCGTTGAGCCTCTTCGCCTTGTCCAGGAAAGGGCCGGTGATTTTCAAGGGGACAAGTCTCTCATTCCAAAACCGATTCTAGTGGCTCTTTGGTGGCTCTTAAAAGCCCAAACCCTGCATAACTGGGCTTGACGCAGCATAACGCTGCATTGACCGTAACCTCCCGTATATCAATGGAAAAGGCCCGATTCCGAGGGGAACGGGCCTTTTTACAAATGGCGGGATGGACGGGACTCGAACCCGCGACCTTCTGCGTGACAGGCAGACGCTCTAACCAGCTGAGCTACCACCCCGTGGTTGGGAAGAAGGGACACTTTCCGGAGTCCAATCGGATCGGTCAAGAGGGAATTCGACGCGATGATGGGCCCCGGAGCGATCCACGTTGGCCGTTGGTACTGGAACGCACTCGATATCCTTAGGCACCACCGGGTTTGGATCGCCATGACCGTATTCTCCCGGGCGGCGGCATTCCGGTTTTAACTTGTCCAAATCAACGCACAAATCTATCTGGAGACGGTGTTTGGAGACTTTCCTGCGGTGGTAGCTCAGCTGGACAGAGCAACGGTTTTCTAAATCGTCGGTCGCGAGTTCGAGTCTCGCCCACCGCGCCAATCCCCTCGCCCGGTGGTCCTAGGAGGGTTCAGGCGCCGGGGACATCACTGCCTGGATTGCCTTGCTCAGTTCATCAAACTGGAAGGGCTTCTGGATAAAATTGGCCAAACCCTTCCCGGTGAACCGGGAGGTCGCGTCTTGCTCGTTAAAGCCGCTCATAAGAACGACGCCGACCTCCGGACGTATCCTCCTGAGTTCCGCATAGGCCTGCTCGCCGTTCATCTGGGGCATCGTCAGATCCATTAGGACCAGCGAGAACCGGGCCGGATCGGCGCGGAATGCCTCGACGGCCTCGCGTCCATCCTCCACGGCGACCACCTCGAATCCGAGCTTGCGCAGCATGAGGGTCGCGGTGCTTCGGACGGTCTCCTCGTCGTCGACCACCAGCACGCATCCTTGACCGTGCCAAGCGAGGTTGGCGGCATGGGCGGCGGCCACCGCGTCCGCGTCGCCCTCGGCGCTTGGGAAGAGCAGCCTGAACGTGGTGCCCTGACCCGGCGCCGAGTCGATCCTTAGGGCTCCCCTGTGGCCCCGTACGATGCCCAGAACTGCGGCCAGCCCAAGCCCGCGCCCGGCAAACTTTGTCGTGAAGAAAGGGTCGAAAATCTTGGCGCGGGTCTCGGGGCTCATCCCGCACCCGTTGTCGGAAACCTCGAGGTACACACATTCGCCCCCTGAAACATCCTGCGTCACGAACCTCCCTCGCTCTTTGGCATACTCATCCTCCGCCCGTGCCACGCCGGTGCTCAGGTTGATCGAGCCGGGGTTCTCGCCAATCGCCTCCGAGGCATTGATCACCAGGTTCATGATGACCTGCCGAATCTGGGTCGCGTCGGCCTCGATCACCGGAAGGGAGGGATGCATGTGGTAATGCAGCTCCGCCCCTTTGTTGATCGATATCTTAAGGAGATGCGCGGTGTCCTGGACAAGGCGGTTGAGCGAGAGGCGCCGCACCACGAAGTTGCCTTTTCCCGAATACGCGAGCATCTGCCTGCAGAGGTCGGCCGCCCGCCGCGAGCCCTCCGTTATGGCGTTCAGGTTTTCTCCGGCGGGAGAACCCGGAGGCAGCTCCATGACCGCCAGGCTCGCATTGCCGAGTATGCCCGTGAGGATATTGTTGAAGTCGTGCGCGATGCCACCGGCTAGGACGCCGAGGCTCTCCAGCTTCTGGGTCTCCTGGAGCTTGCGCTCGAATTCCTGCCTCTCGGAGGCCGCATGCTTCAGCGCGGAGATGTCGTGCGCCGTGATCTGCGTGGCCCGGCCGCCGTCGTAGGTGATCGGCGCGCTTTGCGTCTCCACCTCGAATGTTGAGCCGTCGAGCCTGCAGTAGCGCATCTCGGCCAGGGGCCCGCCAATACCAAGTTCCCTGATGACCTTCCGACGCGCCAGAGCGGCCTCGTGGAACTCGGGGCATATGAGGTCGAACATCGGCTTTCCGATGAGGTCGGCCGCCGAGGCCGCCCCGAACATCCTCACGGCGGCCGGGTTGGCGTAGATGATTGTCCCGTCACGGTGGACCGTGACGGACTCGGGCGATGTCTCAACCAAGATGCGATAGCGCGTTTCGCTCTCCCGCAGCGCGGCCTCGACCTTCTTCCTGGCGACGATGTCGTTGGTCAGCAGGTTCTCATGGTCCTTCAGGTTCTTCGCCGCACGCTGGAAATTCAGGACGATCACCCCGATAGCCACGGAAAAGCTGAGCCCTGTGAGCACCGTCATGTAGACGGTTTGGATTGTCGAAGGGGCCCAAATCTGGAGGCGCTCCGGCTCGAGGGCGAACATGAGGCCCAGCCGGGTGAGCCCGAAGACCACCATCAGGATGAACGTCCCCGTGATCCACGGGCGCACGACCGGATATCGGAAAGCCGGGTCCCTCCATACGACCCAGGCGCAATCGATGAAGAAGGGCA
>Ga0302320_10009344_pt1 | contig 21112 bp, 14 predicted proteins | sample Bog_T0_3_FD_202130 | JGI IMG/M metagenome (GOLD analysis project Ga0302320, IMG submission 202130) | Peat permafrost microbial communities from Stordalen Mire near Abisko, Sweden - Bog_T0_3 | ecosystem: Environmental > Terrestrial > Soil > Wetlands > Peat | place: Sweden: Abisko, Stordalen Mire...
GTGATGCCGGAGGCATTGGTGAAAATTTGCATCAAGGCCGCTTCGCTCAGCGCCTGCCCATAGACAGCCACGGAATCTATGGAGCCGTTGAAGATCCGCGAGCCGTCGGGGTAGTCGGGATTATCGCCAATCATTGTCGTGCCGCCAAAGGCTGCCACGGGGTGAGGATAAATGAAACTGCTGGAAACCGGGCCGTTGGAATTAATCAGGTAGATTGTCGCGTTGGTGGGTGTCACAACCAGAGAGACAAAGGACCATTGATTTTGGGGCGGCTGCAAACCAGAATCCCAATTCATGGTATTCGTGTCATTGTACCACGTATAGCCAAGGTCGCCACTCCCGTTGGCGGCAAAGTTCAGGCCCTCGACGTCAACGATCTTGCCGTAGCCGGTGCCCAAGGCGCTGCTGAAGACAATGGCCGCCCCGGCTGCTTGAGCAGCGGTCGGATAAATCCACGCACTGAGGGTCACGGTGTTGGTGTTGAGGTTCCACGGCAAATTCACGGTCACGCCATTAGGTTCGTTATACGGGCTAAAGCTGGCGGCAAAGTTGTTGGCGGAGAAACCAGGCCAACCGGTCGCGGGCGTTGGCCCGGAGACCGCATAGAAGCCGTTCTGCGCATTGGCACCATAGATGCCATCGTCGCCGCCTGCATAATCAAAGGCGACCTCGGTTCCACTCGCGGGTGAGCCGGTGTCATCGAAGGCATAATAATGGCTCGAACCCGAATTGGTCAACGCCATTTCAAACGGCCCGCTGGGAGAAACGATGGTCAACGGTACGGCGATGCTGCTGGCAAACGCGGAGCCATCGGCGCTCCTGACGACACAGTTATAACTGGTGACATCCCCAGCGGCCACGTTGCTGATCGTCAAAGTGCCGGTGCCTGAGCCAGAGATGCGTCCGCCATCGGTCATGGCCGTGCCGTTTTTATACCATTGATAAACAACTCCAGCCGAGCCGACGCAAGTGAACGAGGCGGTGAATCCGGCAAAGACCTCCGCCGGCGCCGGTTGCAGGAGAACGATCGCGCCCGTGGGAGGCGCGCCAGTTACCGGATTTGTCAGGTCAAACGAGCTGCGATCCACATATAGGTTGGCAAACTCGTTCTGCGGAACGCTTCCCAGGATTTCGCCGGGACCGGTGGCAACAAAGTTGATCGGCTGTCCGGCTGAGGCTCCCCCGGCAATGTTGCGGAATCCATAATTATAGACGGACCCTGTGCCCGTGGTGGAGGTGGCGCCCCACATCAGTGTGGGCGCGACGCCAAGTCCGCCGGCATCCAGGTCTGTTCCGGTCATGCTCGCGTCCGCCAAATAAATCTGGTAGGTGCCCTTGGCCGCATTGAACTCAAACCAGAAATAGTAAATATTGCCCGGGATGGGCACGTAGGGAGTGTCATTGGGCGAAATCGTCGCATAATAGAATGTGCCGCCACCGTTGACCCGGAAAAGTCCGCCGCCGTTGTAGTTGTCGTAGTTGAACTGCGCGCTGGCTCCGGTGGCCGAAGTCCCAGTCAGGGTGGTTGGCGGATTGGCATTGTCAATTTCAAAATTCATGGCCACAGTTTGAGCGCCTACGGGGGTTATGTTCCCCGAAGTGGCTTGAATTCCAGGCAGGCTGAATTGCAGGAACACGGTGGCAGCGGAGCTGGTCCCGGGAATATTCAAGCCGCCTTCATAATCACCCACATTCGCAATCGCCCCGTTGGCATATTCGGCAAAATTTGCGGTCCCAACCGGGTTGCTAAAAGTGACGCCGTCGTTGGTGACGATAATCGGAGTGTAGCCGCCGATATTCGTCCAGCCCTGACCCAGACCCGCGCTGCCGGTCAAACCGTTCAGTCCGGCGCCAACGGTATCGAGGCTGAAATTGTCGAACAAATACCAATTGTTAGCCATCGCCACCGCGCTCGCTTCGTTGGATGGCAAGCTTCTCCCGCCGGGACCCGCCGCCGTGACCGTGTAAAAGTACGTGACGCCGTTGGATAGACCGGTGTCCACATAGATGTTGGTGGTGGTCGTGGCAACCTGAATCTCCGCGCCCTTGCTGGTCGCGCGGTTGACCAGGTAATTCGTCACGCCGAAAGCGGGCGCGAGCCACTTCAAAGTGACCGATCTCGCACCGGAGGCCCCCGCTCCCAGAACCGGCGATATGGGTCCGCCAACGGGCATGGCGTTAGTTTGGACCGAGCTGTTGGTGCCAACGCCGTTCGCCGCCATCACCACATAATAGTATTTCGTTCCGCCCAGAACGCGCGTGTCGAGATAGCTCGTGGTCGTGCCCGGCAGGATGTTGGTGAAATCGGTGTAAGCGCCCGTGCTATTGGTGCTTCGTTCCAAGATAAAGTTCGCCGCCCCGGCAAGAGTCCACGACAAATTCACATTCGCCGAGGTGCCGTTGGTCGTCACGCTAACCCAGGTCGGCGTCCCCGGAGCCACGGGGGTGAAAATGGCCTCGCACATGCACATTTTGCCGGCTGTGGCATCGGTCAATCCAAACACATTGTTGCCCGCAGGAAGAGCGTTAATGCCACCCATGGTCATGCCGGTGCTGCCTTCGTTATCCGTGGTGGTCAGCACTGTCCCGCCGCTGGAGTCCGTAAAGGGAACAGTTCCATTCCCACTGCAGGAACCGTTGACCGCGGCGAAACCGCCGTAGGGTGCCCCGGCGATGGTGTTATTCAAACTGGTCACGTTCGCGCCGGCGCTCCCAGAGGATCCGGTCAAGAGAGCCGCAGACGTGTTAATACCCGTGATGGTGTATGCCTTCCACCAAGTTTGCGCAACGGTTGACGCCAGCGTGGCGGTGATCGTGCCGGATCCGGCGGGGGGGTTCACCAGATAATAAATGTGGGTGTAGAACCAAGTGCCGGCGCCATCATTAGCCCCGACAGCCCTAGTTAGAGTTTGCCCGTTCCATTGAACGCTGCTTGGATTACCGGGGTCCGCCTGGCCGGAACTTCCGTTTCTGTAGCCAATGCAAACCACCAACACATTGGCGCCTGATGAGACGCTGAATGTCGAGGTGTTAAGCGTAGTCGCGGCGTTGTAATAGATGGCCGACGGACCATCCTGATAGCCAATCTGGGCGCGGGCGCATGGCATCAGCGCGAGGCCAGCTGCGAGGAGCACGAGTACTAGTTTAATGTAGCGCATATTATTCAATGTGAGGTTGAGAGTTGATCGTTGATGGTTGATGGTTGCTGAAGTGACCGGGAAAAAGGCGCCGCGGTGAGCGCGGATTGAGTCTTTGACGCTGGCAATGCAATTCTCATTGGCTTAAATCAGTTTTTTTTGGGTGTTTCGTACTGAAGACTACCACGGAGCCCAATATGGCTTCTTGCTCACAAACGGCAATCTTTGTTCCAGAAACGGCGTCCTGGTGGAAAGGCAACATTCAAAAGCGTGGTGTGTGCATGCATGGCGCGAAGATTTTCGCCGGCCAGCCGGCGGCGGACGCAACCAAAGTGCAACCCAAGATCAAAAGTGGAAAGAGACATTTCATGGCTTGTTTTACTGTTGGTCAGCGGATGTGGTGTCAATCTTCGGTTGCGCCCAGGCGCCGCCGCAAACGCACGCGCCGAGGGTCAAGCGGAGCAGTTTTTTCACCCCGTTTTTACGATTAAACTTTCGGTTCCCAGCCCGGTTCATACTTGCGCTGCCAGAGTTTTTTGGCGTCGCTGTCGTGGAGAATGTGGCCGTTGCTGGCGTCGCAATACAGTTCGCGGCCCACGCGCCACGAAATGTTGCCCAGATGCAACAGCGTCACGCTGAGATGGCCTTCGGTCGCGGGACACGTCACCGGCGTGCCATTGCGGACGGCGTCAATGAAATTGGCAAAATGGAGCTTATCCAAGCCCTCGCCGCTGGCGCTGACCGTGTTGGTGGGATCCACCTCCTCATTGCCGTTTGCCTTCTTGACGATCTTACCCTTCTTGTCATAGACGATGTAGGCGTTGCCATCGAGCAGCACCGAGCCCTCTTTGCCGTAAATTAACACCCCGCGCGCAAGTTTCTCCACCGGAAAACCATTGCAACTCCGGCCTTCCCAACTCATCGTTTTGCCCTCGGGAAAATCCCAGACGATGGTCTGGGTGTCCGGGGTCTCCCAATCGTCCTGGAAGGCGTAACGTCCGCCGTTCGAGGCCACCCGGGTGGGCCATCTCAGGCCCATCGCCCATCGGCAGACATCCACCTCGTGGGTGCCGTTGTTGAGCGCTTCACCCGTGCCCCAGTGCCAGCGCCAGTGCCATTTGTAGTGGATGAGATTGTCCACATACGGCCGGCGCGGGGCTGGCCCCTGCCAGAGATCATAATCCAGCCATTCCGGGACCGGCGCGAGTTTGCCGTGGCCAATGCTGTCCCGATCATTCACGTACCAGGTCTTGCCGAAATACATCTTGCCGATCAGTCCGCCCTGCAATTCGGGAATGATGGCGTGCAGATTGGGAAAGGAGCGGCGTTGCGCCCCCATCTGCAAGACCCGCTGCGATTTGGCGGTCGCCTGCACCAGCAGTTCGCCTTCGTGCGGATTCTGGCTGCACGGTTTTTCCACATAGACATGCTTGCCGGCGGCCAAGGCGAGCAGGGCCATGGGTGTGTGCCAGTGGTCCGGGGTGGCGATGGTCACCACATCCAAGTCAGGATCGGCCAGGGCCTTGCGGAAATCACCGAAGCCTTGTGGCGCATTGGCTTGCTTCTTGGCAGTTTCCTTGACCCCCTTCTCCAGCGCGTGCATATCCACGTCGCAAATGTACTTGATTTCCACTCCCGGCAGGCTCGTCAGGCAGCGAATGTGCGTCAGGCCGCGGCCATTGGTGCCACAGACTGCGGCCGTAATCCGGTCATTTGGCCCGAATTTCTTTGCGCCTGTCAGGAGCGTTTTGGCATCCGCCTTGGCTAACGAACCCAGATAACCCGCCAGACCCAGGCCCACACTGGCCACGCTGGCTTGTTTCAGAAACTGACGACGATCAATGGTGTTTTTCATAAAGAGCGGGTTTAATGATGCTGGTTGTCCAGCGCCTGCTTGAGCAGTGCTTGAGCAGGTTGCTGACCTCGTTGACGGCCTGCTTCTGCTGGTCATTGAGGCTCGGATCGCTGGTGATGTGCATGCTGAATTAATCTTCACTGGATGTCATTCCCTGGCTTTGCTCGCCGCGGCGCCGTCATCCAGCGCGGAACTGCGGTAGTTCACTCCCAGCCGGTCAAGCCGCTGCTCGTCGCGTTTCAGGCGGCGTTTGAAATCGTCAAAACTACGCGCTTCCTTGGACGACCAGGCGACTTCCGACAGCGCGGACAGGCGCGGGAAAGTCATATACTCCAGATGTTTCAAATTCGGGATGTATTCCGTCCAGACATTGCCCTGCGCGCCAAGGATGTGCCGCTCGAATTCCGGCGCAAGCCCGGCAGGAACCGGTTCGAGGGCATAAACTTTTTCCAGCGGCAGAAATCCGCCGATGGCGCGCGGCTCGCCGGCCTGGTCGCGCGACTGGTAATAATCAAAATAGCAGTTCGAGGTGGGCGACATCACCACGTCATGGCCCTGGCTGGCGGCTTCGCGGGCGCCGCCAATCCAGTCCATCACCGTGGCGTTTTGCGCGAGCCCGCCCTGCAAAATCTCGCTCCAGCCGAGGAGCGATTTGCCCTTGGCATTGACGATTTTTTCGACACGGCGGACAAACCAGCTTTGCAGTTCCTCCTCATTTTTCAGGCCTTCGCGTCTCATCAACGCCTGGCAGGCCACGTCGTTTTTCCACGGCCCCTTCGGCACTTCGTCGCCGCCGATGTGAATGTACTTTCCGGGAAATAATTGAGCGACCTCGGTCAGCACGTTATCCAGGAATTCAAACGTCCCCTCCTTGGCGGGCGAATAAATGCCGGGGTTCACGCCGCCTTTGAGCGGCACGACAAAGGGGCCGTCGCCGGTGCCGAATTCCGGATACGCGGTGAGCGCCGCCAGCGAATGGCCGGGCATTTCGATTTCAGGAATGATGGTGATGTGCAGCTTCGCGGCATAAGCCACGACTTCGCGGACGTCGTCCTGGGTATAGAACCCGCCGTAGCGCCCGTCCGGACCGTAAGCCGTCGTTGAGTCTTTCGCCAAGTCAAAGCCCACGCCATCGCGCCACGCGCCAACACTGGTCAGCTTGGGATATTTTTTGATTTCCATGCGCCAGCCGTTATCGTCCACCAGGTGCCAGTGGAAGGTGTTCAGCTTGTGCAGCGCCATCACGTCCAGCATTTTCTCGACTTCCGGCTTGGTGTAGAAATGGCGGCTGACGTCAAGCATCAGACCGCGCCAGCCGAACCGGGGCTGGTCGGTGATGTTCACACCGGGAACCGGCCAGTCCGCGCCGGACACCACGCTGGAAGAAAAAATCGCCGGCGGCAGCAGTTGCAACAGCGTCTGTACTCCGTAAAACAAGCCGGCTTGTGACGGCGCGCGGATGACCACGGAATGGGCGGCCACGGTCAATTCGTAACCTTCCGCGCCCAGCCCGGGAGCGGCCCCTTTCGTGGTCAGCAGAATCCCGTTGGCGATTGGCGCGCTGGCGAACCGTTTTGCGCCGGTTTTCACTGGATAACCCGTGGCCGAGCGAAGACGCGAGGCGAGCTGGTCGCCGGCGTCCACGGAACCACGGTCCGTGTATATCCGCAGGTCGGGTGACAACTTAAACACGCCCTCCTGCCGTTCCATTTTTTGCGGCTGCGGGATGAGGGCCGGTTCCTCGACGGCCAGGGCCGTCAGCGCCAGCGCTAACGCGGCAGTTCCAGCAAGAGCACGGCTGATAAATGGGTGGCGCGGGCGACTCGCCCGCCCCGGAAAACGATTGTGCAGCCGCGCGATAAATTTTGACTTCATAATGTTGCAGCATACCTCCAAGGCAAACCAGACTTCTTGCGTGTAAACGCCAATCTTTGTTTTAGAAGCGGCGTCATGGGCAAAGGCCAGGGCGGGTCGCGCGCCGCCCTGATGCCAAACTCTGGCGTGCCTGAACCGCCGTCGCCATGGTCTGTCTTGAGTCGGTCTAAAGTTTCAGGAAAATTTTCCGGCGATACATGAAATGCATCAGCCAGAACGCCAGGAACAGTCCGGTCAAGGCTGCGATCAAATCGCCCGCACCCCGGGCCAGATGGGCGTCGAAGAAATCCTTTACCTCTCCGCCAACCAGCCGCAACGCGGGTTTTTCAAATCCGCCGAGCACCGCGCTGGCCAGGTAAATCGTGATGGAATTCATTCCCATCCAGACAAACGGCTGACACCATGACCGCGCCTGCATGAGCTCCACGACCCAATAAAAAATTCCGAGCAGCATCGCGCTATAACCGCCCGCGACGAGCACGAAGGAGGAAGTCCAGATTTTTTTGACGACGGGAAATTGCCAGCTCCACAGCCAGCCCAGCGCGGCGCAAACCACGCCCGCCGCGAGCAGATAAAGCACTTTGCGTTTGTCCGGCACAGTCTGGCTTTGCAGCAGCAGGCCGGCAAAAACTCCCAAGAGACAGGTGGCCACGGCCGGCAGCGTGCTCAGGCAGCCTTCGGGGTCGGCGAAAATTTCATATTTGGAACCCGGAAGATATTGAAAATCAAGGTGGTCGGATAAATTGCGGCCGGGATCGAATTTGCCGCTGGTCCAGTTGGTTGTGGCGTAAAACATCTTTCGGGCGGCGGCCATTGCCGGGCTGTTCCTGACCCTCGAGGGGTTGCCGAATTTCGGGTCGTTGAACAAGGCAGCGGAGGCGGTATCGCCGGTTTGCTCCGCGAGCCGGGCAAGATTGGTTCGTTCCAATTGGATGTCGCGAATCGGCACGAAGGTCATCAGCGCCCAATATCCCACCAGCAGGCCGAGGCAAATGGCCGCCAGCGCCGGGGGCTTGAAGTAACAATAGAGCAGTCCGCCAAAAAAGTAAGCCAGGGCAATGCGATTCAGCACGCCGCTCAGCCGCACGTCCGGCCATTCATTCGTCAAACCGCCGTTGTAAAAAATTCCGGCCAGATACAGCGCGAGGCTCCGGACGAAAATGCGCTTTAGGGCCTCTGTCCGGCCCGCCCGCTCCAGCGTGCGGCTCAACGAAAAGAACAGCGAGATGCCCAGGATGAAAACGAACAGCGGATAAATCAGGTCGTAGGCGTGAAAGCCTTCCCAGTCGGCGTGTTCCAGCTGGCCGGCCAGGAAGGAGACGGGCCGCGTCTGCGTCATGCGATTGAGGGCATAGACCAGGGAATCGCCGCCGATGATCCAAAACATATCGAACCCGCGCAAAGCGTCCACGGACATCAGGCGCCGGCTGGGCAAAGTTTGGGAATTCGCGTCGCTCATCGTTTGTTTCCGCCGGCGGCGGCTCGAAACCAAGCGGCCAGGGCCGCGATAAACTTCAACTTCACAAATTTGCAGAATATCTCAAAAGCCAAGCGGACTTCTTGCTTGTAAACGCCAATCTTTGTTCCAGCAGCGGCGTCCGGGCCAAAAGCCAGGGCGGGTCGTGCGCCGCGCTGATTCCAAATTCTGGCGTTTCTGAACAAGAACTCGTTGCCGCCACCGTCTATCTTTGGCGTATGAATCTGGAAATGTTCCATGCAGACTCCGCTTTCTGCCGAAGGGTTCAGCGTCTGGCGCTTGCCTTCAGCCTCCTCCTGGCATTTGCTTCTGAAGGGCAGGACTCCCTGGACAAGCTGTTGCCGGTGCGGGGGTTTTGCATCGCCGCCCCCTCGACCAACCGGCTCGATGAGTTCATCCGTTTCATTAACCAAGAACTTGCGCCGCGCGGCGTCAATACCCTGATCTTGCGAGTGGATTATGACTATCAATTCACCAGCCGTCCCGAGCTTAATGACCCAGCCGGGTTGTCAAAAAACGACGCGGCCAGACTGGTGGCGGCCTGCAAGAAGCATGACATCCACTTGATTCCGCATGTCAACTTGCTGGGCCACCAGTCGGAGGGGAACACCTGCGGCACGCTTTTGCGCGTTCACCCGGAGTTCGACGAAACCCCTTGGGTCAAGTTCCCGGAGCATTATGTCTGGCCCAACGCCGATCACCTTTACTGCAAAAGCTACTGCCCGCTTCATCCGAAGGTTCATGAGGTCATCTTTGCCGCGGTGGATGAGATTTGCGATGCCTTCGAAGCCGACACGTTCCATGCCGGCATGGACGAGGTATTCTACCTGGGCGAAGACAAATGCCCACGCTGTTCCGGCAAGGACAAGGCGGAGCTGTTTGCGAGTGAGGTGCGCTTAATACGGGACCACTTGCGCCAGAAGAATCGTGCACTCTGGATCTGGGGGGATCGGCTCCTGGATGGCAAAACCACCGGACTGGGGGAATGGGAGGCCAGTTTCAACGGCACCGACCGCGCCATTGACCTTATTCCCAAGGATGTGGTGATTTGCGATTGGCACTATGAACGCCCGGCCCCAACGGCCGCCTATTTTGCTTTGAAAGGGTTTCCAGTGGTCACTTGTCCGTGGAACCGTCCCCAAGTCGCGGTCACCCAGCTTGAGGACTTGCTTCACTTCCGGCAAAGCGCCACGCCACAAACCCAGCCGCGCATGTTGGGCATGGTCGAAACGGTTTGGTCCGGCTGCGGCGAGTTCCTGGACCGGTTCAACGTCCGCGGCACGGAAGGCGGGCCAAAGAATCAACGCGGCGACGTAAAATGCTTCGTGACCCTCTTCGACAAGATGGCCAGCCTGAACAAACCCGCGCCATGAATTCGGGCAACTCATCCGCCACGCATCGCCCGGCAATGGCCCTGCTGCTCCTCACCGGACTGACGGTGGCCTTGGGCCGGCTGGTTTGCCCGGCCCAAACGAATTACGTCATTGACCAATTCAACTCGAACACCACCGCTTCCTACGTCAACCAAGATTGGGGAACTGCCGTTCCGACCATCATCTGGAGCACCAACAACGCGTTGACCGGTTTGGCCCCCAACACTCCAGGCTCCGGCTCCGCCAAATGGGTGATCCCATGGACCACAACCGGAGATCAAGTCATGGTGACGCATTCCTTTGGCGCCACCCTCAATCTCAATCAGTTTACCTCAATAAGTTATGATATCCTCTTCGATCCCTCCACCGCCACCGACGGTTTTGGCAACATAGGCGCCATCCAAGTCGCTTGGATTCCCGCGGCGGACGGCTGGCCCTCGACGGCTAATCCGCCGATGTCAACGATGACGTTTGCGTCGGGAAACAGCAACTGGATTCATGTCACCATGGCGCTAAGCGCCGCTGGCAACAGCAAGCTGGCAGCGGTTACAGGCATCGGCTTAAAGATTCAGCAGAAAACGACCGGTGCCAACTTGAGCGGGACCACCATGTTCTGCCTCGACAACATCATGCTGGGCGTCCCGGGCCCCATAAGCATCTACCCGCTGAATCCGCCCCAACTCTGGAACCGGCTGGAGTTCGAGGTGGACAACGTCCCCGCCTTCGGAAATCCTTTCGACCCGGCCAGCATTTCCCTGAACACCGTGTTCACCCTGCCCTCGGGGAAAACCATGTCGGTCCCTGCGTTTTGGTACCAAGGCTACTGGCGCTCGGGCTCAAGCCGCAGCGAGGTGGACACCCTTAACGGCACGCCGGGTTGGAGGCTCCGGTTCACCCCGCCGGAAGCGGGCGATTACACACTGGCGATGACGATCGGGACTAACAATCAAATCATGACCAACCTCACAATCAACTTTAGCGTGCCCAACAGCCCGCTTCCCGCCCGGTATGGGTATGTGGGTGTCTCGACCAACCATCAGTACTTCCAGACGGGCGATGGCCGGGCCCTGCCTCTGAACGGGCTGAACCTGTGCTGGCCTTCCGGGATGGCTACTTACGATTACGACAATTGGTTTGGTTCGCTGCACGGCGCTGGCGGGAACTTCGCCCGGATTTGGATGTGGCCCGGGGGGGACTTCAGCATCGAGGATACTCCCGGCACCCTCACTAACTACGCGCTGGCCCCGGCTTGGAAACTGGATTACGTCCTCCAGCAGGCGGAGCTAAAGGGCATCTATCTACAGCTCACCTTGGTGTACTACGGCATGTTCGCCACGCTGCCCGATTACTGGGGCGGCAACAATTTCTGGCCGAGCAACCCCTACTGCATCACCAACGGCGGCCCATGCCCCAACCCGGATGCGTTCTTCACCAGCAGCACGGCCAGGACCCTGTTCGAGAAGCGGCTCCGTTACTTGGTGGCTCGCTATGGCTACAGCCAGAACTTGCTGGCTTGGGAATTCTGCAATGAAATTGACAATGAGTACTCCGTGCTGAGCCCGACCGACGTGCAGAATTGGCATGGCACGATGGGAAACTGGCTCCATAACAATGATCCTTTCGGCCATCTGCGGACCACCAGCCTGAGCTCGGCCAGTTCTTATCCCGGCATGTGGGAGCTTTCCCAAATAGACTTTTCCTCCGAACATATCTACACCGAATCCTCCTCGCCACTATCTTTAATCGCCAGCGACGCCCAGTCCTTTTTGAACGCTTACAACAAGCCGGTCATGGTCGGCGAGTTCGGCACCAGTTGGATGACCTGGGATAACGCCTCGACGGATTCATACTCGGTTGATCCCTACCTGCGGGGCTTTCGCGAGGGAATCTGGGCGGGGGCCTTGGGGGGATCCACCGGCACATCCATGGCTTGGTGGTGGCAGAACATTGCCAGCGGCAACGACTACTATGTCTATTCCGCGCTGAACACGATTCTGGGCGGCACCGCCTGGGGCGCCGGTTCCTGGACCAATCTCACTTTCGCCAGCGGCCAAACCCAATTCAGCGCCTTGGGCCAGCATGGCCCCAACGAATCCTTGCTCTACCTGGTCGCTGCCGACGCCATTTTCCCATCCGGCGCCACCAACGCTTCTTTGCCGATGCAGGAAAGCCTTGCCGTGACGATGTCAAACTGGCCCCAGGGCCAATACAATGCCCGATGGTACGACCCAGCCTCCGGAGGCCTCGTCGGCACCAGTCAGGCCGCCACCTCTGGTGGCGGCAAACTAACGCTGTCGCTTCCCAATTTCACGGTGGACTTGGCCGGCATTGTCTTTCCGCCACCCACTCTCTCGTCCCCCCAATTCAACGCGGGTGGCCGGTTCCAACTCCAGCTCAATTCGGAGACCGGGGGGCATTATTACCTGCTCAGGTCCACCAATCTGGCTTCCTGGGTCACACTGTTGACGGTCACCAATGCCACCGGCGCGATGTGGTTGACCGACTCCGTCCCGGCTTCGGCCTCCGCTTGCTACCAAGCGGAACACGCTCCCTGATCCGTGGCGACAGTACCATTCCACCATCACTTCGTCGTGAATGGCTGGAAGATGCGCGTGAATTCCCACGGCTGCTGCGGGAGCCCGGTGGCGGTGTTGCCGGTCCTTTTCCCCCCGGTTTTCCCGGCATCACGGTTGCTGGCCCAAAATGAAAGGCTGCAAATCCATGGCTGCCCTTCCGCCCACGCCTTCAATGCCTTCGCGTCGTCCTGGGTGAATTCTTCCCCGCTGAAGTGATCGTTCTTCCCGATCAACGCCGTCAGACCAATCTGGATCGCTGGATCAATTGCCTGGCATTGCTCATGCGCCTTGAGCGCGCTGGCGGTGCAAAGTTCGATCATCTTTCTGTCTCGGTTGAATTTGGGGCCAAACCACATGACCATGAAATTGCCGGAATGAACTTTCACGCCTTTGGCCCTGGCATCGGTCAGAAGCTCCTTCGTGATCTGGTTAAGCCCGTTCGGATCAACCGGCAGCGTATAGGAAACGATCAGGCCGGGATTCCGGGCCTGAAGCTTTGCCAGAACGGAATTGCGGCGCGCGTTAGCGTCCTGATTGAAAATTCCATTCTCTTCGATGTCAAAATCGAGCCACGTCAGCCGGTAGCGATCAATCACGGACTGATATTTTGATTCCAGCGCCGCCGAATTGGTTTCGGCGATGGCCAGTTCCGCGCCGCCTTGCCCACCGAATGAGACAATCACATCGCCGCCGCGCTTGCGGATGGCGGTGATCTGGTCGGCATAAAGATTCTGCTCCAGCGGAAACCGTCCGTCCCAGGCCGGCTCGTTCTGTTTATCCGCAATGATAAAGGAGATGGTGTAATATTTCTGGCCGCAGGCGTCGTCACAGTCAGTCAATTTGAAATCATCGCCAGCGCCGATATACATATAGGGTGCGAAAACCCTCGCCGGCCAGTCGGCGGCGGACGCAAATAGTGCCGAGCCCAACACGAGAATAGAAGTGAGATATTTCATGGCTGATTTATTGCACCAACAAACAAATGTTATCTGTGACCGAGTTGCGCGACGGTTTGGTCGGCGGTATTCAGCGTGGCCAGGAGATAAAACCGCTCAAAGATCTCTCCCAGCGTTCCCGCCACGGCCTCACCAGCGCGAGGAGCGGCCCCGGGCCGGGGCACCACTACGGCCCTGACGTGGCCATCTTTGAGCGGTCCGAGCCAATTGGTCGTTCCCTGGGCGTCAAAGACGTAGAAAGGCCCGATTCTTGGTTCCCCGCCTGAAAAGAGGGCGTCGAAGCCTGGCGGCACGCCAGCGGAAGAAACAAAAGCCAACGCGTCCGGAGTTTGCTCCAGCGCCTGCCTGAAGGCCGCAAGGCTGTAACCGGCTTTGCCCCTCTCCGCTTCAAGCCGGACAGCTTTCAGGTGGATTCGACGCGCGTGACGAAACGGCGACGTGAAACCCAATTGGTAACTTTGCTCTTTGTTTTCGGGCATGAGCGACCGCGGCGGCAACAGGAGGATGACCGTCCCACTCTGTCCGGCCAATTCACCCAAGACGCAATTGGCCAGGCAGGAACCCGCGGCCAGCTCGCACCGGCTGGAAGTCTCTGCCTGCTTGGGGGGCAGATACTGACAGACTTGGACGGCCATGACCGTGATCAGACCCAAGCCACCCATCACCATCAAGATCTGGCCCAAGACTCGCTTAACGCGGCTCAACCAAACACCCACAGCGGACACCACCAGTGCCAGCAGGAGCAACAAATTCATCATAATCGAAGGCAATTCCAGGGGCTAGTTCGCGGGCGGAGTGGAAGACTGCGGGTCAAAGATGTTCGTGGGCGCGTTGCGGCGCAGTTCGATGTGGCTATCCAGGAAGACCAGATTGGCCCGGCCCATTATCACTTTGCCTCCGCCGCCGCCTTCGTCCGTTTGTGTTGAATACACGCTATTTTCGTGCCCACCGCTGTGGCGATAGCAAACGTTCCCCCCGTAGGGGTCGGTATCGGCATAGAGACAAGTGTCATAGCCGTCAGTCTCCCCGAACAGCGCCGTCCATGTGGGGTGCGGGATGTTTTTCATGGAGATGATGGGGGCATCATCGCCGTTGATGTAACTGTTTTGGGCGTAAGTAAGAAAGCCCCAATAGCCGCCGTTGGGGCTGCTCGGGCACATGAACACCTTGTTGGTCTGTGTCACGCTGGCAGACTTCCCGCCAACGTAGTACTCCAATGCCTGATACCAAATGGTGGTTTCGGGAAGCCCAGGGAAGGTGCCAGGCCAGCCGATGGGCAGCGCCTTTTGATCGTCCTCGTAGCAGGAGGCGGCGACAATCAACTGGCGCAGGTTGCTATTGCAAGCCGCGCTCTTGGCCTTGTCCTTAGCCTTCGCCAAGGCCGGCAACAGCATGGCTGCGAGGATGGCAATGATGGCAATGACTACCAACAACTCAATCAACGTGAATGCCAGCTCCGCACGACTGCCGCGCCGGAGACCAAGGAGGGATAATGGCGATCTCATAGTGCAATTTTGGCTCGGTCCAATCAACTTAGTTGTTCTTGACTCTCACGGTTCAAACATACGCCAACACAGCCAAGATTGCTTGTATGAAACCGGCAATTTTTGTTGCAGAAACGGCGTTGCCAGCACGGGCTTCAGGACGAGTTTCCCGGTTGGCGGTTGGGCGGGTATGCATGCAATTTGGCTGCCAGGCGCAATTCCCGCCCCAGGGCGGGCAGATGATCACCACACTGCTCGCAGGCATTGGTGACAATCACTCCGCGCTCCCAATCGGCGTCCGGCGGAGGCTTCCGTCATTCATTTGATCTTCTGCCAATACCAATCCAAGTCGCTGGTATTGGGGGTCATTAGCTTCCACTTGTAAAAGTTGGCATGGCCATCGGCCCAGGAATAATTCGCCCCCAGGTTGTGGCGGGTATAGCCTCGGCCCGGCAAAATACCCGTGATCTCGGCGGGAGGATAAGAATAACCGAAGAATTCCAGAATCGCCGTTCCGTCATCTGACGGGAGGGGATCCAAAGTATCACTATTAAGAATAGTCTCGGTGATTTTGGAGATGGCGCTGACTTTTTGGCGATCAAAGGAGGCGCCATAGGCAACGGTGGCACCATCGTAATAACCCAAGTAACAATAGTTGTGGCCGTAGCCTCCGAAGGACAGCAGCTCAGGATCCGTGCTCAATCCCACGCCGGCGAGCTTGTTGGTGTTGAAGGAGGGGCAGGCCTGAATGGTCCCCTGGGCATTGAGCGTGGCGATATTCGTGGTGCCTTTGCTGACATAGGGGGAGATTTCCACAAACCATTCGGCCGGCCAGACCACGCCTCCGCCCCGACTTTGCCCCGCCACCGGCAGCCAGCTCGCGTAGTCTGTCGTGTACAGGCTGTAGCCGAGGGCAATCTGTTTTTCATTGTTCATGCATTGCAAGGACTTGGCCTTATCCTTGGCCTTGGCCAGGGCGGGCAGTAGCATGGCGGCGAGAATGGCAATGATGGCAATAACCACCAGCAGCTCAATCAACGTGAAGGCCGGCGCCGTGCGGCGGGCGCGCCGGCCACAAGGGAAGTATGCTAATAAACTCATAGTCTCATTTTGAATCGGTCCAACCAGCTCAATTTTTTATGACTTTCATTAATAGCATAAACCAACGCGGAAAGAATAGCTTGTATGCAAGCGGCAATTTTTGTTGTGGAAACGGCGTTGCCTGAGCGGGGTGCTGGAAGAGTTTCCCGGTGGCCGGGCACACCTGCCATGTACTGCCGGGGCGCAATTCCGCCTTCACGGCGTGCTGAGGAACACCACACCGCTCGAAGGCATGGTGACGGTCACGCCGCGCTCCAAATCGGCGTTGGAAATGGTTTCCTTTGGAACCGGAAAGCCCGCTGCATCGTTGGGGCGGTCCGTGTCGAAGTAATGGTATTTCACCAAGGTCTTTCTGCCTGCGCCGGGAACCGAAAGCGTCACCGCCCGTGCCTCGTCCCCACTATTGACCAGCATGACCCTCAAGCCTCGACCATCCTGATCGGTGCCGGCAATGACGCGCAGACGCGGGAGCCCGGGCTGGCTCACCCCAACAATGCATGAGCCGCGCGGAAAAAGCCGGGACATCAACGACCAGGTGTAGAACCAGGGGCGGATGTTCTCGTCCTCAGGATGGCCCATGGCGGTGCCCTGGCTGTTCCAGAAGCCCCATACCTTGAGGGTATTCTCGTTGGGCACCGCCGGATGGCCCGAGGACGTGTGCATGGCGTCGTCCAGGTCCCAAGCGCAGGCACCCATCCAACCAGCGCGCGCAACCTGCGCCACGTAGTCGGCCATCAGCACGCCGTAAGGAAAGGTTTTGACGCGCTGCTGCTGGTCGCCGTTGCCTTTGCCATCCAGCAGCCCCGACTCGGCCAGGAACAGGCGTTTGGAGCGGGCCTGAGGATCGTTGGCGAGGATCACTTTGCGTTTCTCGCTGAGCACTTTTTCGATTTCCCCCGAGAAGATGTCCTTGTCCTTGGCGTACCAATGCATCTCCCACTCGCCGATGCACTCCGGCATTTCGTGGGAGACGCGATCCACCCAATACCAGCCCCAGGAATTATCCGGGCCGACAATCGGCAGTGGCTGCAGCCCGTGCCCGTCCAATTCCTTTCGCAAGTTTCGAATGCCAGAAGCCCACGCCGCGTAATCCACTTTGCCGCCGGGCCACATCCAATCGCCGTTTGGCTCGTTCATCATATTGTACATTCGGACGACCGAATAGTGGCGTTCAATGCGCAGCCAGATGACAAAGTCGGCGATCATCCTCGCCCAACGCGGATCGTCCGGCCGGACGACGACGTTGTTGGTTCCGTTCCCCAGGCGGCCAGGCGGCGACCACTCACCCAGCAGCACGTCAATGTTCCGAGCCTGGGCATAGTCCAGGATGTCCAACAACGACCCAAGCTGCTTCCTTATGGCTGGCTCGCCTTGAGTCCACACATATTGCGGTGCGTCCGCCTTTGAGTTGTCGAATCCAAGACAATACGAGCGTGCGCCGGTCATCACCCGGAAAAAGCCCGGCTGGGCATAATCCAGCCGTTGAAGCGTGTACTTCCAGGCCTCGGGCCGGGGCTGATAGGAATAGGGGTCCCATTGGATGCCCAGGCCGAGAAAGGATGGAATGCGCACATCGTGGAGATCGACGGTCACCCGGGGGGCGGGGGAACCGGCATCCGCCTGGTCCGAATTGGCGCCAAAGGATGGCAGGCAGGCCGCCAGAAACAAAGGAATGAGTTTTTTCATGAAATTGGAGATATAGACTGCGAGATGAATTGACATTGTGCAATTTTTTGAAACAGCTGCCAGAGGGCAGACTCAGGGCTGGTCATTGGGCCTCCATGGTCGTCAGCAGCACCACGCTTCGCGCCGGGAGCTCCAGCGGGAGGCCTTCCACAAGACCGGCCTGCTTGATGGTTTCCTTTGGAACCGGAAAGCCGTTCCCATCCACGGAACGATCGCCCGGGGCGTAATGATAGCGGCGACCGTCCGGCCTATGGCCGATGGCCGGCGCGCGGAGCAGCGCATCATGGGGAGTGTCGGAGTCGTTGACGATGCAAAAGGTGAAGCCTCCGCCGCCGATTGTCGCCGCAAGGGTTCGGATACCGTTTACCTCGGAGTTGCGCGCGCGAATAATGGTGCAGCCTGCGGCGTTTTTGCGCTTGGAGTGGTACAGGCCCCGAGCAATCAAAACCACCACGCAGAGGGCCATGCCCATGAGATCAATGGACTGAAGATTTACGTGTGGCATCTTTTGAACATAGACCGTGGCGGGACCGGGGTCTTGTTCAGGAACGCCAGAGTTTGTAATCAGCGCGGCGTGCGACCTCCTTTGATTTTCGGGCGCAACGCCGTTTCTGGAACAAAGATTGCCGTTCAAAGGCAAGATGTGGGATTAAATTTGGAGGTATGCTGCTTGGAAATGAAAGCGCAATACCGCAGGCTTCAGCAAGCGGCGACCGGATGGGATCGCCTTGCTTCTGGTGTCTACCAACCCAACTTGACTCTGTGAAAATCGGACTTTATAGCATCACCTATCTCGGCTGCTGGTATCTCGGGGAGGCCTTGACGTTGGCCGATCTCATTCGCACCGCCAAACGGTTTGGCTACGACGGCGTGGAAATTGACGGCAAGCGGCCCCACGGCAATCCGTTGGATTGGCCGGCCCAAAGTTGCCGGAAATTGAAGCGGATAGCCGACGATGCGGGCATTGAAATTTTCGCGGTGGCGGCGAACAACGACTTTAGCAATCCCGTACCCGAGGTGCGTGAAGCGCAGATCTGCTTCGTGCGCGAATTGATTCGCATGACGGCGGACCTTGGCGCGAAGCGGCTGCGCGTCTTCCTTGGTTGGTGGGGCATCACCCGGCATCCCAAGTTGGCCAGCTACGACATTGCCGAGGGTTACTGGCCCATCGTTCATGCGAAGTTCGCCGATGAGGAAATCTGGGGCTGGTGTCGCGAGGCGTTGATCGAATGCGCTCGCTACGCCCGTGAAATGGGTGTGACGCTTGCGCTACAGAATCACCCGCCGCTCATCAAGGACCACCAGGATGTTCTGCGGATGGTGCGGGAGGTAAACTCGCCGCACCTGAAGGTCTGTTTGGACGCGCCACTGATGCCCGACAAGAGCGCGGCGGCGATCTTGGAGGCCGCCCGCGAGGTAGGTCCCTTACAGATCCTCTCGCATTTTGGCGGAGAATTCGAACGTAATGCGGACGGCAGAATCACGGGAGTGGATCGAATTGACGGTGCCGTCACCGGCAAAACCAACCAGTATTATCGGGACTTCGCCCGCGCCATGTGCGAGATTGGTTATAAAGGCTATATCAGTTACGAGCTTTGTCATCAATTGCCGGTGGTGCAGGGCGAGACGGTTGGGATTGAATTCGCCCATAAGAACGCCCAGCTTGCCGCCGAATTCATGCGCGAGATCGTCAAAGCCGAATGCCGCCCCATGCGGGCTCCCGCAGCAGGGCGCCACTCCACTGCGCTGGACCGCGCAACTTAGCCACGACGACGGCCAACACCTGCACCAGACTTTGCACCGGCCATCCAATTTTTCGGTTGCTCCTCCAACGGTTCAGAGCGATGATCGGAAAAGCACATGAGCATCAAGAGCGCGATCGTACCGGCCCTGAAGCGTGGATCCCCCCAGGTGGCATCCCTTGCCCGTTTGATCGGGCCGCAAAGCGACCAATTGATCAGGTTGTTTGATTGTATCGAAGCGGTTCAGGTTTGGATCAAAGACGGTCGCGGGCGTTACCTCTGGGTCAATCGCGCCTTCCTGATGCACTACGCTGTAAACAATGCGGTTCCGCATACAGAACTGAACCAGGTTCTCGGCAAGACCGATTACGATCTTTGCCCGGCTTACCTTGCCGACCAGTATCAGGCCGACGACGAACGCGTCCTCGCCGGCCAATGTGTCGTGGATCGCATCGAACTGGTCGTGCAATACAAGAGCCCAGCGACTTGGAACGTGACCAACAAGATCCCTCTGCGTACGGCAAACGGTTCGGTCGTCGGCAGCGCCGGTTTGACCAGACACCTTGAACGGGGGGATACGGCTGTGGTTCCGGGGATCAACTTTGGCCCGATGTTGAGTTACCTCCGCGACCATTTCCACGAGCCAACCACCAACAGCCAACTCGCCCGAGTGGCAGGTTTGTCGGTACGCGCGTTCGAGCGTAAATTTTATGCCACTTTTCAGGTGCCTCCGCAAGAATACTTGCGGAAACTTCGCCTGCGCATGGCCAGTCACGCCTTGGTGTTCACCCAGCAAAGCATAGCCGAAGTGGCCCTGAGCTGCGGCTTCGCTGACCAAAGCCATTTCACGCGGGAGTTTCACCGCTATACTGGGCGCACACCACGCGATTATCGCGAGGGGCATGCGCGCCCGATAAAACCGCCAATCACACATTAACCAAGGTGGGTGTATTATTCGTTTATCATTCATTCGAGCGTTTTGGAGTTTTCAAGATCATAGAAAACCTTGATTTGTGTGGTGTCTAGCAGCGCCAGCGCCGCCACCACCCCGTCGGCTCCGTCCTGGTCGCTGGTTCGCAGTTGCGCCTGGCAACCATGAAGGGTTGCGTTTGGCTGCCTGGTAATCGTTCAGGGAGTCGATCGCGGCAGACCTGCTTGTGGTGTTCAGGGACTCGATGGTATCCGTCGTCCCGGATTTCTTGCGGAGAAAATAAACCTTGGCGTCGGGGGTTTGACAGAGGAGTTGCTCCCCTGCACTTTGATGTAGTTTCCCATTACAGTGGGGCAATTGCGGGGCAATCGCCTTTTCTGTGAAACCCAAAAATGAGATTAAATGGTCGGGGCGGGGAGATTCGAACTCCGTCAGGCGAAATTACGGAAGCATTGCAAACAGGGGATGTGCAACAGAATCAATGGTTTCAAGCGTTTGGTGAGATTTAACAGGATGCGGGAAAATGCAAGAAGTGGAAACGCAACTGTGTAGATTTGTGTAGGTGAAAGTCTGGGTGAAAGCCTGGGAGTGCTGCACTCCCGGCTCGGACCGTCCCGGTAAAAGTCCTACACATTTTCTACACGCTCACTCAGAAAATGGCAACCGGGAACTCTCCTGGAACTCTCCGCCCCCGACACCGGAAACCGACACCGGAAACTCTCCGCCTTTGTGTAGGTACTTTTTGCGCGGCGGATTCTACACGCTGCCCGGATTTGCCGCAACTCCCTGCCCCGCCCTGCCCTTTCCCGCGAGTTGACTCAAATTAAAAGACACCGGGGAGGCAAACTGGGAGGAGGCGAAAAGGGTCGTTGACTCATGGATAAAAGACACCCGGAAATAGGGTGAATGCATATGAGCG
>Ga0302320_10009346_pt1 | contig 21109 bp, 29 predicted proteins | sample Bog_T0_3_FD_202130 | JGI IMG/M metagenome (GOLD analysis project Ga0302320, IMG submission 202130) | Peat permafrost microbial communities from Stordalen Mire near Abisko, Sweden - Bog_T0_3 | ecosystem: Environmental > Terrestrial > Soil > Wetlands > Peat | place: Sweden: Abisko, Stordalen Mire...
TGGCCGATGCGGGAGGGGCCACCATGTTAAGCTTCGCCCCTATGTTGGTTGCCATGACGCCATCCGACGCGAAGTTTTGCAGCGCGCTGACGAATTGCCCCCATTCAATCGAGTTGAATGCCGCCGTTGTCTCGCCGTGGATGAACGGAATCGCGAACTTCTCACAGAAGGCGACCCATGCACGAAGCGCCAGCTGCTTGTACATCCATGAAATGCAGGAAACGATTTGCAGCCCCTGGCCCGTCGTCACCATCCAGCCGAACTGATCCAGCGGGATGCCGTCCAGCGCCAGCTCATACGGCAGGTAGCGAAGGACTCCGGTGCGGTTCTCGAAGAACCAGAGCGGCACATAGCGCAGCTCAGCCGTGAGCGATGCGGATCCCGTGTCCGGGTTCACGTCCGGCTTCCAGATGATCTCATGGACCGCGAACTTGAAGCCCACCGACTCCATCATTTGCCGCACCATGAGCGCCACACCCCCCTGCTCATTCTGGTTGATCGCGGACGTGCAGGTCAGGTTGTCGTAGAACTCCTCCAGGGCCTCCTTGTGCGCGTCGGCTTCCGGCGTGTCGTCCATCTGCATGACCTCCCATTCGAGGCGCGACACGGCGAATATGCGCTTCGCCTCCACCGCGATTATCTGGTCGTCGCGCTCGCGGATGAATGACCAGTCGAGCGACAGCCATCGAAGGAAGCCCAGCTGCCACTGCTCGATGTCCTGCTCCAGCCGCCTCGGCGTGAGCCCGCGTATCGGGTTGAAGCGCGCAAGGAGGTACTGGATGATTCGCGCCGCGCTGACGACCGATTCATCGTGCTCCGGGCCCGCGACCTTGCCGGGGTATTCCAGCGTGTCCGCCGTGTCGTAGGGTGGCGGCGCAAGATCGATGTTCGTTGTCCGCTGCCCGCCGCCATAGGTCACGCGACCGATTGCCGCCGCCATGGACTGCATGGACGCAACGCCGCCGCCAGCTGCGAGTGCGGCCCATTGTCCCGGAGTGAACGGCGCGTAGGGGGGTGTACCCGCTGCCGCACTGGCGCTTGACTGCGGGGCTCGCAGCACACCCAGAGCGTCACCCACGGGTGGCGTCGCAGGGAGTGCCTTGCCCTTCAGGAAGCCGAAGAAGCCCTTGCCGGTCGATCCGCCTGTGCCTTTAAGGGTGGATTTAGCCATGGCGCTTTAGAACCCTAACCCCCTGCGATCCTCCCAGCCTGCGCGCACGCGGTTGGTGTCGTCGTAGGCAGGCTGCGTTTCCGTGTCGCCATCGCCACTCGCCTTTCCAACGCGGCTGGAAGCGAACGGCTGCCCCCGCGCACCGAGGCCAAAAACAGCCAGCGCGAGGGCGCACACGCAGTCGTCGTGCATGCCATCGGGCGCCGAGTAGCGGACGCCATGCGCCGTGTATTCGTATTCAAACGATTCCAATTCGTTTATCAGTACCTCCCCTGTCAATCCGATTTCCTTGTGCTGGATCGCGACCACCAGCCGTTCCATGAGCGCCTGCTTGCTCTTGGGCGAGAACAGATAGCCCTGAAAGTTGGTGCCCGGGGCCGCCTGCAAATCCTCAAGGATCGGATCTCCAACGCCCGTCGAATCCATGAGCGCGGATTTCCCATTGCTGGCGTTCACCATGGCGAATTTCGTGTCCCGCCAAGGCTTCTGAAAACGCTCCATGTGCACCATGTCGCCGCCGCGGTCGAGTGCGATGCCGACCGTCCAGTCCACTTTCCGCGCAACGTCCCACCCCCACGCCTGCACCGGGAATAGCGACATCTTCGGGATGTGGCATGCGCGTATCGCCTCGATGCCGAACGGGTTTCCCTCGTCGTCGGCGGGGTCCGCCTCGTAGAGCTGCTTGAACGCCTGCTCGGGCAGGACGCGGCGTGCGTCGTCAATTTCCTCCATGTCGAGGATCTTCGCCGACACGGCGTCCTTCCATGTGATCTTGTGGTATGCCGCGTTCGGCATGTCGCCGCTTTCCGCCTTGCGGCACATCTTGTAGAACCAGTTGCGCCGGCCCTTGACGTTGCCGATTATGCGGACGCGGCCGCGCGTCTTCGTGAGCGTGGTGCGAACCGCGATGAACGCCTCCTCACGCATGCGGCTAGCCTCATCCAGCACGACGGCGTGAACGTCCTCGCCGTAGAGGTTGTCCGGCTTCTCGCCGCTCTTGAAGAAAATGTGTGTGCCGTTCGGTAAGTCCACACGGAGCTCGCTCTCGTTCTTCTCGAACATCCCGGGCGGCATCCCGGCGATCATTCGGCGGAAGGCGACCGTCGCCACGGGGAACACGGGCGCGACCCACCAGTAGTTCCAGCCTGGCTGCCCGTGAGCCGCCTGATCCATGAGCCACACCAGGCACCCAGCCGTCTTGCCTGCCTTCGTCGTCGCCTCGATCAGTGAATAGCGCGCCGGGTCGTAGATGGCTGCGAACTGGACCGGGTAGAGGTCGGCGCCCTTGAACTCGATCCGCTCGAAGATCTGCGGCGAGTTCGGGTAATCATCCTGATACACGGGGGATGGCGGCTTCGTGCTCGGCGACCGCGCGTGAGGCCCGCATCGGATCGAACACGAATACGGTTTTCCGCTGGTCGATTGCGACGTTGGTTTCCGCGTGGTCGCCATACTTCTTAGGCGCCAGCTTTGACATGAGCCATTTGCGTGCGTCGATGCGCAGCTTGGCGCGGTCGATCATGTCGCCCTCAATCACCTTCACGCCGCCATCAGGATTGATCTCGCGGCGCGTGCCTACCTCGCAAACGTCGGCAAGCTCCTTGATCTCGTCAGCCCACGATTCCAGCTGCATTTCACGGGCGCGCGCGTACCGCCCCCACAGGCCGCGGATGTCCGCGATCAGCCAGCGGCGAAAACTCGTCTCAGGGATTCGCATGTCGGGTCCTCGGGTGCATGAACGAAGGGATGCGCCGCGGGCGACCTGCTCCAGGATGTCATTAATGGCCTCATCGTCCCATTCGCGCGGAAGGGGTTGCTCGATCGCGGGTTTTGTAGGAGCCATGTGACTATTCCCGTTCATGTGCTCGATGTGCCCGTTGCCGTTCGTTCCGTTCGCTGCATGTCCGCCATTCTCGCCGTGCATTCACGGATTCTACCGTCCGTTTTTTCGGTCGTGTCAAGAAAATTAGGGGAACTATATCTTTGACTCCCTTGGCTCGAATTTCTTTTGAAGAAATTTCAAGACCGCCTGTTGTTCATCGAAGCCTGCCTTCCTAATCTGAGAGAGAAGCCAAATGGTGCTAGGCTTTTCAGCGGTTACATTCTTAGCGCCTTGGTTGCATGTCGAACAAAGCGCCCGAAGATTCGATAACTCCTCTTTTCCGCCAAGGCTCTTATCTTTGATGTGACCTATATGCAGCCGAACTTTTCGATTTGTGGCCGGATCTATTTCACCGGGCGTCAGGCCGCACATCTGGCAAGTGAAGCCATTGCGGTCCAGTACCTGCGCCCTCAGCTTGGCAGAAATCCCGCGCTTGAAAGTAACTTGGGACGGTGCCGGAGGATTTCCGGCTAGAAGATATTGCCCAGGCTTTAAGGCTGCCGAGTCGTTATTGGTCAGAATTGGCCATCCCTCCTCGGCCTTAATCTCACGAACACGTCTAGCCCATTCACTAGTCTCCACAACTCCCTTGAGTTGTGTAGATGAAACCACAATTCCTATGTTTTCTAGGAAGAAAAGTTTTAGTCGCGCCTTTGCGCTCAACTTACGCATTTTTTCTCACCTTAATTGGCTCGCGTTCAATAAATGACAGATAGTGGATCAACTGCTCTCCTATAAGTTCGGTATAGGCTGGCGGGATGGATTCATTAATCTCCACTTTACCCATCCAGTTTATACCCATCGCATCGCGGGCTGCCGCAAGAGTGCAATTCCCTCCTCCTGTGACCTGAACGAAATCTTTCCATTCGTTGGTTTTCCCAAAATGAGATTTGCGGCGGTCGAAGGTGTGGACTTTGGGGTGTTTCTTGTGCGGGGGGGCGATGATCTCAAAATTCGCCTCAAATAATCGGTGCCTAAGCACGCGTAAGCCTGGGAACATCGTGCCGCAAAGCACAACCGGGTTAAGGAGGGGCGCTCCATCCACGTTTTCAATGATGTACGGCAACCCAGAACGAATAAGCATTTCCCTGACAGGTTCAATCAGTCTGGGCCATGCGTCGGCATTCGCGTTCCGTTTCGCCAAATCTGAATAAGACTGGCAGGGAGGTGATGCGTGAACGGCGTCGAACCCCGCAATGAAACTCGGGATAAGTGTTAATGCGTCGGCCTGTATGAACTGGAATGGATAATGGGGCTGCGGATTAATATCCACACCGACAACCTCGAATCCGGCACGGCTGTAACCCACCGCTGCCCCGCCAGCGCAACAAAATAGGTCAAGGAGTCTAGGTTTGCGCGAGGTCTTCATCAAAATCATCCCACTTCAGTTGCTTACCGCCTCCAAAGAGCGCGACAAAAAATTCAATAAAATCCTGCCTATTCTTGGCTATCTGCAAAAATCCCGTGATCTTGCTGATGTGATCCCGCAATTCCTCTTTTGCGTTTTCTTCTATGAATTGGTGCAGCTTTAACCATTCAGCATCCTTCCCGGATTCATCGGAATACTTCGCCCGTTTGGCTTTCAATTCAGATGGCAACCCGGAAAAAATCGGCTCGTATATAAAGCGATTAGTCCAACGGCCAACCCAACTCGGCTTGTTCTTGCTGGCATCGAACGAGTCCCCATATAGGCGAAGGAGGGAAATGTAGAACTCGTCCTTAAATGTCTTTTTCCACTTTTCAGGAATTGAAAGCAGGAGCGCATCGACCGGTCGAAGTTTCTTCCTGGCATTGCGGAACGCGATAATGAGCCGTAACCGAAATTCTCGGGTGGCAGCCGTAGTCCGGCTCAGGGTCAGCAAAAATGCTATTTGGTCGAAATTCAGCCATGCGAACTTTGGGGGGTTGCCTCCGGTTTTTGGCGCTCGCTTAGCAACTCCGGTTTCAAACCGGAGTTGCCCTAACTGGCTTAGTGGCTCCGTGTTTTTATTGATGAGATCGAAGAAGTTCTCATGCTGAACCCCGAAAAGCTTAGCGATTTCCCTTGAATCGACGTAAATCTCACTCCCCTGATTTACAGCGTGGTCAAATTCGTTCATGGGTCTTGGCCGATAAGCGAGGATTGTATCGGCTATCTTATCCAGAATTTCGAGGTTGGGGTTCACGCTGTTAGCTGCTTGTAGGTGAGCCGAAACCGAATTGAACGGCAAGCCGCAGGGCGATCGACTGCGTTTCTGATAAACGGTTTACCGTAATCGCCGCAAGCGTATTTTGGTGTTGCCTGGTTGAGTGAAACATGAATCATTCCAGCTTCGGCGTTTCCCCGCTATTCGTTTCCCAACCCATTTGCCGCAAGGTGAACGCCGCTCGTCAGTAGGCTTGCCGCGCCTAGCGCGGGGAAACCAGGTCGAAAGCGGGCGGCGATATTTTCCCATTACCGTCAGTGACTAAGCTCCCTTGGATAAAATTCTGGCCCTCAGACTGGCTAAGTGATGAGGCTTTGCGCCTCGTCTCACTGTCGGCCCGGGGTGTGTGGATCGACCTCCTTTGCCTCATGGCGAAGTCAGAGCGGACGGGATTCTTGCAGGTTAAGGGGGGGGTTAACGGGTGGGTTAACCCCACCCTTGAGCAGGTGGGTAAACTAGTGGGGTCAAGTGAGGCTGAAATTACACCTCTTTTGGGTGAGCTAAAACAGGCAGGAGTGTGTTCTTTGGAGGAAGGAACGGGCATTATTTTCAGTAGGCGAATGGTGCGTGATCATGCTGCCTATGAACAGGCTTGCGAATATGGAAAGAGGGGGGGTAATCCTCGCATTATTGGGGTTAAGGGTAGGGTTAAGGGTAGGGTTAACCTAAGCCGGCAACCCTCTCTAGCTTCTAGCATTAGCATCTTGCCTCTAGCTTCTGGATTGGATCCTGAGGCGCTGGCTATCTATGAGGCGTACCCGAGACGGGTGGCTCGAGCCCACGCACTCAAGGCGATCAAGGCAGCGTTGGCGAAGAAACCATCTGCGCACCTGCTGGATGCCACCAGGGCTTTTGCGTCCGCAACCGAGGGATGGCCCGCGGACCGCAGGCAATTCATTCCCTACCCGGCATCGTGGTTTAACTCCGAGTCCTACGATGACGACCGGACGGCGTGGGCTTACATCCCAAAGGACACAACTGTCCCTTGGCAGCGCCGCACCTCGACGGACGAGGATCATGCCAAGGGATTCTAACCATGAATGACGAACCTGAAGTACCCTTTGAGGCCCTCGAGCCCGCATGGGAGGCAATCGGCAGCCGAGTCTGCCCCGAGCCGGTCCCTATCGGCGCCCTGATTGCCCGCGCAGTCGATTCCGTGTGGCTGCATGGCCTTCCGGAGCCCGATCCAAGCAAACACCCCTACCAGGGCATTTGCCGCCAATGCGGGCAGGAACTGGATATCAAATGGACCCAAATTGCAAAGTGCACCGGGTGGTTCCCCGTCAATATTCACGTCGAGTGCCTGCCAGCCTATTGCGCGACGATCGGGCCGGCCGGCGAGCAGGCCGAACAGTGGAAGCGAATATGCCCGCCCGACTTCAGGACGCCATGGGACGGACAAAAAGGGAACGGGAAGCTGCTGTCCCGCGTACTTCAGTTTGACCCAAAGACTTGCAAGGGGCTGCTGATCCACGGACCAAGCGGAAGGGGCAAGACCCGCGTGGCGTGGCTGCTCGCGCGCCAACTCATGGAGGGCGGATTCAGCGTGACTTTTGTCGCGTCAATCGACCTGCCCGACGAGCCAACGAAGGAAATGATGCACGCTTCAATCCTCATCATCGACGACTTCGGCAACGACAGGATGCAGGCCAAGAGCGAGGCGATTGTGCTCAAGATCCTGCGCAACCGCACGGAGTGGCATCGTCCGACAATCGTGACGACGCAGTTTACAGGCGCACAACTTGAGGAGCGTTTCAGCGACGGGCACACTGCAAGGGCCGTGATCCGCCGCCTGCGCGAATACTGCGACGGGGTGCCCGCATGACCGCCGTTCGGATGCTGCCTACTCATCTGGCATCACCAACCAAAATAATCCTATGTTAAACATCGCCTACTGCACGGCTCGCAAAGAGCCCCACATCGAATGGTTCCTGTCCTCCCTCGCCAACGAGGCTGCCGGTGACTTCTCCCAGCTCAAGATCATCATCGTCGATTATTGGGCCAACCCCTTCGGCGGCACGAAACAGGCGCACGAGGAACGCCGCGCCTACATTTTCGACCGCGTTGACGATGCCGGAATCCCGCAGGAGGCCGTCAACTGGACCGCGCCCAAGAGCACGCCATGGCAGGGCAAGCAGCGCCAGACGCAGGGAGATTGGTTCAACGTGGCGAACAGCCGCAACACGGCGCTCTGCTACTGCGAGGACGGGCACGTCGCGTTCGTTGACGATCTAAGCGTTCTCATGCCGGGATGGCTCGGCTTCGCGGCGCAGGCTGCGATGATCCCGAAGACGATCACGCTCTGCCGCTACCAGAAAGTTCGGGACTTGATTGTGGAAAAGGGCGAAGTCAAATCCTTCACCCCGCAGGCCATGGATTCTCGGGCGAAGCACTTCCGCGACCTGACGCGGCCACACCTGAACGCGCCGTCGGACCTGCATTACGGCTACGTGATCGGACCCGTCCATGCCTACCTTGACGTGAATGGCTACGTCGAGACAGAGACGGCTGGGCTCGGATTCGAGGATGTGCCGACTGGCATCAATCTCGCCAAGAAGGGCTATGCCTTCCGCTACGATCCGCGCATGTTCACCCTCGAAAGCGAGGATGGGCATGACGACACGAAGTTTCACAAGGCGGATTACGGGGTGTCGCCGAACGATAAGAGCCACCTTATACTCCAAAGGTCTAAGACGGGAAACGGCTACGCGGCGAACGACTTTTGGAACGGCCAATCGCTGGCGGAATTGCGCGATCACGTCTTTGCGAAGGCGTCGAATCCATTCCCTGCCCCGCGACCGAACGTGCGCGAATGGTACTCAGGCATACTGCTTTCTCAATTGCATCAATATCCTGATGGATCAAAAGTTTTAAGAGCCCAATGAAATACACCAATTGTTTTGAAAAAGCACACGAAAACAGGTTAAATACATGACATGAAGCCTATTAAGATACAATTCAGGCGCGACGGCATAGATTTCCGCCAGATTCGCCGGGAAGGCAACGCGGCGGTCTACGAACTCAGTAAACCGATTTGGTCAACATGTAGGTATGAAACGGTCGTTATCCTGCACCATAGCCCCCGCCGTATAGGCGAGGTCGAGATAGGTGCCTCCGAAGGGTACCCGTGTACCAACCAGTGGGGCAGGCTAGGATGGAGCTATCCCGATTTGGCGTGCGCTAAGGCCAAGCTTCAGGCGATTGCGGAAAAGCAGGCCCGAAAGGTGGCTTAAGCCGCCCATTTGCCTAATGGGCACCTACTGGTGGCCAAATAAGACGCCCCCTTCGTGCATCCGCAGGATTTATGCCCGCACTCGCCTAAACCCCAATTACCCTTAGGGTTCCACAAATCGCACCCGCGGCAGACCGCCTGACGGGCCTTCCGGGCGTCCCGAGGCGTGAATTTCGCGCCCGCCTTGACCCACCGCACCATGTCCCGCTTGAGGTGCGCGGCCTTGCTGAGAAGGCTCGGGTGATTTCGGGGGAGCGTGGGCGGCTGAACAAGCGACGGCACTCCCCCGCACGGCGCGACGGTCCCTATAACCTGGGTGCCCGGCTTGAACCAGACAACCCGCGCATTCTTAGTCTCTCCTTGGGGTTCCATATTAAATGGCCTGCACGGTGCATCCCGTCGCATGGACTTCCTCCCCCGACACGTTGGGGATCTGCTGATATTCCGATACGCCAGTCCCGGAGGGTGGTAGCGTCAATTCAAAAACCAATAGGCCGATGGGCACCAAGGGGTCCGAGGTGCCATAAGCCCTCTGCGACAGTTGCACCGAGATTTGGTAGGTCCCCCCAGGAGTGCCGCTCATACTTACCTGGACCTGCGCAGCCCTGAATGCGAAGGTGCGCGAACCGGCCTCGGGCGCCTGCGTGACGGAATAATTGGTGCTGCAATCCGTGCCTGACCAAGGAATACCAATAAGCGCGAATGCGATTGCGTCAGCGGGCTCGTCCACGTCCGTAAGGTTGGAGGCGCTGCTCTGTGCCTGCATCTGGGCGGCACCGAAACCCCCTCCCCCGCTCTGCACGCAGGCGAAGGACTGAATGAGGGTGTGGCTCGTCTTGGTGAAGTCGTCCGTGGCCCCAATTCCCGAATCATTGACACTGATGGCCCCTGTTATGTCGGCCACGGGGCCGGTGGAAACTCCTGTAACGGCGCAAGACCCGCCGACCACAACCGCGGCGCCATTCGTAAAGGCGCGTGTCACCTTACCATAGGTATTCGCGCCCGAATACGAGGCGTCGGCCGAGCAGCTTATGATGGCACACCCGCCGCTATTGGGGCCGCCGATAGCACTCCAGCCCCCGCTTACCGTGAGGGTGCGGTAATAGAGCGGCGGGATGCTGGGATTGATGAACTCGGCATAGCCTACGAAAACAGCCTGCCCGTCCGCGCTCGAGCGCGACTGGCATATGATCGAGCAACCACCCGGGCAGTTGCAGCCCGACTGGTCCGCGCAGGGGCAGCATTGGCTTGCGCCCCCGGTGGATTCCGGAACCTGGACTGTTCCCAAGGTGGCCATTTATCCTGGGACACCGCCGCCCGGCGACTCACAATAGACGGCTATCGTGGATAATTGGCCTCCGTTGCAGATATTTATTGCGCACGTGGGGAGGTTCTTTCCAATCGCCGCCCCGCCGCCAGCCGCCTGAATCACTGAAGATCCGCTGCCCGCCACCTTGTTGAGAAGCTTCTGGGTTTCCGGGGAAATACCCTGCGGACAGCTGCCGCCCGACACACCCGGCGTGTTGACCGCCGACAATCCTGAAATGACGAGCGGCCGCCGCGCGGTCATGTTGACCAGATAAGCGAAGGTTTGAGGGGCCAAATGCTGCGGCGTGCCCACCTTGGCTGTCGTTTCACCGGTGTAGAGGTTCTCCGTCACCTCCTGAATCGTGCTCCTCATGGTCGCCCAAGGCGTCTGTCCGTTCGCCAAATTAAGCGCCTTTCCGGGACGAAGAATCCCACTGCATTCCTGCTCATGGGTCGTTACCGATCCATCATAAAGCGGGGTGACAAGGTACACATAGTACTGCAACGCGAGCCCGATGGGCGGCGTTTCCGTGGTCGTACCTGTCAACTGTTGGAGGTCGATTGAGCCAATAAGACACCCCGGCTGCGCGTCCGCGTTGCCGCCCGCGTTGTCCTGCGTGATCGTCTGGACCTGCACAGGGTCTTGGCTGAGCGTCGCCGCACCCGTGTTCAGGACGCCGGTCGAGGGGTCAACACATCCGTTCGGAACGTTGACGTTGCAGCTCGCAATCCCGATATAATTGAAGCGGACGCCGGCCGGCACAAGGTCATCGCGCGGGACGAGCTCGAAAGACGACACGAGGTTTTCTAGGCTGAGGTCCAGCGTGACGGACGACAGCGCGGCGCGGTCATTCGCATTAAACGTGACCGATCCCGTCGAGTAGTTGAACCATGTCGCCCCCTGCGGCGTCCACTGCATGCAGCGGCGAATGACCGCGGCAAGCGTCAGATCGCGGGTCTCCTCAAACGGGACATTGATGAAGGCCGGCGCGATCCCGGGGCCTATGGGGATGCCGAGCAACGCGGCGTATTCGATGATGTTCGTTATCTGCTGTCCGGTCGTTATCGAAGCGCCCGTCACGGGGTCTTGGAACAGGACCACCTTGGTCATTTTCTCGCCCAGCAGCAGGCATGTCTGGGCCTGCTGCTGGTAGCATTGGCAGAGAACCTGCCAGAGCGTCGTCTTCAGCTTGAACCATGGGCCGCTGACGACGTAGCGGAAGCCCTCGCTCGCCGCGCTTCCGAAGGCCGTCATTTTCGTTACGGTGCCGACAAACCAGACGGTTTTCACGCCGCCCGCGTACTTGTTTATACTGATGCCGCAGCCATAGGGGAATAGTGGCGCGGAAAGCGCGCTTGTCTTTAGCTCGAAGGTGAAATCGTCGTCGTCCTGGGAGCGGAAGGTGACCCGCGGGTTAATTACACCCCATGCGGCAAGGGGCGACTCGACCGGCGGGTTGAAGCCCACGCCATTGACCAGCATTGTCCAGACAGTCGCGACGCTCACGGCGAGGTGTCGGCGAGGGCGTTGCGGGCCTGGCGCTCGGTGCGCTCGCCACGCACGGCGGCATGAATGGCGACATGCGAAGGCCCACGCTCCTTCTCCTTCTTGGGTCCGGTGTTCGACGCGATGTGGTGCAGGGCGGCTGTATGCTTTTTAAGCTCTTCAAGGATTTCCTTCTGATGCTGCGCCAGGGCATGCGCCGCCGCCTTGTCCTCCTTGTCCTCGGATTTCTCGGCCTCGGACTTTGTTTTGGCTTCGGATTTCTCGGCCTCCTTTTCGCCCTCCTCTTTCGCCTTTTCCGATTTCGCCTCGGCCTTTGCCTGGGACTTCTGCTCACGGACCTCGGCACTTGCGGCCTTGGCGGCAGCCCTTGCCTCGGCGGATGATTCCTCATCCCCCTCTTTTTCCACGGGTGGCTTAGAAGTGTTCACCGTCGCCCTATCCACATCGCGCCCCTTGACGATGGCCTCGGCGACCTTGTTCGTCGCCGTAGCGGATTCATTGGCGGCAACCTCCTTCTCGCGATCAACCTTTAGCTGGGCTGACTGCAACACGTCTGCCGCCTTCGCCGCCTGATCGTCGATTGGTTGCTGCTTCGCCTCAATATCCTTTACCCGCGACGCAGATTCCTGCGCATCCTTTAAAGTTTGGATTCGCTGCTTATTGTATTCGTCGGCCTGAGCCTTCTCCAGTTTCGCGTCTATCGACTCCGGCAGCGCATCGACGGCGTTTGCCCCAAGATGCCCCGCACCGTTGTCATACGACAGCTTGTCGGCCGCCGCCGCCTGCGCCTGGGCTTTCGCTGTCGCTTGGTTTTCCTTAACGAGGGCCTGCTCGTAAAACTCGGAAGCCCTTCGGGCAGCGTCAGTCTTTTCAGCCAAATCCGCCTTGGCGTCGGCGAGCTTTTGCTGGCCTTCCGCCGCCACCGCAGCCTTCTTTCCCTCTTCATCCTGTGCCGCGCCAAGTTTAACAATAGCGTCCCGCAGCCCCTTCCCCGCTTCGTTCTGCTCCTGCTGGGCCTTGATGAGTTCCCGGCGCGCGGCATATTCCTTTTCGATATATGCGCGCTTGGTTTCGTCTCCACCCGCTCCCTCAAGCTCCTTCGCCTCATTCAGTGATAGTTGGGATTCGGCAAGGGCAATCTGGGATCTCTCCAGTTCTTTTGCTTCCGATTCCGCCTCGGACATGCGTTGTTTTAGTGCGGAAAACTGTTCATTGATCAGCTTCAGCTCCTCCTCCAGCGGCTTGAACGACTCATCGACAGCCCTCTTGATGGCCTCCATTTTCTTGGCGGCTTCCTCTGCCGCCCTGCCGACCTTATCTGTCGCGTCGGCCGCTTCGTGGCCACGACCCGCCATTGCAAGGAATGCCCCGGCGACCAGGCCCGCCAGAATAAGCAGCACCCCGAGCGGCCCCGAGCCTATCAGGTGGGCCGCAATGAGGGAAAGGGATCGAAGCCCCCGGACCATCTCGCCCACGCCCCTTGCCCCCCCGCTCGCAGCCGCGCCCAGGCCGCGAAAGATTTCCTGCCCCTCACGCGAGCTTCCTGTCAGGTGCCGCAGTTCGGTCGCCGTCTCGCCGAGCGTGCCCTTAAGCCCCGACGCGCCTTCCTGCGCCTCTCGCAGACCGGAAGTGTCCGCGGTCGAGGTGACCTTAATGCCTAGGTTGACATCGCCTTCGTCTGACATCGGTTGCCGGTACACCTACCGACCTGCATGCCGGGGGGCAAGACTAGACCTTCGGGGGCGGATAAACGGTTCCCGCGTCCAGAGCCCGAAGATGATGCGGGTCCATCATGGGAGGGACATTGTTGTCGTTCCTGTCCGACAGGTCGCTCATGTTCTGGTACTGGACAAAAAGAGTCGGGTCCACGCAGTAGCAATCGCGGTCACGGTGCCACTTTCCGAGCAGAACGTCTATAGGGCCGTTTCCCGAAATCTCGGGGGCGATCTCGCGGGCGAACCCGCCGCGAATTATGTAGGAGCTGGTGGTGAACAGACGCCCGATTTTTATTACATGGGGCGAGCGTCGAGCCAAGGGCATCTCCGCGAAGTGCCGCCCAAGGTAGAGCATGTCGAAGCGCGTCGGAAGCTCCGGGATGTAGGAGGCGAACGCGGCCTGCGGATCGATGCGCTGGCGGCAACGGAAGTCGGTGAAGGCGAAGTCGGCATCGTCCTCGAAGATGAGCGCCTTTTCCACCTTGTCATGCGCGATCAGCTCGTAAACGCCGCGATGGGATGCGACACATCCGGCATTTCCGCTGGGCACGCCATCGAGCGCGGGTTTGTCGTGCGCCTCGAATATCGTCACGGCGTCCATTGAAATGCCCAGCTTGCCGAACATGGCGACGGCATGCGCAAGGCGGTCTGGACGCCGTTTCAGGTTTATCAGGTAGATGCGATCCACGAATGATTCAAGCGGAGTCATGTTAAAAAGGGAATCCTGGCGGCACGGCAACCAGCAGCATCTTTTCGCGCACCCCATTCAACCTCTCGAAATAGTAGCCGCTGTTGATGTCCTTAAGCGCGGACAATAGTTCGCTCGCGGTCATTCCGCCAAGATGATCGGTGCCGGCCAAGTCGTAATCATCCACGGCGATAAGATGGTCGTGCCGGTCAGCCGCCCGCAGTATCTCCAACTCGCGGCGCAATGGGCATTCTGACGGGTCGGTACCCTGCGTGGCGTGGGCGTCGAGCAGGATGGAGAACTTGCCGACGCCCGCGTCCTTCAGCATCTTCGGCAGGCATACAGAAGACGATCCGGCGTAATAGTGGGCGCGGCCGAACTGTGTTCCCATGTTGTCCCGGGCCCTGGAAAGCAGAACGGGGTCCAGCTCGCAGGTATAGATTTCCTTGAATCCGGCCATTACAGCGCCGAGCACCCCGCCGCCGACGTGCGTGCCGGTCTCGATGAAAACCTCCGACCAGCGCCGCATGTAAACGAACGAATGGCTATGGAGCGACATGCTCATGCCGCTGGGGGCGTCTTCTTCTTTAACATCGCCTTTAGCGCACCGAGGACGAAAGCGAGTGAGAACGCGGCGATTGCCAGCAGGGCAGCCGAGAAGATGATGCAAAGCAGAATTCCGCCCTCAAGGGCGACGAAATCGGAGAAGGTATGGATTTTCATAGGGAGGAAAAGAGGTGAGCGCGGTCGCCATAAATACCGCCAAGTATCTGGGCGAGGCGAGCGTGAACGATTCGCGGCCCGGGGCCCATCTTGCTCACCCACCCGGAGCGGGTCCACCGACAGGCATGCCAGACGTTTCCCTCACTATCGGCAATCAGGGCGACACGGACAGGTTTCGCAAGGCCCTCGCTGAATCCGAAATATGCGATAACCCGACGCCATACGGAAATATGCCGACAGGGAGGAATGTCGGGATGGATTTCGGGGAACTTAAAAACGTCAAACCAAGGAACCTTGATTTCCAGAGCGTCCATGAAGCAAATGACTTCATCCTCGTCATTCTCTATCACACTCCATTCGTCGCAGTTCATGTTTGGGTAAAACTTCAAAATATCTATTTTCATACCATCTCCGCAACGGATCACCGCTTTTTTCCCATCGGGCTCGAATCGGTTCCTGAAACGCGCCTCCCCTTCGGGCGATGTCGCCAGCTCTATCACCGCAAGTCCTCCACCGTCACCGTCCAGCTTGCGTCGAAGCCTTGGACGCTTAAGTGATAGATTCCCCCGTCGCGGATATACTCGGTTCGCACACCGTCCGCGCTCATGTTGATCGGGTTGAGATTCGCCTCGCCTGCATCGGGATCGGCCCACACGGCAACCTGCATTTCAGGCCCGACCTTGGACGCAGCGCAGACAACCCGCCAGTGGGCGTGAACGGTGAACTTCGCGGAGTCCTTCGCCTCGTCGTTTCCGCTTATGCGCAGGATTTCGTGATAGGACTTCATTGCGGTGGGCGGTTCATCGCCCCTACATACGACGCCCAAGAGCGCCGCCAGAAGCGCAACCATCAGGAAGGCGGCTAGGACGCCGAAGATGAATTCAATGACGGTGCGCTTCATTTGCGGATTGTCCACCCTTCCCACACAAACGGCTCGCGCCATTGCAGCTCATGCGTCTGCGAAAGTGCTGCGGCTATCGAGTCATACCGCTTTTGGTAGTCGGGCGCGCAGGTGTGAAATTGGGCGGCGATGTTGGCGAACATCGTCAGGGCCTTGTGATCGATGAGGCTTTCGAGGATCTCGTACTCCATCCCCTCGCAGTTGAGTTTCAGCAGGTCGAACTTTCCCGCCGCATAGACCTGCCGAAGGTGGTCCACGATTGGCAGGATTATCACCTTCTCCTTGACTTCGGAGCCCGCGAACACGCCGCTTGAGTCGCTTTGGACGCCGAACATTTCGGTTCGGAAGTGCGAGCCAAGGCCGCAGTTGAACAGATTGATGCGCGGATATTCGCGGCAGGCAATCGACGCCTGCTCGAAGTGCGCCTTCACCGGCTCGAAGGCCAGAACGATGCACTTGTATTTTTCGTGCATGGTCTTGGCGAAGCCACCGGTGAACGCGCCGACATCGACAACGACCGATTGCGGGCCGAATGGGTAGGCGTGGCGAAGGGATTCAGTGAAGGGTATCATTCTAGGGATTCATCAATCACGCCGCCAGTAAGCCAGATTTGCCCTTCGCCGCCATAGCCAACCGATTTCAGCTTACCTATAAACCCAGATTCCTTTTTATTGCGCACGGCCATGCACACTTCATCGGTATATGGAAACTCCTGAAGTTTCTCGATAAGTGCCCCTACCGTCATTCCTATGGCATAAGGAGAACCGTCCTTATTTCGCCCCCACACCCTACGAGGCTCTTTTGTGAAAAGGCTCATGCCTTCACTTCCTTTTTCTTAAAGTGGACGCATCCGAAATTCGGTCCAACCCAAAACGATCCACCCTCATCATAGTCGTAAATCATTTGGTCTTGGTTTTCAGGGCGTTCCCTTTCACCGCCCACATATCCACCGCCTTCACAAATCTTTGGGTGAAGGCAGTAGCCTTGTTCGTCGCGGTATTCACAGTCGGCGCACTTCATGGCTCTCCTTTGAGTTTAAGATCCCCACATCCCTCAAGCCACGTCAGCCGGGGCCAATTGCCTTCGATAAACGCGCAGTCGTTGTCCACCTGCCCGCGCATGTCCTGCGTGATTACCGGAGAGAAAACGCGGTTTGGGTTCAGCAGGCCGGCGACCCAGCTGAAGCTGCTATTGGCGCGCAAGAGAATCGGTGCCGTCGCTAGCGTCATAAAATCGGGCAGGAACGAAATGGCCTTCTGCAGTATCGTCACATGCCTCGGGTTGTGCTCTGACACCAAAAGGAACGTCTCGAAATTGGCCTTAAGATGCGAATTGAGCCCATGCGTCTTAATCGCCCGCTCGTAGCTCACCAAGGAAACCAAAGGGTAACCGGAGTAACCTGTATAATCCCCGCGCCTCATGTGGGCGACCACGCGGTATTGAGGGCCGGAAGCGAATTGCGCCAAAAGGTCGTGCGGGTCCAGCCTGAACGGAAGCCACTCCCGCGCATCCTCCTTGGTATAAAGGCGTGTCGCCAATTCCGACTGAGCGTAGCCGCGCAATTCCACATTCACCTCGCCGTGCTTCAGGTCGATTTCAGACCTTTGCGGCAGCTGCGGGCCCGCGTACCGCCCATATCCCGGAAGGTTGAAAACCTTTTCGCCAACCCACTCGTTGCAGGTGAATTCAGCGCCGACGCTCTTTGCGTAGGCGTAGGACCAGAGGAAGGAACATGTAGAGTTACCTAGCTTACTTCCCGGCGGATTGCAATGGATGTGGCCGCTCATTTCCAGAATTGCCACCAGCGTTTGCGCCTGAAGTCCGTTCCGCACCTCTCGGAAGCGAAGGCCATGAATTCGTTGAGCACAACAACCTTGAATTCGAGGCTATTAAGGCGGGCGACAATATCGGTACGCAAAAAGCCTTCTGCGATGGCGGCGTCTCGCCGATGCTTCTCCAGCGCCTCAATGCGTACACGAAGCTGCTCGACGGAGGAAGGTTGACGGCCGGGGGTGCTCATTTCGCTGCCAGTTTCTGCCGAATCCACATTCCAGCAATCTGGGAGGGTGAGCGAAGGCCAGCCTCCTGAGCCGCCTTGCGAAGGGCGTTCATTTCATCCCGTGTAACGTAGTTGACCACGCGAGGTTTTGAGGCCGAAGATTGTTTCATCTGGAACACACCATGGGTAGGCCCCGAAACATGGCAAGAACATTTTTGGCGATTTAGTGCGATTTAGTGTTGACGCCACCAAAAAGCCGTGAAAAGGTAGCGCGTCAGAGGGCAATTCCGCTCGATGACATTTCACAGCGACGAAACACAAACATGAATCCCCTTAACGCAACCGAGTGCCGCGAATGGCGCGAACTTGCCGGCTGGAAGGTAAATGACTCAGGCGAGGTCCGTCACGCGATCGACAACCTAGAATGTCGCGCAAGGTCGGTTATCGACTACTGGATCGTTCGCCCGTGGATGGTCGCGAAGATCGAGGCTTTCGTCTACCGCGAGACGGAGCGCATGCGTGATGAGCTTCACGATATACTGGTCGCGCAGGATTACTGAAAAAATGAACTCCTTCATCTACACCCACTCCGTCCCGTCCTGCGTGCAGCGGCTCGAATTCCACCCGCTTATGGCCTGCGTGTGCGCCTGGCATCCCAACAAGGCCGAGGGCGATTCATGGGCCAAGCGGCACGGCATCGCAGTCACTCACGGCATATGCGCGGATTGCAAGAAGCGCGTGGACGCCGAGACGGTCGATTCCATGCGCGAGGCGGCGGTTGACTAACATGAACCCGTCATCCCTCCAATTCCAGCTTACCGCCCTCGGCTTCTCCGCGCTCGGGCTGGCGTACTTGGCTACGTGCGTGATGGAGCGCAGGGAAGCCGCCAGGGCTCGCGCCAACGCCCGCAAGCTGGCGCAGGACCTCGAGCACATGGGCGTCGTGAACGTCCTGCAATCATCATGGAAGCCCCACCGCGACCGCTATGGGAGGTTTGAGACGGTGCGCAGATTCGCACCTCCACGGAAATTATGAAAATCGAAATATGCGAGAACACCTTCCGGGTGCTGATATGCGCGGTCATTTGCGCCGCCGTTATCGCCCTTGTTGCGATTCTGGTTCACGGCGTGAACACGCAGTATCAAAACGCGTTCACGGCGGGATACCAAGAGGTGGCCCTTCCCGGCCAAATGTCCACGGCGTGGCAGAAAACGAAATAACCTTATGCCTACAGAAACCGCAGAGCTTGAAATCGTCGCGCCCGAGGCCCGACTCACGAAATACGCCAACGAGGCGGGACTTGAGCAGTCGGCGACGACTCCGCTTGTCTCAGCCTTCGCGCCCATCTTCAAGGAGGCCCGAACGGTCTTGGGCGCCGCCCGCGGGGTTGCGGAGACCGTCAAGGACGCGACATGCGTCACGGAGATCCGCAAGGCCCGCGAATGCCGTCTTGCCATCCGCAAGGTTCGCATCGCCGGCGAGAAGGTCCGCAAGGACCAAAAGGCAACCGTACTCGCCTACGGAAAGGCGGTTGACGGATTCTATAACATCCTGGAGGCCGACCTGGCACCCGTTGAGAAGGAGCTCCAGGACGCCGAGGATACCGCCGAACGTGCCGAAGTTGCTCGTAAGGACGGGATAGAGGCGGGCCGCAAGGCCGCGCTCGCCCCATTCGTCACGGACGTTGCTCTCTACGCCGTCCGCGACATGGCTGAGCCCGCGTTCGCCGCTCTCCTGACCGGCGTCTGTGTTGCCAAGGAGCAGGCAGAGGCCGCCGCCGTTAAGGCCAAAGCGGATCGCATCGCCGCAGAGGAGGCGCGGCTTGCGGAGGAGGCGCGGATCAAGGCAGAGAACGAGCGGCTTCGCTTGGAGGCTGAGGCGCTTGCCGAGGCCAACCGTCAGGAGCGGCTAAAGGAGCAGGCTGCACGGGAGGTTGCACGCCAGAAGGCTGAGAGTGACGCGAAAGCGGCTGCCGAGGTGGCCCGCAAGGAGAGGGAGGCGATCGAGGCCAAGGCCAAGGCTGACGCCGAGGCGCAGGAGGCAAGGAACCGTTCCGAGCGTGCCGCCGCCGATATTAAGGCGAAGGCTGAAAAGGACGCAGCGGACGCAATCGCCGCCAAGGAGAGGGTTGCACGCCAGAAGGCCGAGGCCCAACTCAAGGCCGCCCAGGAGGCCGTAGCGGCCAAGGTTCGTGCCGAGGCGCTTGCGGCCAAGAAGGCGGCGAACGCCGGCGATGCCGAAAAGATAAACAACTACGCCGCCACTCTGCGGCACACGACGCCCTCGCTCAAGAACAAGCAGGTTCAGGAGGACATCGAGAAGCAGGCGCTCAACTTCATCGCGTGGCTGGAAAAGAAAGTGGAGGCGCTATGAGCAACAGCGATTCAAACCTTTTCGCGGAGTCGGAGATACCGACGCGGGAATTGGCTGTCGTTCAGCCGACCGCCCTTTCACTGATCGACAAGCTAATAAGCGCCGGACCCCTCAACGCTGATTCGGTGGGCGTCATGGAGCGGCTAGTGGCCCTCGACCGCGAGGTCAGGAAGGACAACGCCGAGCGCGACTTTGCCGTGGCACTTGCGGCCCTTCAGCAGGAGACCGGCAAGGTGAAGGCGACCAAGGCCGTGCCGAACCGCGACCAGACTATCCGCTACTACTTCGCCCCGTTTGAGGACATCATGGACCAGGTGCAGCCGTTGCTGAACAAGCACTCCTTCTCGGTGTCGTTCGATATGGACTTCTCGGAAGGCCGCGTGACAGAGACCTGCATCCTGACGCATTCCAGCGGCCACCAGAGGCGCAATAAGTTCATCGTGCGTATCGGTGGAGGGCCGCCAGGAGCCACCGAGACGCAGGCAGACGGGGCTGCCGCCACCTACGCCAAGCGCGGCGCCCTCTGTAATGCGCTCAACATCGTTACGGGCGTGGACACGGACGGCGTTGCGACGGATGCCCGCGCCGAGGGCGCCCCCATAACCGAGGACCAGGCCCTCTGGCTGCGCGACATGGTTAAGCAGACGAAAAGCGATGAGGCCGCGTTTCTCAAGTTCGCGAACGCAGGACCCGGAACCTATGAGACCATCGGAAGCGCGCGCTTCCCTGAACTGTCGCGCGCACTCAACAAGAAACTCGCCGGACTATGAAAAATACAACACCCATAACCCATCTGTCGGACATCAACGCCTGTTTGTCGGCTATCGAATGGGTTAAAGCGTCCAATTCGCGTAGCCTCGAATCCGCATGGCAGAAGTGCGAGCGCGGTGACTGGATGCTCTGGTACGCTGGCAAGAAGGCTGGCCCTGTTGGCGACGAGAAGCGCAAGAAGCTGGTCCTAGCGGCCTGTGCGTGCGCCCGGTTGGGGCTTCCGACCTTTGAGAAGCGTTACCCCGGCAACGACGTTATGCGAGTCTGTCTCGACACGGCAGAGAAGTGGACGCGAAATAAAGCAACGCTGGAGGCGTTGCAAGTTTCGCGCAGAAATTGCTACGCCGCCGCCGACGCCGCCGCCTACGACGCCTACGCCGCCGCCTACGACGCCTGCGCCGCCGCCTGCGCCGCCGCCTACGACGCCGCCTACGACGCCGCCGCCGCCGCCTACGACGCCGCCGCCTGCGCCGCCTGCGCCGCCGCCTACGCCGCCGCCGCCGCCGCCTGCGCCGCCGCCTACGCCGCCGCCGCCGCCACTAAAAAGAAGGTCTTAAAGGAGTGCGCGGATATCGTGCGCAAGTGGTATCCCGAATTGCCGCAATGAAAACACTCCACATGGCCCAAGGATCAGTGGAATGGCACGCGGCCC
>Ga0302320_10009347_pt1 | contig 21109 bp, 12 predicted proteins | sample Bog_T0_3_FD_202130 | JGI IMG/M metagenome (GOLD analysis project Ga0302320, IMG submission 202130) | Peat permafrost microbial communities from Stordalen Mire near Abisko, Sweden - Bog_T0_3 | ecosystem: Environmental > Terrestrial > Soil > Wetlands > Peat | place: Sweden: Abisko, Stordalen Mire...
AGCCTCGTCCAGGCTGCCAAAGCGAAGGCCCGCGGCTACCGGACTCTGCGCAACCTAAAGGCGATGATCTACCTCATCGCCGGCAAGCTCGATATACTTGCTTCCACTTGAGATGGCGAGGAACCGCCAGATCTGCGCGTAATGGTCAATACGAGCCTTCTTTTCGACAACCTGGCGGATGGCCCGGATCCGCTGCCTCGGCTTCGGGAACGCGGCTACTGGTTCGAGCCGGCGTTCCCGGCGTTCCCGCGGCCAAAGGCCGTGCGCCCACGGAAAGGTAAGCAGAATTTCTTTTTTTACGCGCGGCCCAACAACGACAGGAACCTCTATTGGCGCGGGCTGGAGGTCATCGACGCCGTGATGCGCGAGGGCCTGTTGCCGCCGAGCGAGTGGGACATCCACTTCGTCGGCCGCGAGCTGCCCGATATGGCGCTGCCCGGGGGCGTGCGGCCGATCGTTTCGGCCAAGCTTCCCTGGTCAAAATACGCCGAGCTGGTGTCGCAGATGGACCTTGGTCTATGTTTGATGGACACGCCGCACCCATCCTATCCGCCACTTGACCTGGCGGCCTCGGGCGCCGTGGTTATCACGAACGCGCATGGCCCCAAGACGTCGCTAACTCGCTGGTCCCGCAATATTATTGTCGCCCCACCGACCGTGGCCGCGCTGGGGGCCGCGCTCCAACGCGGGGTGCCACTCGCCCGCGACACGGCTCAGCGCGCCAAAAATTGCGCAGCGGACCACATCCCCAGGGACTGGGAGGCCGAGTTGGACCCGGTCCTCGGCCGGCTCTTTACCGAAAGGAATCGACAAGCGTGTTCCTGAACGTCCCCCCGCCTGTCGAGTATGTTGATCCCTGGCTATCAAACTACGACGACCGGCTGCGGCAGATGGCGGCGCAACCGCGACGCATCGCCTATTTCTACGAATATCCGGATACCAGCACGTTTCGCTACCGCGCCTTCAATCCGGGCCTGACCCTGGCGGCCAATCCCGAATGCGGGGTTTCCGGCTGCTGGTTCGATCACCGCGATCTCCGCGCGGATGATACTTTCATCGACTTGGCAGACGTATTGGTTATCTGCCGCGCCCGGTGCATACCTGTGCTTTTCGATTGCGACGACTTGGTTTTCGACGCCGAACGGGCTCATCTGCTGGTGGACTCATTGAATCAGAACCAGCGCGAGGAGTCCGTCTGGGATGACTGGTTTGCCTCGACCGGCAGGATCGGTGCGACCCTCCGGCTCTGTGACGGATTGCTAACAACAAATGGCTACTTGGCTAATCGCGCCAAGGAGTATGAGCCACGGCTGCGTACTGCAATCATGCCGAACTACCTCCATCCATACCAGCAGGAATTGTCGCAGGCCTTTCACAGATCGAAGCGAAACTCCGGCTGGTCCAGGGACGGGCGAATCCACATCGGCTATTTCAGCGGGTCTCCCACCCATGCGCGCGACTTCGCCGTCGCGGCGCCGGCGATCTACCGACTTATGGACAGGGACCCGCGCGTGACGTTGCGCGTTGTGGGATTCATGGAGCCAAACGAGGGGCTTATGCGCTACCGTGACCGCATCGAGTTCCGCCCTCTCCAGGATTTCCTCAACCTCCAGCGCCTGATCGCGGAGGTGGAAATCAATATTGCTCCGTTGCAGGAAAACACGTTCACCAACTGCAAATCCGAGCTGAAGTTTTTTGAAGCCGCAATTTGCGGTACGCTGACGCTAGCAACGCCCATCTTCTCCTTCCGCAACAGCATCGCGCATGGCGAGACCGGGTTGTTGGTGCCCTGCTACGGCTGGGACCTCGCGCTGCAAGAGGCAGTGGCCATCGTGGAGGACAAGTCGCGCTACGATGCTATTTCGGCGGCCGCTTCCGACTATGTGCAAGCCGCGTATGGCTGGGACCGGCACGCGGACACCATCTCGCGTGCGGTCTTTGGAGCACGCGACCGGGTTGACACTCGTCTGGTCGAACCCGTTCCAATCGTCTGACGTTTGGCGTCACGCGGGCGTCCGCCATCATCGTGCGCAGCGCGGTGATGCCGGCCTCGGTGAAAAAGAGCGTGGACCGGCGACCGTCGATATCGAGGCGCATCAATACGCGACCCAGAAGCCCCCGGCGGCCTGCGGGATCGCTGCCTCGCGCCGCATCGATCCGGCGCACGGGCGCCAGAGCCGTCTCATCTCATTCGTTGGACCGCAGCCACGCAGCCGAATTACGACGCAAGGCCCAGCCCTGGCGGCCCGGACGGGCTGTCGCATGCACTGCCGAGACCGGGGAAGTGCCGGCGCAGTTTCACGCCCGCCGCCGGATGTGTCCATATGCGGCCCCTTGGTCAATTGTCGTGAGCGCTCTGAAGGGTGGCCGGTCACGCCGGTCTGTTCATCGGTTCATCGGACTGGTGCTCAAGCCGGGCTTTCGCGCGCGATGCCTGACGCTACCTGCCATCGTTCCTCCAGGCGGCGCTCAGCCCCGAGACGGCTCCGGCTTGCGGCTCAACGGGCAGAGCATGATCTGTGCGTTGAAGGTTATGTTGTTGCGGATCGGCCGACAGGTCGCCGCATTGGCGACGAGTCCGAACCAGGGCGCAGCCTCGACCGCACGTTCGGTTACGTCGGCCAGGGCGAAAATTGGACCGTCATGTGTCTGGATTCGACGCTCGATTTCGGCGAACAGCCGGTACCCCTGCGACTGGAGTGTATGTTGTGTGAGGCCGATGGCGCGGAAGCCCGGCGCGTCGAGGAAAGGTATCACCATCGCGACCGGTGCGTTGATGGCGAGTACCAGGCTGCCCGGCGGCAGTTGCACACGCTCCACGTCGAAAACGCGCCGGCCATAGGGAATGCGCCACCAATCCGGCGCTTGTGTATGCCAGAGCAGCAGTGCGAGCATCAGTACGGATGCAGCGGGCGCTGGGGCAAGGCGGCGCGGAGCAATCCACAGCGCCACGGTGCGCAATGCGGACACAATCAGGAGTGCCGACAGCGACTCCAGCACTACCGCGTAGCGCAGGATCGAGAAGGTCCGCAGCCACAGCGCATAGCCAAGCACTGCCGCCACAGCGATGGCTAACACCCGGCGCGGTTCTGCCAGCGTGCCCCGCAAGGCGGCAACGCCGAGCAGCGGCAGCGCCAGCATGACGAGCGCCATGCGCGCATCGCAGAACGGGGGCTCGGTAACCAGGAAAGACTGCTGGCCGATCCAGTAGAACGGATAGAACAGCATCTGCCAGACGCCCCGCGGCAGAAACCTCGTGTCGAGGATGTCGTGCGGCGGATACCAGTCCGAGCGGAACAGGTCGTTCAACAGCGGAAAAGTTGGGCTGCCGTAGAGATGCATGAGCGTGAGCGCCCAGGGCACGGCCAGCAGCGCCGTCGCTGACAAGAAGCCGGCGCCGAATCCGGCGAACGCGCCCAGCCAGGCACGCCAACCGACGGCACCGGTGAGCAGGGCTGCGACCAACCCCGGAGCGAACACAGCCGCGGCCGGCTTCAGCGCGATCGCCGCACCGATCATCGAGCCGGATGCCGCCATGGCGGCGAGCTGCGGACGGACACCGGCCTGGCGGCAGCCGAGCACGAGCGCGCCGAGCAGAAGGGCCGCGATCGGGATATCGTTAAAGGTGGTACCTATCTCTGAAGCGGTGCCGGCGGCGGTGCCGGCAATCGCGGTGGCGGTCCAGGGCAGCAGGCGTTCCGCCCCGGTGGGATCGCCCAGCATCCAGGTTGCGAGCCGCAATGTCGCGAATAGCAAGGCCCCGAACGGCAGCCCGGCCACCGCCCCAAGCACGCGTGGCGCCTCCGCCAACGGGCCCATCGCCAACATGTAGTAGGGAACATCGAGCAGCGGGTTGAACGTTGTCTGCAGTCCCGCCGGCATCAGGTCGAGGCCAATCCGGCCGTTCAACAGGGCGTACGGATTGTACAGATGGTAGTTGCGCAGGTCCCAGTTCGCGTCCTGCCCGAGCAGGACCGAGGCGACGGCGCCGGCGGCGAGGCAGACCACGAATTCCACTGTGACCGTGCGCAGGTGCGCGTGCTGGGCAGCCATCCTGGAAGTTGTCCGGGCTCTATTCCATATTGTCGTGCCACTAACCGGGAGCCGGCCGCAAGCCGGGCCGACCGGGCGCACCGGGTGCCTGCCGGACTTAATGGCGGGGGCCACAGCCCACACGACTGGAGGACTTGCGGCAGGGGTGCGGCACCGCCTCACAATTGGATGACGCCGGCCCACGATGGCAGAGCCTCACCAATCGGAACACGCTGCGCTAGCAGCCAGGGCTGATCCTCGACATCGTGACCTGGTAGCGGACCGCGGCGAGGAACCGACACTCCCACGCGGTCACCCGCGGATGGCTGACAGCAACTGCCGGAATGGCACGGGCTCGCGGCTTTGGACAAGGACGGCGAGTGCTAGCCGCCTTGACAATCGGCAGCCACGCGCGAGCCGCACCGTCGCTCCCGGATCTTTGCCCGAATTAGGACCCGCAGAGGGGTGTGGCATTGCCGCAACACTCTCGGGGTATCGCGACACACCGAGCCTTCATGGGGAGCCGGACGATGGCACAACGTCCCTAGTATATTGATTTCGCTGGCAGTTTACCTCATGAACCGCCCTCTTAGGCGAGAAACAATATTGCGGCCGGATCGAGCTGGGGAGCTTGCGATGACGCAATCTCGATGGTATCAGGTTTGCTCTACGGCGCGATTAAAGCGTCCTTAACCGCTTGATGAAGGTGTCGGCAGGGGCGGTCCCGCCGGTCCTTTCGCCGTCGTGTCGGCAAACTCCGAAGGAGCTACCCCCAATGGCCGGATTTCTTGAAACCCAGTCTAACGCCAATCAAACCGAAGCCGTCTACATCGCCTATTTCACCCGCGCTGCGGACGGCGGGGGTTACCTGTACTGGACCGACCAGTTTGCTGCCGACGAGTCCGCTGGCCTGTCGCCAGCCCAATCTGCCGCGCAGATCTCCCAGAGCTTCGCGGTTCAGCCTGAGGCGACGGCAGCATACGCTTTCCTGGCGTCGCCGCCGGCAATTCTGAGCACGACCGATCCCACCCAGATCGCTGCGGTCGACAGCTTCATCATCCAGGTCTACCAGAACCTGTTCAACCGCGCGGTGACTTCGTCGGACGGCGGCGTTCAGTATTGGCAGAATCAGATCCTCAGCGGCGCCATTACGGTCGGCGAGGCGGTGTACGCGATCGGCAATGGCGCAACGGGCGCCGACGCCAGCGTCCTTGGCTATAAGATCTCGGCCGCCACCGCGTTCACGAGCGACACCTTCGCGGCCAATGTCGGCGCGTCGGCGCCTCTGTCGGCCGCCTTCATTTCCGGAGCAAAAGTTGCGGTCACGGGCGTGGTGGATGCCGCTTCGGAGGCTGCGTCGGTAACGGCGAGCGCGGCGTTCGCCGCTAATGCGGTCCTGCCGAATCTCACGCTCACGCCCGGCAACGACACGCTTGCCACCGGAGCCACGGGGGCGATCTTCAATGCACCGCTGGTTACCACTCCTTTTTCTGTGCCCGGCCAACCCGCCGTGTATATCGTGGGCGGCACGAACACCTATAATCAGACTCTCACAGCGTTCGATTCCATGACGGATACCGCTGGCGACGGAATTCTGAACGCTCAGCTCAAGGACACAGTGACCGGCAGCGTTGTTCTGACAGGGATCGCAACGGCCAACCTGACGACGATTATTGACGCTGGCGGCGCTGTGGGAACCAGTGGCTTTCAGGGGAACGTCACCGGCCTGAAGACGGTCAACGATATTAGCTCCGACGGCAATATCCGGGTTGGGGGCGCTGGCGCCGGGTTGACAACGGCCTTGACCACAGTCAATATCACGAACCCCTCCAATGGCCCCTATGCCCCGGGTGTTGTTGGTGGGCAGGAGCATATCTTTACGGCCTACATTGCCCACGCTGCGCTCGCAGGTGCTGCGGATGCAATCGCCGTAAGTCTGACAAATGTAGGAGGGACTGCCGGCGCGGGTGAGGTCAATATCGGGCCGGACAACGCCGCTGCCAACGGCTACGAGACCTGGAACATTACGAACAAGGGTTCAAACTACGTCCAGCTCGGCGCCAACGGGGCCACTTCGGCGACCACGATCACGATCGCGGGCACTGACGCCCTGGAGTTGTCGGCCGATAAAGGCGCGACCTTCAGCAACGTCACGTCGATCGATGCCCATACCCTGACAGGGACGGGTACGCTGACCATTTCTGGCCAAGCCGCTGGTCAGCCTGGAGGCTATACCATCGCCGCCGGACCCGGGATCGGGTTGCTCGCGGGAAATGGGGCGCTTACCTCGTTCAGCGGCGGCGCGGAGACGACCCTCCTTGACATCTCGAGCCTGACGGCCGCCGAGGTGGCTCACATCACGACCCTCGACGCGGGTACTGGTACCGGCACTAACACCGTGATCTTCAGCAACGCCGCTCTTGAGGGGGTGTCCGCCGCTGTCACTGGGATTGCCCATTTCCAGGACATTGGCGTCGGCACAGCGTTGCAATCCGGCACGATCAACCTGGCAAACTTCGGCACTGCGGCCAACGAGATTAGCCTGTATGCTGATCTGACAGGTGCGCCGACCGTCACGATCGATGGTGGCACAAACCCGTTCACGCTTAATCTGAGCGGCGACACGGCCGGCTTTTCGCCGGTGTTTACGGTCAACGGGCCTGCCACCGGCCTTACAAACGCGTTCAATCTCGATTTGGGCAGCGCCGGTCACGCTGATTCTCTTGGTGCGCTGGCGGTCAACGGTTATGGACAGGCGACCTTTGCCCTCGCCGCCGGTCCTATTGGTGGAGTGTTGTCTACCGACGCCATCAACGGGAACATCACATTTACACCGAATGCTGGCGCCGCACTCCTGACCATCGACGGGCTCGACAATCTGGTGGTCGGCGGCTCGATCACGGGCGTTGGCCAAATCGTTGACACGGCAAGCGGCGTCGTTACGATCGACGGGACCAACACCGCCACCTCTATAATCGCTGCTACCTCCGGTGGTATCGACCTGCTCGGCGGCAGCCTCGGTAACAATGTGGACACTGGCGTTACCCTCACCGGCTCGGCTAGCCATGCAAACATCCTGAATGGCTCGCTGGGCGCCGATACGTTCAATGCTGGTTCGGGTGGCGATACCATTATCACCGGTGGCGGTACGAACCTAGCGGCGGGGGCTGACCATGCCGACGTCGTGAACTTGGTTTCGGGCGCCACGGACCATATCTTGGTTGCCGCTGGCACCGCAGCGGTAGGTGGTGCGGTTTTCGCAACCCCCAATTCGATTACCGACAGCCTCGATAACGCTCAACCAGGATGGTGGGGTCTTGGCGTGGGTCAGGCGCCGGCGCAATTCGGCGGGTTGGCTGACAACACCGGCACGGGCGCATCTGCTGTGCAAATCAACGGCTTCCACGCCGGTGCGCTGGCTTCAGGCGGCGATGTCATCGATATCTCGCAGAGCGCGTGGGGATTTAGCGGCGTTCACCAAGGGCTGAACGCGGCGAATCTGGTAAATGTCTATCCCACGGGCGGCCCCATTCCCCCAGGCGTAAGCGATGCTTCCTTCATCAGTAATCCGACAGGTTCTGGTGGGACCGTTAACTATACAGCCGCGGACCCCGTAAACGTTGTCTTGCTCAACGGAAATTTTGCTGGCCCCAATGTGTTGGCGGGTGCCCTGCATCTTACCAACCCGATCACTTTTGCGGGCCCGCTGACCGCGGGCAACGACTCGCACGTCCTTGTTCTCTACCAGGACGGTACCAATACGCATCTCGCGGACGTCGAGCTCAGCGGAGGGGTTGCGACAGCAAACACGGCGAATCTCACCGAGCACGTTTCTGACTTGGCCGTGCTGGTTGGCGTAAGCGCTAGCAACCTTGTGAATGACAACATCCACTTCGTCGCCTGACGAGCAAACTTGGCAAAACGGCGTCCCCGGCTCGTCTGGGGCGCGCGATACGAAAAGGTTCGGCGGGAACTGGGTTCCCGCCGAACCTTGTTGCTTCTGCCCGGTTGGCATCCACGACCAACAGCTGGTGGCCAGTTTCCTCGCTCGCACCTATTAGCGGGGCTGCGGTGCTAACCGGAAAGGCAAGCAATTTTGGCACGCTCCGATGCGGATTGAGCTGGGTTGAGCGTCTCTATCGGGCAGGGAGGGGAGGGCGGCGCATTGCGCCTGGTAGCTTTTCTACCGCACAGGTATTGTCGGAAAGTGGCTTGGAAAGGTAAGGCATCAATGGCGAGCCTTGTTCCCGTCAGCGCCAGCCGTCATGCCGGGAAGGCGTGGAGACGCCCCGCCAGCTTTGCATTCGCGTCGGCGCAAGCGGTGGTGCCAATCGTAGCTGCAGAGTTTGCCAAGGTGGCGGTCGCGATGCCGACCGGCTTTATCGAGCAAGCGGGCCTGCATGTCGCGGCGATAGGCGTGATGTCACCGGCACCCGGGCGTAATCTCTTCGTCGGACCGGCAGGTCAATGGCTGGGCGCGTATGTGCCGGCGGCATTTCGCAGCTATCCTTTCAGTCTCGGGCGGGTCGAGGTTACCGGGGAGGTTGCTCTTTGCATCGACGAGGACTGCGGCATGATTGTCGAAGCCGACGGGGTTGCGGAAGACTTCTTCAATGCGGACGGGGGTTACTCATCGACAATCAAGTCCATGTTCGATTTCCTGTTGGCGGTGGAACACAGCCGCGCGATCACCGCGATGGCGGTTACGGCGCTCGCCGACGCGGGATTGATTGAGCCCTGGCCGTTGCAGGTGACGATAGGTGGAGAAGTGACGCCGGTACGGGGTCTTTTCCGCATCAACGAGGGGGCGCTGAACGCTCTGGACGATGCGGCATTTGTCAAAATTCGCAAGGCAGGCGCCCTGCCGCTGGCCTACATGCAACTTCTTTCGATGGGCCGGATGTCCGTATTCGAGCAACTAAACACAGTTCAACAACAATTGGCGCAGGCGCATCAACAGCCGCCGAAGATTTCATCGCTGGATGAGATATTCTCCAGGGCGAAAAATGAGACGCTGCGCTTCAACTGAAGGTTGATTCTTTGCTGTGCCTGTCACGGCCAGCGGGCAGGGTGGCGCCGCCCCGGTTCCCGTTGACCGGAACACTTCATGAACGCCCAATCCAACGATCCCATGTCAATCCCGCGACGGGTTGCGGCGTACGTTCCTCCGCGCGGCCGCCGTCGCCAGACAGGCGGCTGAAACGACTGGCGCATCACCGCGCAGCCCGCGTCGCTATAGCCGTACCGATCGAGCGACAAATGCGGGCGGCTCGGCCTCTGGCGCTTCTGTCACGCAGGTCTACAAAAGCCTAGCGGGAAGGCCGCTTGTGGGGTATGCTGTTCCGGTTCGAGGTTTAAAGCCAGAGGTTCAAATCTAGGTGCGTTTTTCATGTACGGCAATCCCCAACGCAGAAATGTATCGGATGTGCAAGAACTGCGGCAGGCCGGTGGCCTTTGGCTGAAGGAACGACGCGAGCAGCTCGGGCTTTCGCAGCGTCAGCTTGCCAAATTGGTCGGCGCCGATTACTACACGTTCATTTCGCAGCTTGAGACAGGCCGCGGCCGTATACCACCGGACCGCTACGGGGAGTGGGCATGTGCCTTTCAGATGCGCAAACGGGATTTCGTGCAGCGGGTCTTGCGTTACTACGACCCCGTGACCTACCATATCTTGTTTTCACCGGACGATGATGCGGATGGTGCGGTCTGATAGATGTCGACGGCCCAGATATTTTCGTTTTTTCGACGGCCGGCGCCGTCTGACTGGTCGCCGCAGGACATTGCGGAATTCTACCGGGTGGAATCTGTCCTGACTCAGGCCGGCCTGAGGGTGACAAGCGCACGGGGGCTGAGCGATGAGGGCGATCCGTGGTTTGTGTTCTGCCGCGCGGAAGATGAAGAGGTTGTCATCCACTTTGCCCGCATCGACGGGCGCTATGTTATTAGCGCACCCGCCTATTGCGGCAACGCCGAAGGACTTGATTTTCGCAGCCTCGTGCGCGGCATGATCGAAGATCATCCAATGGTCCAGCTGCGGCCACGCGGCGACAATGTTTTTCTTCATCCCACGACGTTACTCGTCGTAATGGTTGCCACGGCATTGTTGAAGCTCGGCCCCGCAGCAGAAGCTGCGTCGGCGAGGCAGGATACCGCGGATGCGGCAGCCGGGAAACTCCAACCCCGGGGCGTTGGAGTGCCTGCCACCCCGGGGGCTGGCTTGGCGCCGCCGGACGCGCAGCAGGGGACGTTGATTCTGGCGGCTGTCAACGGGGCGCTGGCCATGACGGTTTTGGCCGAGCCGGCCACTATCGTCGTTTCCGCTTCAGCTTATGCAACGGACGCCGCCGGGCCGCCTCAAGTAACATTCAGTGACACCTCGCCATGGGAAACGCCGAACGGCACCGCAGATGTTGGCGCCGGCAGCGTGACGCCCTTGGCACCCCGCGCTGAGCCAGCGGTCGCTGTGGTTTTGGCGAGCGTGGCGCACCCTTCCTTGAACGGTGCGGCTTTGCCGCCGCCGGATGCGGCGTTGTCTGCGGCCGCTGGTACCGCTCCGCTGGCCGGACCGGCCGATTGGCCATCGGTGCCGCCGCATCCCGCCGTGGCCGCGGCCGCCGCGGCGACGGATCCAATGGCCGGGGCGACGCAGGCACCGCTGTCCGGGCTGGCCAGTATTCCCCAAGCGGACAAGGCGCTGCTGATCACGTTGGGCTTGCCCGACACCGTGGCGTACGTGAGTACGCTGCCGGCCGTCTTTTCCAGCGTTGTCCAAACGGGAACTCATACCGGGGTCCATACAGCCGCGGTCGAGGCGTCGCCTGTTGCAGCCAGATCGGCCACTGCACCCGAAGCGTCGCATGCCACCGCCCCGGCCGCACCCGAAGCGTCGCATGCCACCGCCCCGGCCGCACCCGAAGCGTCCCATGCCACCGCCCCGGCCGCACCCGAAGCGGCACAGGGCTCTGCGGCAGCGGTGCCCGCCATGTCCGCCGTGATCGCCACTGTGGAGCAGTTCCAGGCCGGCGAGATTCGCCCGGTCGTTGTGGTCACGGATCATGCGGCCATCTTCTATGACGCGTACGCCGTCGATACCGCCCTGGGCGCCGTCAAGTCCGTGACCTACGATTTCGGGGATGGCTTCTCCATCAGTCTGGTGGGCCTTCCGGCAGAATTGGCCCATGCCGGAGTACACGTTTGATAAAGTCGGCGTGCCGCCGATTCGGCAAGAAAGTTTCGCCGTATTGCGGTAGAAGCCCGGGGGCATCGCCGCCCCCACAGTGTTACGAGGAAATTCCGTGCAGAATGAGGTTACGCCCATGACCCCACGACGCGCCGCGGATGGCGCTGGCGCCGCGCGCATCAGGGGGGTTGCCGAGAAGACGCCTTTGGCGGCCGGTGTGCGCGCGATCCTGCCAATGCTCGGGAGCGTGGTGATCTTCAGCATCGGAATCAACATTCTGATGTTTGTCAGCCCGCTCTACATGCTGCAGATCTACGATCGGGTTCTGAGCGGCCGCAGCGAAGGCACCTTGATCACGATCACGGTCATCGCGGGCGTGCTGCTGGCGGTCTATGGCCTTCTGGAGATGGTCCGGACCCGTGTGCTGGTGCGGGCCGGGGCTCTGTTCGACGAAAAAATCGCCCAGCCGGCGTTCAACGCAGTTCACCGCGGCATATTGCGCAAGCCGGAGGCCGGCCTGGTCCAGGGCTTGCGTGATGTGGATACGCTGCGCGAGTTCCTGACCGGAGCGGGGCTGATCGCGTTTTGCGATGCACCGTGGTTTCCGGTTTTTGTCTTCGCTGCGTTCCTGCTGCATCCGTGGTACGGCTGGATCGCGATTGTCGGCAGCCTGGTGATCTGGTCCCTGACCCTGCTGAACGAGGTCCTTACCAAACGCGATCTGACGAAGGCATCCAGCGCCAGCATCGAAGCTACACAGCATGCCGCCACGACATTCCGCAATGTCGAAGTGCTTCAGGCGATGGGAATGCTGGGCGCGCTCCGCTCCATCTGGTCAGGCATGCATCTGCGCCACCTGGGCTGGCAGGCACGGGCCAGCGACCGCGCCGGGACGCTCATTGCCGGCACCAAGTTCTTCCGCATGTTCCTGCAGATCATCATTCTGGGCACTGGCGGCTATCTGGCCATCCAACGGGAGATCTCACCGGGCGGCATAATTGCCGGCTCCATTCTGATCGGCCGCGCTTTGCAGCCGATGGAAACGGCGGTCGGCCATTGGAAGGGCTTTGTTGCCGCACGGGGTGCACTCAAACGGCTGCGGGCGCTGTTTGAGCTATCCGGACATGGGGATCACCGGATGTCGCTGCCGCGCCCCGAGGGGGCGGTGAGTGTGGAAGGCGTCGTTGCCGGTGCGCCGGGCGGAAAGGAGGCCATCCTGCGCGGGGTGTCCTTCGCGGTGGCTCCTGGCGAGGTGCTGTGCATCGTCGGTCCCAGCGGCGCTGGCAAGACCACACTGGCCCGCGTCCTGGTTGGCATCTGGCCCGCCGTCGCAGGTGCGGTCCGCCTGGACGGCTCTGACCTCAAGCAGTGGGACCCGCAGGAGCTTGGCCAGCATATCGGCTATTTGCCCCAGGACGTGGAACTGTTCGCCGGCACGACGGCCCAGAACATCGGCCGGTTCGAGGACGACATAGATGGCCCGCGGGTGATCGCCGCCGCCGAGATGGCCGGATGCCACGAGTTGATCCAGCACTTGGCGGATGGCTACAACACCCAGATTGGGGAGGGCGGCCAAGCCTTGTCGGGAGGCCAGCGGCAGCGTGTGGCCCTGGCCCGGGCGCTCTATGGCAATCCCAGTCTGGTTGTGCTGGACGAACCCAACTCCAACCTGGACGCTGCCGGCGAAGAAGCGCTGACACGGGCAATCCAGGCGCTGAAGACACGTGGCACGACCGTGGTGCTGATCACACACAAGATCAACATACTGGCCATCAGTGACAAGCTCCTCGTGATGTCTGGCGGTGCCGTTCAGGCCTACGGCCCGCGTGACGAAATACTCGGCCAGCTGATTGCGCCGAGCGTCGTGCCGCCCTCTGGCCGGGTGCCGGCCCCACCTGCCGGGGGGAGTGCGCCAGCAAAACTGGTGGTTGCGTCTTGAGCAAGACCGTGAGCGTAACCATTGCCGACATCCCTCGGACCAGTGACTGGCGCCGCCCGGCACGGTTTGGCTACGTCGTCATCTTTCTCACGTTTGTGGTGGGTGGAACGTGGGCCGCGGTTGCCAAGATTAACAGCGCCGTGGTGGCGCCCGCATTCGTTGCCGTGGAAACCAACAGCAAGGTGGTGCAGCACTTGGAAGGCGGCATCGTCGCCGAAATCCTGGTGACGGAAAACCAGCATGTTGAGCAAGGCCAGATTGTGCTGCGGTTAAGCGATGTGCAGCCAAAGGCCACGATGACGACCGTGCACAACCAGCTTGTCGCGGCACTGGTTCAGGAAGCCCGCCTGGTCGCCGAACGGGACCAGAAGGCCGACATCGACCTGCCGCAGGAGGTCCGGGACAACATAGCGGATCCGGTCGTGGCGAATGCGGTCATAGACCAGGTCACCACGTTCCAGGACCGGCAGCACTCGCTGTACGGCCAGGTCGACGTGCTCGAGGCACGCATCCAGGGCCTCGATAACGAAATCAAGGGGCTTGCGATCGAAGAGGATTCGACGCGGAAGCAGGTCGCCTATATCGAACAGGAACTGGTGGGGCTGCATCAGTTGCTCAGCAGCCACTTGGTGCCACTGGCGCGGGTGCTGGACCTGGAGCGTGAGCGGACCCGGCTGGAAGGGACGATCGGACGCCTGATCGCCGATCAGGCCAAGGCGCGCAACTCGATCGGCGAGACCCGGCTAAACATCGACCAGCTCCGCCACAAGTTCCAGGAGGAGACGGCAACCGGAATTCTTGAGGTTCGTCAGAAGATATCGGATCTCCGCGAGAAGGGGTCGGTTACCAGCGACATCATGCGCCGGGTTGACATCCGCGCGCCGGTGCCGGGCCACGTCCAGGATCTCAAGGTCAACGGCGTCGGCCAGGTGATCCGCGCCGGCGAGCCTTTGATGCAAGTCGTGCCGGATGATGAGAAGCTGGTTGTGCACGCGCATTTCGCACCCAACGACATCGACCGTCTCCAACGGGCCTCGAAAATCGAAGTGCGCTTCCCCGCGTTCCATGCGCGTACCACCCCGGTAATCCTTGGGGAGCTTTCTTCGGTTTCGGCCGATCGGCTGACTGACGAGACAACGCACCAGCCGTACTATCTTGGCCTGGTATCAGTGAGCAAGCTGGACATCCCGGAGGAATTGCGTGGCCGCCTGCGTGCGGGCATGCCGGCTGAGGTGATCGCGCCCCTGGCCGACCGCTCCGTGCTGAGCTATCTGACTTCGCCGCTCCGGGAAGCGTGGCACAAGTCCCTGCGCGAGGAGTAGAGGGCGGGCCGATGGGGGACCGGTGGGTCGGCAGCCAGCTTAGCGGCGGGCACCTTCACGCGGCGCCGCGGCCGTGATTTCCTTGCGCCCGCGGGGCCTGCGGGAGGAATGGGCTTGTTAATGATCGGCCGCCCCGCGCGGGAGGCGCGGCGCCGCGCCTTCGCCGAGAACCTGCATTCCGGGAGACGGGCCCCGCCCGGGCCCAGGCGAACCTACGGTTCGGTCCGCAGGCAGGTTCTGAACGAGTCACGCGGCTGGGGCGGCCTGGCTGGGGACCGTAATATCCAGCCCGGGACTTCCCATCATCAATCCGCCCGGGACAATCCTGCGGACAGAATGGGCGGGTCTGGGCTGGGACGGGCTGGAGGCAGCGTTGTTCCGTAGAAACAATGACATGATCGGATTCGCCGAACTGGAGCGGCGCGTTGGTCTGGAGACCGCGGCGCTTTTCCGTTCGGCGGCCCCTCCGCCGGCAAGCGAAGAAACGGGCCAGGCCATCACACAGCCCGTTGCCACGGCGCGGCGCGCAGACATGAACGGAGAGACCGCGGTGAATGATGAGCCCGCCACCGGCCGCCGGTCTTTTGGGAGCCGCGTGTCGGTCTGGCTTTGGGGTGTCTTGCACCCTGCCGCCGTCATCAGGCGTGTCATCGCGGGTGTGTATGCGGCAGAGGATGCGAAGGGGCGCGTCGGCAAGGTCGAAGACCAGGTCCGCGCCCTGGCCGGCCAGGACGATATTCTAAGGGCCGCGCTTGAGGCTTTGGCTGCCCGGGCGGAGCCCCTGCCGGCTGCGGTCGAGGCATTGTGGGGGCGGGCAGAAGCCCTGGCGGACAACTTGGCGGCGCTGTCACGGGGTCTGGCGGCCGATCTCTCTACGAAAACGGCAGACCTTTCCGCCAGGACGGCAGATATTTCCACCGGGATGGAAGTCCTCGACGGGCAGCTGTCTGTCCTCAGGGCCGAGATCATGTTTCAGCAGCGGCGGCTGACGCGTCTGGCAATCCCTGCGGCGGCGAGACCGGTTGAGGAGTCCGCCACGGTGATCGTTGATCAGCGTCTTGACTCGCTCTACACGGCTTTCGAAGACGTGTTCCGCGGCAGCCGCGAAGACATCAAGCGGCGTCTTTTGCCCTATGTTGACCGGCTCCTGCTGGCAGGCGCCGGTCAGCAGGACAAGCCTATCGTCGACATTGGCTGCGGCAGGGGTGAATGGCTCGAGCTCCTGAAAGAAAAGGGCCTCCATGCCTACGGTATCGACATCAACACGATGATGGTCGAACGCTGCGTTTCGTTGCGCCTTGACGCGCGCCACGCCGACCTCCTGGCGCATCTTGACGGTATCGAGGATGCGAGCCGCAGCGCCCTGACGGCGTTCCATGTGGTCGAGCACCTGCCGTTCGCCGTTCTGGTGAGCTTTCTCGACGAAGCCCTCCGCGTACTCATTCCGGGCGGCTCGCTGATCCTGGAAACCCCCAATCCCGAAACAATCCGGGTCGGCGCCACAACGTTTTACAACGATCCGACGCACCGCAATCCGCTGATGCCGGAGCCGCTCCGGTTTATCGTCAGGCACCGCGGATTCTGCGAGGTCGAAATTGTCAAACTGCATCCTTTCACCCAGGGCTTGCTTCAGGCGGAGACGCCGGACGCCGCGATGCTCAACCGTGTCCTGTTCGGGCCGCAGGATTACGCGGTTGTCGCGCGCCGCCCCTAGCGCTGTGAGTATGGCAGGGTGACATGCCGCGGACACATTGATCCATGAAACCTCTGGCCATCCATCAGTTTCACTCCGGGTCAGCGTATGGGGACGGCATCACCAACGGGATGCTGTTCATTCAGCGCATCCTGCGTGAATCCGGCTATCGTTCGGAAATCTATTGTGTGCATGTAAGCCCCCGGTACGAAGGCCGCATCCTGCCGTTCCAGGATTATGGCGACAATCCCGCCGATCTGCTTCTTGTGCACTATTCGCTTGGCACGCATCACGACGCCTGGATATCCAGCCTCCGCTCCCCGTGCATACTGATTTACCACAACATCACCCCGGCCAGTTTCTTCCCGGAAGACGCCGAGCTGAGGCGCCTTGCCGATTCGGGCCGCCGCCAGCTCGCGCAATGGGCGAAAGATCGGCGGTTCGCCGGCGCCATCGCCGACTCGGCATTCAACGCGGAGGAGCTCGCACAGTGGGGCTATTCGCCGATCGCGCCGATCGGGCTGCTTGTCGATCTCGACCGCATCCGGCAGCACGGGTGGAATCCTCGCCTTGCCACCCAAGTCAGCGGCAGCACCAATCTCCTCTTTGTTGGACGGCTGTGCGAGCACAAAGGCCAGATTGACCTTGTGCGGATGATGGGCCGCCTCAGCGCCGCCGGGGACTTGCGGGTTCGTCTTTTGCTTGCGGGGGCCGCCGCATCAGCCGCCTATGAGACGGAGGTCCGCGGCACGGTCGCGCAGCTTGGTCTTGAAAAGAATGTCAGTCTCCTCGGCCGGTGTGAAAACGAAGACATCTATGCACTCTACCGGTCAGCCGACCTTTACGTCTCGATGTCCCAGCACGAGGGGTTTGGCATGCCGCTCGTCGAGGCGATGGCGTTTGACCTGCCGGTCCTGGCGCTTGCGGCCGGGAGCGTCGCCGCGACACTCGGTTCTGGCGGGCTCGTGCTGGAATGCGCAACGCCCGCGACAATGGCAGCCGCCGTCAAGGTGATCCTGCAGGAGCCCAGCCTGCGGTGCAGGATCATCGAAGGGCAGCGGAAGGCGCTTGAGCGCTATGAGCGCCCGGTGCTGGTCGGCGCCTTTGAAAGTTTCCTGCGCCAGCTGGGCTTTGAGGTGGCGTTCAATCCGGGGGAACGGGCCGTGCCGGCTGCGCGGCACCTGTGGTCGGTGGAAGGCCCGTTCGACAGTTCCTACAGCCTGGCGGTTGTCAACCGTGAACTCGCACGTGCCCTTGCCCGGACAGGCGAGTTGGTGGCGCTCGCGTCACGTGACGGACCGGGACCGTTCGCTCCCGGCGATGCCTTCCTCGACGCCAATCCGGACATCGCCGGGATGGCCGGGCGGGCCAGCGCCGGAACGTTCCCCGACGTGTGCCTGCGCAATCAGTATCCCCCCCACGTCGCGGACATGCGGGGCGCGCTTCGCGTTCTTGCCAACTACGCCTGGGAGGAGAGCGGCTTTCCCGACGACTGGGTGCGCGAGTTCAATGCCTCGCTCGATCTTGTCACCGTGACGAGCTCCTACGTCGCCAAGATTCTGCGGGACAACGGCGTGCAGGTCCCCATCCGCGTTGTTGGCAATGGCGTCGACCAGGCCCTGGCAGGAAATGCGCCGCCGCCCCGGGACGGCTGCGGCCGTTTCCGCTTTCTGCATGTTTCTTCCGGCTTTCCGCGCAAAGGACTCGATGTCCTCCTTACGGCGTGGGGCGCGGCGTTCACGGCAAGCGACGGGGTGGAACTCGTCATCAAGACATTCCCAAACGTGCACAACCGTATCGACTCCGAACTCGAAGAGTTCCGCGCCGGTTACCCGGACAGCGCACCGGTGACGCTGATAAATGAGGACCTCGTTCCGGATGCCATGCTCGGGCTTTACCAGGGTGCGGATGCCCTCGTGTGCCCTTCGCGCGGTGAAGGCTTCGGCTTGCCGCTTGCCGAGGCCATGGCGCTCGGGAAGCCCGTCATCACGACGGCCTACGGCGGACAGAGCGATTTTTGCACCGCCGACACTGCCTGGCTATGCGATTACAGCTTCGCGTACGCCAGGACCCATCTCGGTGTGTTCGACTCCGTCTGGGCCGAGCCGTCCTTGCAGTCGCTCACCCGGGTGCTGCGGGAGGTTTTCGGGACAACCGCCGATGAGCGCGCCCGGCGGTCCGAACCGGGCCGGGCCCGTATTCTGTCGCATTACACCTGGGACCAGGTTGCGCAGCGCACGCGCGACGCGGTCGCGGAGGTCCGGCGGTCGCCCTGCGCGGAGGGCCTCCGCCTGCCGACGGTCGGTTTGGTGTCAACCTGGAACAGCCGCTGCGGTGTCGCCGACTATGCGCGGTCGCTGGTCAGCGGCATCGGGCCGGAGCGGCTGCGCGTCTTCGCCGACAAGGAGGCCGGGCTCCTTCAGCCGGACGGGGCTTCCGTGCGCCGCTGCTGGGTTCATGGCTGGCGGGATCCGCTCGACGAGCTGTTTCTGGAGATCTGCGCCGCGGGCGTCGAGGCCGTTGTGGTCCAGTTCAATTTCGGCTTTTTCCAGCTTGAGGCATTGGCGCGGCTCATCGACCGGCTGCACGTGCGCGGCACGCTGGTGTTCATCGTCCTGCACTCCACGATGGATGTCATCAAACCCGAAATGGCGATGCGCCTTGCCGACATCCAACGGAGCCTGGCCGATGTGTGCCGCGTGCTGGTGCATTCGGTGGATGACCTGAACCGGCTCAAGGCGATCGGCCTGGTCGACAATGCCGCGCTTTTCCCCATGGGACTTCCGGAGCCGTTCAGCGGAGACCGGGCTGCCATCCGGCGATCATTGGGTTTGAACGGACGTACGGTCATTGCCAACTTTGGCTATCTGTTGCCGCACAAGGGATTGCGCGAGCTCATCAGGGCGTTTGCGCTGCTGCGCGCGACGGTTCCGAACGCCCATCTGCTGATGCTGAATGCACTTTACCCCGTTCCGCTGTCGGAGAAGGAATTGCGCGCATGCCAGCAGGAGTCGGCCGAACTGGGGATCCGGGACCATGTGACGCTGGTCACGGAGTTCCTCGGCGAAGCTGACGTGCTCGCCCGCCTCGCTGCGGCGGACGTCATCGCCTATACTTATCAGCATACTCAGGAATCGGCGAGTGCCGCGGTCAAGATGGGACTGAGCTCGCTCACACCGGTTGCCGTGACACCCTTGCCAATATTTGCAGACGTCGCAGCTGTCACGCGTGCCCTGCCAGGCACGGCTCCTGCCGACATAGCCAATGGCCTGTCGGCCATTCTCGCGGGTCCGGCGGGCAATTCCGTTCCCGCCGACAGGCAGAAGGCTTGGGTCGCAGCGCATGCCTGGTCGAAGCTGTCAGCCCGGCTGGACGGTCTGATCCGCGGAGAGTTGCGGGCGAGGTCGTTCAAGGTCCATTCCGACAAAATGGAACGGTAGCGGGCGGGTGCCGGCGGCAAGGCTCCGGGCCCGGCGTGTTGCGCGCCGCAGGCCCCGTGCTGCGTGCGGCGGCGTGACGCGGCAGCGCTGCGGGGAGGACCGGTCACACGGCGGCGCTGCGCATCAACCACCCGGGCCAACGAGACCGCCGCGTTGACCCCGGCATCCGTATGGCCCAGGCGCCGTGCCCTGCCTGCTCCGGGCAGACTGGACAGCCACGCCGGGGGGCAAGGACGCCCGGCCGCGGGTCATGTCCTCTGGCGGCGGGCGCTGCGGGGAAATCCGCGTGCCACCGCCGACTGAAGCAGGAACTGGCACAAGAGGCGAAGCGGCAACGCCTGGTCGGGCACCTGGGCGTCGATCACAACAACCCGACGGCTACGCGATGCAGCTGATGCGCTATACATCGTGTGAAATCGGAACGAACCTTACGCATTTAGAATTGCTGGCTCCACATGACCCGTCAGGGCACGGCAATGACTGGCGCCGCGAGGAAGATCTGCCATCGCACGACGAAACGCAATGCCTTCGCGCCGGAACGACATCGAAAACCCCGCCCACAGGGTCGAGCGTACAATCGCAACGTCAACAGCCATGTCACGGCGGAGGTGGTTGCGAGCAGCCAAACCGCACGCCTGCGCGAATTCCATCGCCCCCCATCCAAAGACTTGCGCGGGAGCTCGGGCGGCGGGATTTCGTCCTTGGCGGGTACGACTGCGTTTGCGCTCGGGGCGCGGTCGACTTGGGCTGCTCTGGCTTCGCCGGTTCCTCGCGCGCCTCGATCGCGGCGCCGTCGCGCGAGATGCCCCGACCAAACGATTGCGTGTGTGTCCTTGATATCGAGCGGGAACGCGGAAACGGTGTGAACGCGGACCAATCTGATCGCGACCCCTGATGGGCGCTTCGTCGGCGCAGAGCCGTGCCACGAGGCTGACGCGCGTCCGAAGCGGCCTTGACGTTTTGATGCGGCGCAGAAAGGCGGTTGGTTAACGCCTAATTCAACTTTGGCAGCTAAAATAAAACGGAGAGACAATTACGAGACATACAATGAAACTCAGGGCAAACCTGGCCGACTTCCAGGGCATCGACAATGCTGCCGACTCACAGAGCATGGGGGACGGCATTATCCGGCCCGGCACCGCGCCGGCGCCACAGCCGCTGGACGGTTTTGGCTTCAGCTTTGGTACCCTCCTTTCCGGTGTTTCCACCGGCGCGGCCGTCTCCGCCCCAGCCGCTGCGCCAACTGCAAACACCCCGGCAACCATAATCAACCCCATGGCAGGGACGGCCGCGACCCCGTCGTGGATCTCGAGCCTGAACGACGCGGTCATCAAAGCTGACATGACCGCAGCCTCTGCTGGCGGCACGGTCAGCGAAACCGCGATGCTGCCAGCCCCGCCGGATGATGCTCCCCCGCAACGCTGGCAGGATCGCCTGCGCGACCTCACCGGCCAGGACATCGAGGTTTGCCCGTGCTGCGGAGGCCGGATGGTGACCTGCGGC
>Ga0302320_10009348_pt1 | contig 21109 bp, 17 predicted proteins | sample Bog_T0_3_FD_202130 | JGI IMG/M metagenome (GOLD analysis project Ga0302320, IMG submission 202130) | Peat permafrost microbial communities from Stordalen Mire near Abisko, Sweden - Bog_T0_3 | ecosystem: Environmental > Terrestrial > Soil > Wetlands > Peat | place: Sweden: Abisko, Stordalen Mire...
CGCCGTGCTGGAGGTGAAAATAATGGCGGTGGCGATCAGCCCGGACAAATATTTCCCCGCCAGCAGCATTTCCCGGCGCATCGGAGTAAGCAGGTAAAAATGGAGGCTCCGGTCCAACATTTCACCTCGGAAGAGGTTGGTAAAAATCCCAACGCAACCGAAAAACACCGCCACCCGCAGAAAGTAGTAGCGAAAGATCGTGGCAAAAGCGAGCGAGTCCAGCGCCAACGTTTGAGGGTCGTCCCGCTCTATTCGGCGTAATACGCCGTTGACGAAAACGAGGGAGACGTCGCTCCGGCCATCCGTGTATCGGTACCACGCCCGCTCATTGGTCCGCCCCCCTTCCACCCGCCGCCGTCCCGTGTGCTGTTCGTAGGGCTCGCCCAATTTCTTGACGACATCGTCCAGATTCATACCCTCTTTGAGGGCGCTCAAATCCTGCGCCGCAACCGGATGTCGGACCGCAATCGCGGCCAGCCGCGCCTGTTCGCGCGGCGAGTAAATCGAGTTGGCGATGTAGAGCAGCGCCGGGGCGAAGGCCAGGAGATAGACCCACACCACGCGCCGTGAAAAAAAGTTCTTCGCCAACTCGAGGCGGATGACCGCGACCGTTTGGGCCAGTTCCTGCCGGTTCATTTGGATGCCTCCTCGCCGCCGATCAGGTATTCATAGACGGAATTGACGTTGTCGTCCGCCGGCGCCACCCCTTCAATCTGAATGCCGTCGAGGGCCAGGTGATTCAGCATCCGATAAAACTTGTCCGCGTCGCGCGTCTTCACGACCAATCCGCTGCGGTCCGCCAGCAGTTGGGCTTCCACGACATGGTCTTGCTCGAAGACCCGCGACGCCAGCGCGCCCGGACGGTCGCAGCGAATAAGGATTTGCATGGGGTGCTCTTGGATTTCGCTGCGCAGACTGTGAATCTGGCCCTCGGCCACGACATAGCCGCTGCTCAATAAAATGATCTGGTCGGAAATCAAATCAACCTCGTGCAGCACATGGCTCGACACAATTACGTGCCGCCCCTCGGCCGCATATTTCCGGAAAAGCGCGATGGTCTCGGCCCGGACCAATGGATCAAGCCCGTTGAGCGGCTCGTCGAGCACCAGCACCTTTGGATTGTGCGCGATGGCCTGGGCCAGTTTGATGCGTTGCCGCATGCCTTTGCTGTAACCGGCGATCTGCCGTCCGGCCGCCTCCGCCAGATGCACCTGGTCAATGGCTTGCTCCGCCCGTTTCCTGCATTCCTCCGACGTAAACCCGAACAGCCGCAAAAAGGAGAAGATGAATTGCAACCCGGTCATGCCCTTCGGGAACGAGTCAAATTGCGTCGAGTAACCCACTTTCCGAAAAAGGTTCAGCGAATCGGAGGGCGCCATACCCAGCACCCGAATTGTCCCGCGCGTTGGCCGGACCAATCCCGTCATCAAATTCATCAACGTCGTCTTGCCGGAACCGTTCGGCCCGACCAGGCTGGTGATTCCCGGCGGAATGTTGAGTGTGACGCGATTGACTCCCAGCACTTCCCCGTAGAAGCGCGAAACATTGTCGAAGCGGATGTCGCCGTCGCTCACTTGATCACCTCGAAGGGCCGTATGCGCCTGGCCAGCAACCACACCGAAAGGGCGCTGACGAGGCCCAGCACCACCCACGCGCTGCCCACCGACATGTCGGTGCCGGTGTCATATCGAAAAAGATCGGACCAAATGGTGTGGACCACCTGGCTCAAATCAATCAGCGAGCCGTAGCTGGTTCGCATCAGGCTGTTGATGGCCATGCCGAAGCCCGCTCCGGCGAAAATCACTCCCAGCAGCAGCGCCCCCGCCGCAATCTTCCACTTCACCCAGGCCGAGAGCGCCAATGCGATCAGCGACAGCACCAGAATCCAGACCACCAGACCCATCACAATGGATCCTTCCAACCAGAAATTTGCCTTCGTCCAATCCCATCCGGCCACGCTGGCTTGAACGAGAAAAACCACCGAGCCGGGAATCCAGGTGATCAACGAGAGCAGCAGCAGCAGCACGATCAGTTTCCCCGCCACATATTTTGTGCGCGACAACGGCCGGCTGAAGTAGAGCGGCATCGCGCCATTCGCCAGATCCGGCGAGATCAAACTGGGTCCAACAAATGCCGCCAGCAAATACGCCAGCGCCCCCTGCACCATGGAATAAAAATAGAAAAAACGGCCGTTGACCGGCGGCAACCGGTTCGCGGGAATGCTGAATGCGGCCAGAAATGGCGGATTGTGCGACAGGTAAACAAAAGCGATGCAGAGGATCGGACCAAACAAGCACGCGCCGACAAACAGAATCATCATTTTCGACTGGAATACGCGGTTTAGGCCAAACCGCGTCAAGACGAGAAAGCGCCAAGCGGTCCAGGTGGGCGCGCCGGCGTAGTTCTTGTAGGTGCGTTTATAAACCGCCATGTCAGTGCTCCATCGCTTTCAAGAAGATGTCTTCCAGGGTGTCGCGGCGGTAATTCAAGCGCCGCAGTTGCAAATCGCGCGCCGCCGCCACCCGATAAATCTCCCGCAGTTCAAATCCTTCCGGGAGGACCATCTTGAATCGTCCCGTTCCCGCCGCCGTGCATTCGCATCCCAGGCCTGCCAATGCCTCGGTCAGGCCGGCGTCATTCCCGACGGTTTGAATCTCCACAAATCGCTTGTTCGCGCGGCGCTCGCTCGCCAGGTTCGAATAATGCACAATCTGTCCCTGCTTCAAAATCAAAACGTCTTCGCACGTCTCCTCCACGTCGCGCAACAAATGGGACGACAGGAGCAGGTGCATTTCCCCGGAGTCTTTCATTTCACGGATCAGCCGGATCATGCGCTGCCGCGCCACCGGATCCAGGCCGTTGGTCGGCTCATCGAGGATCAGCAGGCGCGGCCCATGCACAATGGCCTGGGCGAGTTTCGCAAGCTGTTTCATGCCGAGCGAATAGGTCCCCAGCCGGCGGTAACGCGCCTCGCCCAAACCGACATAAAAAAGAACCTCGTGCGCCCGCTCCAGCGCCGCTTCCGGCGGCAGCCCGGACAATTCCCCCATCATCCGCACAAACGACACCGCGCTCATGTCCGCCACCAGAGAATCATTTTCCGGCATGTAGCCGACCAGCGCGCGGATTTGATCCATCTCCGTGCGAATATCATGTCCAAAAATCCGGGCTTTGCCCGAATCCGCCGGGCAAAAACCGAGCAGCGTGTGGATGAGTGTGGATTTGCCGGCCCCATTCGGACCCAGCAGCCCGATGTTCCGGCTGAAAAGCGCGATGCTGAGATCCTTCAGAATGGCCCGCTTCCCAAAGGTCACCCGCAATTCGTCTAACTCAATAACAGCTTGCACGAGACAGGAGCCGCTCTACTTGCTTTCCGGTTTTTCATGCTCGACGTTGACAATCGCGCCGGAAATCGCATCCACATTGACCTCGGTGATGTCTTTTGTATTCGGGGTCGTGAAACCGAAAGACCAGATCAATTTGCCATTCTCCCGTTCCAGTTCCGCATCCTTGACCGTGCCGTTTGTGACCTTGGCCGCAGCGGTCGCCTGTGCGTCGGCCTTGCTGATTTTCGCCTCCGCCAATAGTTGGGACTCGCTTTCCGAGGCGCAACCCGCCAAGGCGCCGGCCACCACGATGGAACAAATTACTGCTGTTATTTTCATTGTTTTGTTTATACGCAATTGTGTATTGCGGGAAAAATCTAAGGGTTGCGCCCGCGCCGCACAACCAGTTCATAATGACAATATCGTCATTTTTCCCGGCGGGATTCCCCGCGGTCGGAACCGTTTTCGCCATGGCGCGGTTAAGATGTTTCCCAGCCTGCCGATATAAAGGCGTCAATAAAAATAAACTGACTCAGCGTCGTACCATCCAAAGCCCATGAATCCAATCCCTCAACGTCACCGCCTGAGGAGTTGTGCGCCGGGGACTTTTCTTCCGGCCGATGGCGGTTCGCTTTACCAACCAAATTGTCCGGCGTGAGTCGAAGCCCCCGCCGCCCGCCCGGGTTCATTCCCCGATGATCTTCACCAGCGCCCGCTTTCGCCGCCGCCCGTCGAATTCCCCGTAGAAAATCTGTTCCCAAGGACCGAAATCCAGTTTGCCTTTGGTGATCGCCACCACCACCTCGCGCCCCATCACCTGGCGTTTGAGATGCGCGTCCGCGTTATCTTCCCCGGTGCGATTGTGCTGGTAGTTCGCGACCGGCTCGTGCGGCGCTAACTTCTCCAGCCAAACCTCGTAGTCGTGCAGGAGTCCATCTTCGGCGTCATTTATAAATACCGAGGCGGTGATATGCATCGCGTTCACCAGGCAGAGGCCCTCCTGGACGCCGCTCTTCTTGACCAACTCCTCCACCGTTTCCGTGATGTTCACAAATTTCCGCCGGGAAGGGACATTGAACCACAAATGCTCAGTCAATGATTTCATCACGCGACAGATACCACGAGAACAGTCTCCCGCCAAGCGGGAGCGTGCCCTGGGAGGCTCAACGTTGATACACCGGCAACAATTGATACCCAGGCGTGAGCGAGAGCACGGACATCGCCGTGCAATAGACGCGCCCCAGCGTTTCATCGCCGTTGCCGACGAGCGGCCACGATCCGTCCGGTTCCTGCGCCTCCATCAAGGCCCGTGCCAGCGGCGGAAAAATTCCTTCCCAATACTTCCCGCCCAGTTGCAGCGCGGCCTGGCTGACATAGTAGGTGCTGTAGCAGAACGTCTCCCCTTGCGGGCTCATCTCTCCATATCGTCGGAACGGCCGGGCCAGCAGCCACTCGCCCGCCGCCAGCGCCATCGGCGTTTGATGCTGCCCCGCGAGCGAGAGCGACACGATGCCCGCCCCCATCAATCCCCGGCTGCTATATCTTTCCGCGCCGCTGAGAGTGTACATGAACACTCCCTGACTGGTGTCAAAACTACGATGGACATAGCTCATGGCATCGTCAATATAGGATTGGGGCACTTCAAACTCCGCATTTCGCGCCGAACGCAGGAACATGAGCTGGCAGGCGGTCACGGACAGGTCCGAATCGGCCGCCGTGTGGTCGTAATGCAGGCGCAGGTAGCGCCAGCCGCCCCGGTCCTGCGGGAAAGTCTTGGGCCGGGTTTGCAGATCGCGGGTAAACTGCAACGCCCGGTCTATCGCCTGCTTGACTTCTTTCATCCGTCGTCCGGTGACATGCCCATAAACCTCCCCGAGCATGAGCCCGGCAATGGCGTGGTTGTAGGTCGCCGTGTGCGACGCCATTTTCGAGACCCAGACGGCTTCGGGTGATTCATAGCAAAACAGCCCGTCCGGCTTCTGGCAGGCGAGGACAAAATCAATTGCCTTCTCCAGTTTGGCGCCGTACGGGCCGAAGCCGGGAAGATGTCCGCGCGAGAGGAAGGCCATGACGCAAAAACTCGTGACCGCCGGTTGTGCCGCCGCGCTGGTTCGGCCGTCGGTGAAGGAACCATCCACCGCCTGATGTTCCGCCATCCAAGCCAGGCCGCGATCCACCGAATGTTCCAATTCAATCCATTTCGTCGCCGGCAATGCCGCCGCCAGCGAGCCTTGCGGCGTCGCCGGCTTCAAGGGCGCCGGGCCCTCGGCGGCAATAACTCCACCCGTGCAAATCAGCGCCAGCGCGGCGGAGCAAAAGAATTTTGCCAAGCCCATAAATCATTCAACGCGGGACGCCTTCCTGCGGACGCGGTCCGAACGTCGAATTTGTGGAACCATTACGGGCTTTTTCCCAGAGCGGCAGCCATTCCTTCGCCAAGTCTTCCGTCTCAATCGCATTCAGCGCCCACTGCACGCTGGCCACCCCATGCAACTGCCACCCGACGGGCCGGCCCAGAAACGCCGGATCGGTGACCGGTTTGAGCAGATTCGGCCCGCTGACTTTGGCCGGCCGCGACGGCGGCGGCAGCGTGTTGCCTATGAGCTTGGTCCAGGCGAGCTGTCCAAGCTGTGGATCTTTTTTCACCCAGGCGGCGTAAGCGAGCATGCGCGGGCCGGTCATTTGCCCGCCGTTGACCTGGCGCCCGATATATTCGCACGAGTCCGCCCAGGCGCGCCAGAAATCCGGAACGTCAAACATTGGTTCCATCTCCGCCATGTTTTCCGGCCCGCCAAAAATCACGTCGAAATAGCCATTGCCCGGCAGCCGTCCACCCTGGCTCCGCGCGGCCATGGCCTGCATGTCGGCCATGACGAGGTCGCGCCATTGCGTGTCGCCGGTGCGCTCCCATTCCACCATCCAGTTCATCGCATAACAGAGCCACTCCAGATTAAGCTGGGCAGTCACCGTTCGCGCCGCCGTCGAACGCGGAGGGAAATCCGCGGGCCGCGGCGCCGCCGGATTCCCGCTGAGTTGATGACCGCCATTGGTGGTCGGAACGTAATGCGAACCATTGTAACGCTTGAGCACATCGTAAGCGCGGTCCGCGTCGATCTGCTCGTGCATCAGGTCGGCGATGCGCTCGTCCGCCGCCAGAAAATAGTAAAACTCCTTGATGCCCGCGTGGCTCACGCGCGGTTGTTTGGCGCCGTCGCCAAAATGATTGACATTGTGGCGCGAGCCCAGCGGCGCGAACGGTCCGATGTGATACACATCCACCTCGCTGGTTTGGCGCGTCATCGCCTCCGCCATGCGGAAGAGATCGGGCCGGCCGGTGCGGAGAAAGGAATACCAGAGCAGCATGTCGGGCATCAACTCCGTGTTGGCCCAGGCCCAGCCGCCCACGTCGTAGCGCCACTCGTGCCGGCCAATATCGTAATTGTGCATGATGTCGCCAAAATCCCAGAAACCATACCACGACCTCTCCTCAATCTGCCCCCGGTAGAAATCCACCAGACCTTGAACTTCCCCTTCCAGCCAATCCAGCGTCGGAGTCGATCGGTCCGGCAAACCCCAATGTCCGAAGACCTGCATGGCGTGATAATACTCCGGCGCGGCAACCAGAATTGGCGTGTCGCTGGTTTGTTTGGCCATCGCCAGCAGATCCGCGTTGGACGGGATGCCGGCGAACGCCCAAATCGCGAGGTCGGACGTGTTGGCCGTGCCGTAGGCGTCGCCCCAATCCGGCTTCCAATCCTCATAATTGACACTCAGGCCATGCGGCACATTGTCATAACGCCTCAAGTCCATGGCCGGGGCGTCGGGTGACCAGAACCAGATCTTCATTTCGCCCGCCTCGTTCGCGCCGCCGGTGAGTTCGATCGACGTGGGGCACTTCTGCCAGAAATGTTTCAGTCCCACTGCCAGGCCACCGGAAACATCGCCCAGCACGGCGAGGCCGAGCGCACGGTGGCCGTCTGTCACATGCAGCCAGGAACCGTCGGGCGAGGTGCCCTTATCGAGCGTGAAGTTGTTCGGACCCAGTTGCATCAATTTCGCACCGGCCCAGATCGGCACCGTGATCAGCGCATTGCGCGCTTGTGGAGTCAAGGTGTCGAGATTCGGAATGCGGTGGCCGTTGAGTTGCGCATCATAAAGCCGCGCGATTTCCTGGCCGGTCTGGGCGCGGTAACCCGGCAACATCCGCACCGGCTGATCCCACACCCCATCCCCATCGCCAACAAAACGGAAATGCCGGTTCTGCATTTCCTCCTGGAAAGGCGCAGTAAACGAGATTCCCAGCCCTTTGATGAAATCCTCGCTCACCTTGCCATCGAAAATAAACGAATGCACCAGCCGGATCGAGCCCGATCCGGCGTAGAAATAGAGTCGGACATTGAACGGCAGCCACGTCCGCTCCGACGTGTTGGACTGGTGTTTCCCCGTAATTTTCACCACCGCCCGCACGGGGCCGGATTGCTCCAGCGTCACGCTCTCAATCCGGCTGGTGAAGTCCTCTTCGCGCAAAACGCGTTCGCTCGCGAGCCGCGAACGGTCCTCCCGTTGTGCAATGAGCTTCCCATTCCGCGCGACTTCGCGGTCGCCGACAAAAAGCGACTCGATGAGATTGGTGCCGTTCTTCGGAATGCGCGCGCGCACTGCCCCGGTATCAATCGTGAACGCGTCCGCGGCTTCGGTGCAGGTGATTTTGATGGCGGGCGCGGTTTCAGGGCCGGGACCAAGCATGAGTGGCCCAGCCAACCCCGGCGTGCCGACGATCGAATGCCCGCTCCACTTGACAGAACCATCCGGCCAACGCGCGAGCGCCCAAGTCTGCATCGGCACCTTGGTTCCATCGGCGGCGGTGAGCACCAGCGTGTCGGAAGGTTGCAATGCGCCCTTGGGCCACGGCACTCCCCAGTTGATTCCTTCCGCGGCAGCGGGCGCGGAGTTGTCCAGCCAGTGCAGCGTGACCGGCGCCGCCGGTGCCAGCCGCGTGATTCCGCAAGCGAGGGTCAGGAGAAGGATCTTTCGATGGAAGGCGGAGCGCATGGGAAACTCTGGAAATGAGCGCGCAAAATGTCAAGGAGCACGTCAGCCGCCCAATTCCTCGCCTAAGCCGGGGATGCGAGTGCCTCTGGGAGCGCGACCGTCTCGGTTCGCGGCGGTTGGCGTCTCGCCGACCGCATCTTCTCCGTTCCCTATAGATCATATAGATTGTCATCAGGCCGGGGCGGTGGGTTAGGCGAGGATTTGGGCAACCGGGCGGCGTCTTAGTTTCTCGTAGCCTTCCTGGCAAATCCGCGTATTTTGGCGCCATGGTTCCGCTTACCAACGCTCAAATCCGCGATCTCAAAGCCCAAGCCCAGCGGCTCAAGGCAACTGTCAAAGTAGGCAAAGAAGGTCTCAGCCCGCGATTCTTCGCCGGTTTGGATGAGGCGCTGAAACATCACGAACTCGTCAAGGTGAAATTCGATGACCTCAAGGAGCAGAAGAAGGAACTCGCTCCACAACTGGCCGGGAAGACCGGCAGCCATTTCGTCACCCGCGTCGGCAATGTTGTCGTGCTCTTCCGACCGAAACCCGCTGCCGCCTGATTGGGGCGACCGCATCTTATTCCGCAATGACACGCCTTATCGCAGCGCTGACGGCATTCGTCGTATTCCGTCTCTCCGCCCAAGAACCCGCCATTCCTGTCATCCCGTCCCCGACTTTCTGCGTCACGAACTACGGCGCGAGAGGCGACGGGCGGACCTTGAACACCGCCGCCTTCCAGAAGGCCATTGACGCCTGCGCCGCCGCCGGCGGAGGGACGGTATTCGTGCCGGCGGGCAGTTTTTTGACAGGCCCATTCACTTTGGCCAGCAGTCTGAACCTTCATCTGGACAAGAACGCCCGAATTCTCCTCAGCGACGACCTTGCTGCCTATCCGGTCCGTGGCGCGCGCTATCAGAACGGCATCAGCGTCTCCCGCGCTCACGACGTCGAAATCACCGGCGAAGGGATAATCGACGGTCAGGGCGCAAAATGGTGGGCCGCCTTCCGGGCCGACGCCGCCATGACCCACCGCCCGAATTTGATCGAATTCTCCGATTGCACAAACGTCGCGGTTATGGATGTCACGCTGACGAACTCGCCGATGTTCCATCTCGTACCGCAAAACTGCATTGACGTCACAATCCGCGGAGTCACCATCGGGGCCGTCACCCCGTCGCCGAACACGGACGGCATCGACCCTTCCGGGTGGAATTATTTGATCGAGGACTGCCACATCGATGTTGGGGACGACAACATCGCCGTCAAACCGTCAACCGCGCGCATTCCGGGGGACAAGAATTTCATCATCCGCCATTGTGTTTTCCAGCACGGCCACGGGATGTCCGTCGGCTCCGGGTCTTCCGGCGGTGTCGAAGACCTTTGCGTGAGCAATTGCATCTTTGACGGGACAGACTCCGGCATCCGGATAAAAAGCGGGCGGGGCAGGGGAGGCGTACTGCAAAACTGCACCTACACCGACCTGACCATGAACAACGTCAAACATCCCATTTACATTGTTGACTATTATCCGGAAAGCACGGCTCCGAAAGACCCGTCCTCCTCCACCAACGCGCCTCTGGACGCCCGCACACCCATCGTAAAAAACATCATCATCCGCAAACTTACGGCCACCAATTGCCCATCCGCCGGCACCATCTATGGCCTGCCGGAAGCGCCCATCTCCAACGTGACGCTGGACCGTATGAACATTACCGCAGCAACCGGCCTGCACATTTATTTCGCACGCGACATCCAATTTGTCGCCTCGCAAATCAAAGTGGAGCGAGGCGACAAATTAATCCTGTATGACGCCGAACCCACTGGCCTGAAGTGACGCAATCGGTGGGGCACAATTGATCCGGGTGGCACGGGCAACCTGCCCGTTCCGTCCGGCAACTAGCCGGCCGGTTTTTATTTGCCCGAAATAAAGGCGGAGCCTGTCTGGCAAGTGGCCGCGCAGAACAGTCTGGTCGTCTGTTCCACCCGAAGCCATTACTTCGCCGACGCCGGCGCCACTTTCACGAGTACCACCCCGTGGTGCGGCACCATTGCCTTGAAGCTGTCCATGAAATTCCCGACGTCCTTTTGCCGCCAGAGGTCGCGGACGGTCTGCGAGCCGGCGACGCCAAGATCGGACCACTTGGCCGTCACTTCAGTGTCCGCATCGTTTCGGTTAAACAACCCCACGGCCTTGGAGCCATCTTCCATGTCCTTGGCCCAAATTTCCAAATTGCCATCCCGGGCGACACGGGTGGCTTGTTTCGCCAACGGGTCTTGGTTCACGGCCAGCACTTCGTCGTTGCTCAACAGGCTCAACGTAAAGTCGTCCAACGCGGTCAGATCGCATCCGATCAGGAGCGGGCCGGTCAACAAGGACCAGAGACTGACGTGCGTGTAAAGTTCGTTCGGCGTGAGGTTTTGCTTGATGTTTTTGCCGGAACCGATCGCGACCTTGCCGACAATCATCATGTCAGGATCGTTGAAATGTCCCGGCCCCGCGTACTTCTCGTGGCCGACCTGGCTGAATCCAATGTTGGTCAGACTGCGCCAATTGTCCTGAATATCGCCGGTGGTGCGCCAGCAATTGCCTTCGATGCCCGGTTCCGCGCCCCATTCCCAAACACTGCCCATCCCGTATTGGCACAAGCTGAACATAATGTCGCGCGGAACCTTGTTGAGGGAAGTCCGCATCACTTGGTAGGGAAGTTTCATTTGCGCCAAAGTCGGCTGCGGACCGCGGCCACGGCGGCGGGGCGGCGCATTTGTGCCCGTGGCATTGGTTTCTGCGGGGGGCGCCGGCGGGGCGGGCAACACCTGGTTGTAGCTGCACCAATCGTATTTCAGGTAATCCAATCCCCACGCCGCATAGGAAGCCGCGTCCTGATCCTCATGTTCCCAACTGGCAACGCAGCCACCGCAGGTCGTCGGACCGGGGCCGGAGTAAATCCCCGCCTTGAGTCCCAGGCCGTGAATGTAATCGCACAGACCTTTCATATCGGGAAAGCGTGGATTCGGCACAATGTTCCCATTGGCATCCCGCCCGGGGCCGCCAAGCGACGGATCATTCGCCGCGCCGCGTTCGTTCCGTTCCCAGAAATCGTCAATATTGATGTAGGTCCAGCCGTGATTGATCAGGCCGGTCGAGACCATCGCGTCCGCCGACGCCTTGACTTTTTCAGCGGTGACGGAGGAGCCCCAAATATTCCAACTATTCCAACCCAGGGCCGGCGTGAGACCAATCGTCGGGCCGCACACGACCTTCAACGCGCGGGTGGCGGAGCCAAGGGCGTTCTTTGCGCCCAACGTCACGGTGTATGTGCCTGGTGCGGCGATCGTGCCGGTAATATGCCCGTTGGCGGGATCAACGCTCAATCCCGCGGGCAAACCTTCCGCGCTGAAAGTCATCGGGCGGTCACCGGTGGCGGCAATGGTGAACAAAAATGGATGGCCGGGGCGCACCCCAAAAACTTTGGCCCCATTGATGCGCGGGGTGGCCGGTGGTTTGGGCGTGAGGATGACAGCCTCTTCGACGCTGGTGGTGGCGTTGGCTTGGGCGAAGGCAGCCGGAACTGACGCCAGCGTCAGACCGCAAAGTGCGGCGATAATTCGGAGAGATGGAATTCGTGTGCTTTTCATGCGGAGTTGAATTGACGGGCCAAGTTTCCGCAAATCTGCTCCCGTAGTGGCGACTTTGTCAACATCGTTCATACCAGAATTGGTTGTGCCATCCCAATTAACCGCCCGCTCTTGACGCCGCCCCACCCCTCCGCTAGCTTGCACGATCAGTTCACGTAAATACTATGCAAGATTTTCTAGTCCCAATGGTGGTCGAGCAAACCGGCCGCGGCGAACGCGGTTACGACATTTATTCCCGCTTGCTCAAGGATCGCATCGTCTTCCTGGGGACGCCGATTGATGACATGGTGGCTAATTTGATCATCGCCCAAATGCTCTTCCTGCAAATGGACGACCCGAAAAAGGACATTCATCTCTACGTCAACTCCCCCGGCGGCAGCGTGACCGCCGGCCTGGCCGTCTATGACACCATGCAATTCCTCACCTGCGACGTAAACACCTACTGCATTGGCCAGGCCGCCAGCATGGGCGCGGTCCTGCTTTGCGGCGGGACCAAAGGCAAGCGGTTCGCCCTGCCCAACTCGAACATCATGATCCATCAGGTCCTCGGCGGGGCCGAAGGCCAGGCCAGCGACGTGGAAATACGCGTCAAATACATGCTCAAGCTGAAGCACCGCCTGAACTCCATCATCGCCAAACATACCGGCAAACCGATTGAGCAGGTGGAAAAGGATTGCGACCGCGACAATTTCATGAGTGCAGCCGAAGCCAAGGACTACGGACTGGTGGACGAAGTCGTCCAGTCGCGCAAGGAAATTCCCGGCTTGACCGACGGCAAGAAATCCAGCGAGAACTAAACAGCGGTGATTACGTCCGTTCACCGTGGCTTGCAGTGAATTACGCGGTTGGAAGTCTCATTAGCACCTGGCTTCAGCCAGGTGAACCCGGCGCGAGGAAAGACGAAACTGTTTCAGCAGTTTCCCGCACAACCGGATGAGAACGAATTCTGAGAATTCCTTGTTTGACGCGCTGACACAATTCTGCCATTATAGATCAGCTTCAGCCCATGGCGCGCCCTAGCAATATGACAATGTGCAGCTTCTGCGGGAAATCCCACGCGGAAGTGAAAAAGCTTATTGCCGGCCCCGGCGTCTATATTTGCGACAATTGCATCACGCTTTGCAAGAGCGTGCTCGACAAGGAGCTTTCTGCCGAGACGCGACGCACCACGCCCAAGTTCAGCACGCCCAAGCCGCAGGAAATCAAGACCCATCTCGACCGCCATTGCGTCGGCCAGAATCACGCCAAGAAAACGCTGGCCGTGGCCGTCCATAACCATTTCAAGCGCATTCTGCAGGACCCGCTGCCCGATGCGGAAAAAGGCGACGAACTCGGCGCCGCCCGCCATGCCGACGTGGAAATCGAAAAGAGCAACATCCTTTTGATCGGCCCCACCGGCTGCGGCAAGACGCTCCTGGCGCGCACCCTGGCCAAAATCCTGGACGTTCCCTTTGCCATCGCCGACGCCACCACCCTGACCGAAGCCGGCTACGTCGGCGAAGATGTCGAGAACATCATTCTGCGCCTGCTCCAAAACGCCGACTACGACGTCAAGCGCGCCCAAATGGGCATCGTCTATATTGACGAAATTGACAAGATCGCGCGCAAAACGGAAAACGTCTCGATCACCCGCGACGTCTCCGGCGAAGGCGTACAGCAAGCGTTGCTCAAGATTCTCGAAGGCACGGTCTGCAACGTGCCCCCGCAGGGCGGACGCAAACATCCGCAGCAGGAATACATCCGGGTGGACACCAGCGGCATCCTGTTTATTTGCGGTGGCGCCTTTGTCGGTTTGGAGAGGATTATACAGCGCCGCCTCGGCAACCGCGTCATGGGTTTTGGCGCCGTCGAACAGGGAAGCAAGATCACCACGGTGGACCGTGACAAGATTCTTCAGTTCGTCGAACCCGAGGATTTGATCGCTTTCGGCTTCATTCCGGAATTTGTCGGACGTCTTCCTGTCACTACCGTTCTGGAGGAATTGACCGAAGATCAACTGGTTCTCATCTTGACGGACACCCGGAACGCGCTGCTCCGCCAGTACGCCAAGTTGATGGCGATGGAGAACATTGATTTGGAATTTACCGAGGACGCCGTCCGGGAACTGGCCGCCCAGGCGATCAAGAAGGGCACGGGCGCGCGCGCGTTGCGCAGCCTGCTGGAAAAGTTGATGCTCGACGTGATGTTCGATTCTCCCTCGTCCGATGACATTGTCGGCATCAAGATAACCCGGCCGGTGGTCTTGGGCGAAACCAAGCCGTTGCTCCGGCGTAAAACCGATCAGGCCGCCGCCTGACGCAGCGCGTCGGCGAAGCCATTTCGCCGCGCCCGAATTTCGTGCAATTCGAACCCCAAAAGTTCATCTCGCAAGCTGTGTCGGCCATTCCCAGGTCCGGCATCCGCGATTTTTTTGACATCGTCCAGAGCATGAAGGACGTCATCTCGCTCGGCGTGGGCGAACCGGACTTCGTCACTCCCTGGCACATTCGCGAGGCCGCCATCTACGCCTTGGAACGCGGCAAGACCGGCTACACCTCGAACCTCGGCCTTCTGACCTTGCGCGAAGCCATCGCCATCAGCGTCCATAAACATTTCAACGTGGCCTACGATCCCGTGCGGGAAATCCTCATTGGCGTCGGCGTCAGCGAAACGATGGATTTGGCCTTCCGCGCCATCATTGATCGGGGTGACGAGATCATTTACCACGAGCCGTGCTACGTCAGCTATTCCCCCGGCATCGCCCTCGCGCATGGCGTGCCCGTGGCCGTTTCCTGCCGGCCCGAAAACGCCTTCTCCGTGACCGCCGCCGCCGTTGAAAAAGCCGTAACGCCAAAAACCAAAGCGGTGGTATTGAATTTTCCGACCAATCCAACGGGTGGCACCATGTCCCGCGCCGAATTGGAAAAAATTGCCACGGTGGTGAAGCGCCACAATCTTCTGGTCATCACGGACGAAATTTACTCCGAACTGACCTTCGAGGGCGAACACGTCAGCATCGCCAGCCTGCCCGGCATGAAAGAGCGGACCATTTTCCTCCACGGATTTTCCAAGGCCTACGCCATGACCGGCTTCCGCATCGGTTACGCCTGCGGCCCGGCGGCGGTGATCGACGCGATGATGCGCATCCACCAATACTCGATGCTCTGCGCCAGCATCATCAGCCAGGAAGCGGCATTGGAAGCAATCCAGCATGGGGAAGCCGACACGGTTGAGATGCGTGAGCAATACCGGATGCGCCGCAATTTCATCGTCAGCGCTTTCAACGAGATGGGCCTGCCCTGCCATCTGCCGCGCGGATCTTTTTACGCGTTCCCTTGCATCCAATCCACCGGATTAAATTCCAAGGATTTCGCGCGCCGTTTGTTGGAAGCGGAAAAAGTGGCCTGCGTCCCCGGCAGCGCCTTCGGCCCGACCGGCGAAGGTTATTTGCGCTGCTGTTTTGCCACCGCGTTGGACCGTATCGAAGTCGCGATGGAACGCATGTCCCGCTTCGTCAAGCAAGTCCGCGCTCAATAACAATTGCGGAACGTTGACCGCGACGCGTCTTGGAGTGCGGAACGACGTTCCGCTTTTCTTTTTCGACACCTAGACTGTCGCAGGTTCGTTCGCGCTATCGGAAAGCGGCGCTCCCGCGCCTCGGTCCAAGACCTGTCGGCTGCTTGGTCGCGGTGAGAGTTACTCTAATGCGCCTGCCACCAAGTCACCGATCTGCGACGTGCTATACCCCATCTTCCCCGCCGCCAGACTCTTGACCTTCTCGCGCGTGACATTGATCACCGCCGTCTCAATCGCCTGCGCCGCCTTATGCTCCCCGAGGAAATCCAGCATCATTTGCCCCGCGCAAATCGCCGCCAGCGGGTTGATCACGCCCAGCCCGGTATATTTCGGCGCACTCCCGCCAATCGGCTCGAACATGCTCGCCCCCTCCGGATTAATATTACCGCCCGCCGCGATTCCCATGCCGCCCTGCACCATCGCGCCCAGGTCGGTGATGATGTCGCCGAACATGTTGTCCGTCACAATAACGTCGAACCATTCGGGATTCTTGACAAACCACATGGTGGTGGCATCCACATGCGCGTAATCGCGTTTGATCGTCGGAAAATCCTTGCCGCCGACCTCGTGAAAAGCGCGTTCCCACAAATCAAAGGCATAGGTCAGCACATTCGTTTTCCCGCACAGCGTCAGTTGCGCCATTTTGCCGGCCTTGACATCGTCCGGCTTGAGCCCGCGCCACGGTTTCCCGCCGCGGCGTTTGGTCGCCAGTTCAAAGGCAAACCGCAGGCAACGCTCCACCCCGCGCCGGGTGTTCACGCTCTCTTGAATGGCGATTTCGTTAGGCGTCCCCTTGAAAACAAATCCGCCCGATCCGGTGTAAAGTCCCTCGTTGTTTTCGCGGATAACCACAAAATCAATGTCTTCCGGCGTCTTGTCTTTGAGCGGGCAAAAGCGCTGGTCGTAAAGCTTGACCGGTCGCAGATTGATGTACTGCTCCAGTTCAAAACGCAGCCGGAGCAAAATTCCTTTTTCGAGAATCCCCGGCTTGACCTCGGGATGGCCGATGGCCCCGAGCAGGATGGCCGGGAATTTGCGCAATTCCTCGACGACGCTGTCGGGCAAAGGCTCTTTCGTCCGCAAATAACGGTCGCCGCCGAGATCGTAATTCGTGTAATTGAGTTTGAGGCCGAACTTCTGGCTGGCCGCGTCCAGAACCTTGACTGCTTCGCGCACGACTTCCGGACCGGTGCCGTCGCCGCCGATGACTGCGATATTGTAGCTTTTCATTAAAATAGTCCGCCCCATGCAAAAGGGCCGGAGTGGCGATGCTAAAGAATCCCCACCCACAGGCAATGGAAATCTCAGTGCTTTTTTGCTGCAAATTAGAACCGGCCGAGTATGTTCTACCCAGTTTCCCAAGTCGCAGCCATGTCGAAGTTTAACCGGTCCGTGCACGGACCTTAACCGGAATTAATTATGAAAGCAAAAGCTCATCGCCCATCTTCCCCTCGCAAAACAAGATTAAATCCCTCTCGCACCCGTGCCGGCAACGGCAACGGAGCGTCCGCCCCACTCGCGCCAACCGTGTCGGCTTCGCCTGAGCTGGCCGCTTGGCTGTCCAAACCCAAACAGAATCTCATCGGCGGCAAATGGGTTCCGGCCGCTTCCGGCAAGTCGTTCGACGTTTTCAATCCTGCCGACGGTTCGGTTCTCGCCCGAGCCGCCGAGGGAGAGGGCGAGGACATTAATCGCGCCGTTTCCGCCGCCCGCCGCGCTTTCAACGGCGCCGCCTGGCGTCAAATGACCCCCAGCGAGCGCGGCAAACTCATCTGGCGCATCGGCGATTTGATCTTGGAAAACGCCGACGAATTGGCCGAGTTGGAATCCCTTGACAACGGCAAACCCCGCGCCGTCGCGCGCGCGGCGGACGTGCCATTGGCGGCCGACCTTTTCCACTACATGGCGGGATGGACGACCAAGATCGAAGGGCAGACCATCCCGATTAGTGTCCCGCGCTTCCACGCTTTTACCCTGCGGGAACCGGTGGGCGTCGTCGGCCAGATTATTCCTTGGAATTTCCCGTTGCTCATGGCCGCCTGGAAGCTGGGCCCCGCTTTGGCCACAGGCAATTGCGTCGTCCTCAAGCCCGCGGAGCAAACGCCGCTCACCGCCTTGCGCCTCGGTGAATTGCTTTTGCAATCCGGCCTCCCCGAAGGCGTGGTCAACATCATCACCGGTTTTGGCGAAACCGCCGGCGCCGCGCTCGCGGGCCACGATGACGTGGACAAAATCGCCTTCACCGGCTCGACCGAAGTCGGCAAAATCATCGTCCGCGCCGCCGCCGGGAACTTGAAAAAAGTCAGCCTCGAACTGGGCGGCAAATCTCCCAACATCGTTTTCCGTGACACGCCCGACCTGGACGCCGCGATCAACGGCGCCGCCAGCGCGATTTTTTTCAATCACGGCCAATGTTGCTGCGCCGGTTCGCGGCTCATGGTCGAGCGCGACGTATTCGACACCGTCGTCGCCGGCGTGGCCGCCCACGCCAAAAGAATCAAGCTCGGCCCCGGCCTGAGCGCTGACACCGAAATGGGGCCCCTGGTCTCGGACGAGCAACTCCAGCGCGTGACCAGTTTCATGAACCAGGGCAAACAAGCCGGCGCCTGTTACCTCGCGGGCGGCTCGCGGAAGGGCAGTCAAGGCTACTTCGTCGAACCGACCGTCATCAAGGATGTCAAACCGGACATGAGCGTTGTGCGGGAGGAAATCTTTGGCCCGGTGGTGGTGGCCGAGTCTTTCAGCGACGTGGACGATTTGGTCCGGCGCGCCAATCAAACGCCCTACGGTTTGGCCGCCGGCGTCTGGACGCGCGACCTCGCCAAGGCCCACCGCATCGCTGCGGAACTTAAGGCGGGCACGGTTTGGTTGAACTGCTATAATATTTTTGACGCAGCGTTGCCCTTTGGCGGCTACAAGCAATCCGGCTGGGGCCGCGAAATGGGCCACGAGGTGCTCAACCTCTACACGCAGACCAAAGCGGTCGTGGCCGCGCTCTAGCCTGCGATCATCCGGGTGAGAATTACCCGTGGCGGCGTTCGGCAGAACGCCGTCATTGTCACGAGGGACGAAGATGACGGCGTTTTGCCAAATGCCGCCACGGAATGGACTTGATGTGGTCGCGCCGAAATCCTCTTGGAATGACCCGCGTTGGCGGTAAAGTCTGTGGCAAGTTGAACATGGAACCCGTTGCTTTCGTGGCCGCGTCGGCCGAAGAGGCGGTGGCGCAGATTCGCGCCCGCCTGGGGCCGGAGGCGGTTGTCCTCAATGTCCGCCCGCTGCCCGCACAGGGACTGGCCCGTCTCTGGCAAAAACCGATGATCGAAGTGCTGGCGTATCGACCCGAGACGCCGCCGGCGCCGCCGGTCGCTCCGCCGCTGGCGGATGCGCTGGAGGAATTCCGTCAGCGTCTGAACGAAATCGAGCAGCACGTCAAGACGCCCGCGCCGAAACCTGCGCCCGTTCCGGCGGTATTGCCGGAGTTCGCCGACACGGTGGTCAATCTGGACGCGGGCGGATGGCGCATTGGCGAAGTTCTGCAAAAAACCGGACTGCTGCCCGTCCATGCCCAGCGCGTTTTGGACGAGGTTCGCGCCGGCTACGGCGAGGAACCGCCCAATTCGCTGGGGGAGGAAATTACGCTGGCGCGCGGCGTTTTGGCAGCGGCATGGCGGCCGGCGGAAGGTTTTCCAGAGCATTCGTTGCATGTGGTCATCGGGCCGGCGGGTTCCGGCAAAACGACCTGCCTTTGCAAATGGATCACGCAGGCGTCGCTGGTCGAGGGCCGTTTGGCGCGGGTCTGGCGCTTGGACGGCACCACCGCCAATATGGCGGAATCGCTCACGATCTATTGCGAAATCCTGCATCTGCCGAGCGAACGCGCCTGGGCCGGCGGTGTCAATCAACTGGCCGAGGACATTGGCTTTATCGATCTGCCGGGGGTGGATTGGCGCCGGCCGGAGGCCATTCAGGACCTGGCTCGCGAACTGCAGGTTTACGGAACGACGCACCTGCACCTCGCGCTCAATGGCGCCTACGATGTTGGAGTTACCTTGGCGCAAGTGCGGGCGTTCGCGGCGTTGCCGGTCGAGGATTTGATCATCACCCATCTCGACGAGGAGACGCGCTGGGGAAAAATCTGGAATCTGGTTCTCGGCACCAATTTCCCCATCCGGTATTTCAGCACCGGCCAGAACATCCCGGGCGATTTCTGTCCGGCCACGGCGGAGGCCGTTCTGGGAAGGCAGTTTCCGCAAGGGAGGTAGTCAATGTTAAAACCCGAACAGTGGCGTCAATTTGTTGTATCAACTCTTCTATGGGCCTGTGTTGTCCATGCATTTTTCATTTCACGCGTAGTGCTCGCTATACCGGAGAAGGGGATGCTCAGCAGTGCGTGGGAGATGGTTATTTTTCTCCCGCACGTCTTACTGATGTATTTTTTGCCGCCTGGATATCCATTCAACGATCAGATTGTAAATAATTGGAAGATAATCGGAAAGATTGTGGACGCGTTCCCGGCGTCAATTCTCTACGGAGTATTTCTCGTTTTATTGGGAAATTGCGTGCGCAGCAGATTTCGACACGCAGGGAGGCACCAGCAATAACGACGTGGTAAAGGCCTGAGCATGACGTGGGAGGGAAGCGCTCAAAAGACCGGCCCCCTTGCTCGGGCCCTCGAAAAGTCTGCTGAGTAAGGAAAGATAGTTCTTCGAATATAATCTATGCATCGGGAGATTCCCGCACCGCCAAAGCGCCATTGCCATCCCAATTACGGCTTGCGCAGGAAGTGGAGAAGGATTGTCAGAATGACGCTGATGAGGATGCAGGTCGTGATAGGAAAATAAAAGCCGGTACGGCCGTTGGAATAGTGGATGTCGCCGGGCAGGCGTCCGAGCCAGCCTTGTCCAACGCCGGACCAGAGCAGCGCTCCGATGCCGGTCAGCAATATTCCCACCACCACCAGAATCTTGCCGAGTTCACTCATGCCGAAACCTATTCCATCACGCTCAGTTTTTCAAAACCTTCCTCGATGAAGGTCGTGTTCTGAATGCGGGAAAGCCGGGCGTAAAGTCCGTTCAAATCGAGCAATTCGGTGTGCGTCCCGCGCTCGACAATTTCACCGTGGCGCAGCACCAGAATCTGGTCCGCGTTACGGATGGTGCTCAAGCGATGGGCGATGACAAAGCTGGTACGATTGGCCATCAGCCGTTCCAGAGCTTCCTGGATCAGCTTCTCCGTCGCTGTATCCACGCTGGCGGTGGCTTCGTCCAGAATCAGGATCGGGGCGTTCTTCAGCAAAGCGCGCGCGATGCTGATGCGCTGCTTTTCTCCCACGCTCAGTTTCACACCGCGCTCACCTACGTTGGAGTCATAACCCTGCGGCAGGCGCACGATGAAGTCGTGGCAATTGGCCGCGCCGGCGGCAGCCAGGAGCTGATCCTCGGTCGCGTCGAGATTGCCGTAAAGAACATTCTCGCGCACGGTCCCGTTGAACAGAAACGCTTCCTGGCTGACCACGCTCACCTGGGCCCGCAAAGATTCCAGCGAAACGCCCG
>Ga0302320_10009351_pt1 | contig 21107 bp, 9 predicted proteins | sample Bog_T0_3_FD_202130 | JGI IMG/M metagenome (GOLD analysis project Ga0302320, IMG submission 202130) | Peat permafrost microbial communities from Stordalen Mire near Abisko, Sweden - Bog_T0_3 | ecosystem: Environmental > Terrestrial > Soil > Wetlands > Peat | place: Sweden: Abisko, Stordalen Mire...
CGGTGGCCAGCGGAGCCGCGTTGCAGTTGGATTTTGCGGGCACCAACGTAATAACCAATCTGGTGTTGAACGGAGTGGCCCAGACGCCGGGCTTTTATAACAGCGCGACCGCTTCACCCTACATCACCGGCGCTGGCGCTTTGCAGGTGGTGGTGCCGGTAACCATCGCAACCAATCCGACGAACATCCTGTTCAGCGTGACGGGCAGCACGCTCAGCCTCTCGTGGCCGGCGGATCACACCGGCTGGCGGCTGCTGGTGCAGACCAATCATCTGCAAAACGGCCTCAGCGCCAATCCGAACGACTGGATGACGGTGCCGGGCTCAACCGGCGTTGACTCGACCAACTTCTTGATCAATCCGGCGTTGCCGGCAGAATTTTACCAGTTGATCTATCCGTGAGAATTTGGAGGAGTAAGGGGATGGGTTTCCGGGGTGACGCGGGGTGCCGGCCAATGGGCTGCCGGCACCCCGCAAAATAACCGGGGACAGTGCGAAAATTTGATATTAAAAAATGAAATATACTTCCGTTATGTGCCGAACGGCCGCTGGCCTGCTGGCGGTTTGGGCCACCGCTGTGGTCGAGTCGGCGCGCGCCGGGGAGCCGATTCCGGAGACGGCGGTTCCCAAGGTCATCGTCAACACCCAGGCGGAGCCCATTGTGCCCGGAAAATTTCAGCCCACGTGGGAATCGCTGAAGCAGTATCGGACCCCGGACTGGTTTCGCAACGCCAAGTTCGGCATCTGGGCGCACTGGGGGCCGCAGTGTGAGCCGGAAGACAGCGACTGGTATGCGCGCAACCTGTATGTGCAGGGCGGTCGCCAAAATATATTTCATGAGGCCCATTATGGGGCGCCTTCGCAGTACGGGTTCAAGGATGTCATTCACGTTTGGAAAGCGGAGAATTGGGATCCGGAAAAGCTGGTCGCCCTCTACAAGCGCGCCGGCGCGCAATATTTTGTGGCGCTGGGCAACCACCATGACAATTTTGATTTGTGGAACAGCGCGTATCAGCCTTGGAACTCCGTGGCGGTCGGACCAAAGAAGGACTTGATTGCCGGCTGGGCGAAGGCGGCGCACGACCAGGGACTGCCTTTTGGCGTGAGTCTTCACGCCGCGCATGCCTGGAGCTGGTATGAAATCACCCAAAGCGCGGACAAGACCGGCCCGCTGGCCGGAGTGCCCTATGACGGCAAACTGACCAAAGCCGACGGCAAAGGCAAGTGGTGGGACGGCCTCGACCCGCAGGACTTATACGAGCAACGCCACGCCCCCAGCCCCAATTTCGACAAGCCGGGTTCCATCCATGACCGGTGGGATTGGGACAACGGCGTGAGCCAGCCCGATCAGGCCTACTGCGACAAGTTTTACAACCGCACCGCCGACCTGATCAAAAAATATCATCCCGACCTGATTTACTTTGATGACGACGCCCTGCCGCTGTGGCCGGTCAGCGACGCCGGCCTGAAAATTGCGGCGGATTTTTACAACAGCAGCCTGCAGCAGCATGACGGCAGACTCGAAGCGGTCATTCTCGGCAAGCAACTCGACGACGTGGAGCGCCAGTGCATCGTGTGGGACATCGAGCGCGGCACGTCCGACCGGATTGAGCCGCTGCCGTGGGAGACGGACACCTGCATTGGCAATTGGCACTATGACCGCTCGCTGTATGACCGGAACCGGTATAAAAGCGCGAGCCGGGTCATCAAGATGCTCTGCGACATCGTGAGTAAGAACGGCAATCTGCTGTTGAACATTCCGGTTCGGGCCGACGGCACGATTGATGACAAGGAAGAGGCGGTGGTGAAAGGCATTGCCGATTGGATGGACGTGAACAAGGAAGCCATCTTCGACACGCGCCCCTGGAAGGTGTTCGGGGAGGGCCCGGCCGCGGAAGGACCGCCGGCCAAGGTTGGCAATTTCAATGAAGGCAAGGGCAAGCCCTTCACCGGTGAGGATGTGCGCTTCACGACGAAGGCCGGGGCGCTCTATATGATTGCCTTGGGCGTTCCGAAAACGGATTTGCGGATCAAATCGCTCGGCCTGGCGGCGAAGCTGCTGGACCGGCCGATCGGCCAGATCACCCTGCTAGGCAGCAACGAGAAAGTGGCGTGGAAGCTAGCCGCCGATGCGCTCACCATCAAGGCCCCGGTCAAAGCACCGAACAACATCGCCATTGTTTTCAAAATCTCAACATGACCATAAGCTTGTATTCCTTGAAAACGTTTCAGGACCAATCATTGCCATGCAAAGTTGTTGCTTAACCTGGTCGATTCGTTTGAGAACCGTGAAAAACCTTTCGTCCATTTTCCTGTTTTTGGTTGGGCTGACGGTGGTGGATTGTGGGCGTTCGCAAATCCTGACTGATCCCATTCCTGAAGCCGCGGCGCCAACCATCGTCGTCAACACGACCAATGAGCCGGTGACGCCGGGGAAATTTCAGCCGACGTGGGGCTCGCTGCATCAGTATCAATGCCCGGACTGGTTTCGCAACGCCAAGTTTGGCATCTGGGCGTGCTTCGGACCGCAGAATGTGCCGGAGGACGGCGACTGGTATGCGCGCAATATGTATGTGGAAGGCAGCCGGCAAAACAAATATCACGTTGCCCACTACGGGCCGCCTTCCCAGTTTGGTTTCAAGGATGTCATCCACCTTTGGAAGGCGGAAAATTTTGACGCGGAAAAGCTCGTCGCGCTCTACAAAAAAGTTGGCGCGCAATATTTTTTTGTCATGGCCAATCATCACGACAACTTTGATCTGTATGATTCCAAGTATCAGCCGTGGAACAGCGTGAAGGTTGGGCCGCACCAGGACATCGTGGGCGAGTTCGCGAAGGCCGCGCACGAACAGGGACTGCCCTTCGGTGTCAGCGTTCACGCGGCGCACGCGTGGAGTTTTTACGAGATCGCGCAGAGCGCCGACAAGACCGGCCCGCTCGCCGGAGTGTGTTACGATGGCAAATTAACGAAGGCCGACGGCCAGGGCAAATGGTGGGACGGCCTCGATCCGCAGGATCTTTACGCACAAAATCACACGCCCAGTTTGAACTTCAGTAATGCCAGCGCGATTCATGGCCAGTGGAATTGGGGAAACGGCGCCAGCATTCCCGATCAGGCTTACTGCGATAAATTTTACAATCGCACGATTGACCTTGTTCACAAGTACCAGCCTGACCTGGTTTATTTTGACGACGACGCGTTGCCGTTGTGGCCGGTCAGCGACGCCGGCCTGAAGATCGCCGCCGACTTTTACAACTTCAACCGGCGGCAGCACCACGGCAAGCTGCAAGCCGTGCTGTTCGGCAAAATGCTTTCCGCGGACGAACAGCAATGCCTCGTCCGCGACATTGAGCGCGGCGCGGCCAACAAAATCGAGTCGCAACCGTGGGAGACGGACACCTGCATCGGCAACTGGCATTACGACCGCTCACTTTATAATAAGAATCGTTACAAGACCGCCAGGACGGTGATTCAAATGTTGTGCGACATCGTCAGCAAGAACGGAGATTTGCTGCTCAACATTCCCGTCCGCGGCGACGGCACGATTGACGACAAGGAACAGGCGGTGCTCGCAGGGATCGGTGCGTGGATGGACGTGAACAAGGAATGTATCTTCGACACGCGCCCGTGGAAAGTATTCGGCGAAGGGCCGGCCTCGGCCGGGGCCGCGCTTTCCGCGCAAGGATTCAACGAAGGCAAAGGCAAGCCGTTCACCGCCGCCGACGTGCGCTTCACGACCAAGGGCAAAACGCTTTACGCCCTGGTGCTCGGCACGCCGCAACAAGAGTTGCAGATCAAGTCGCTGGGCACGGCGGCGAAGCTGCTGGACAAACGCATCGGCCGCGTCCGGCTGCTGGGCAGCGACGAGAGAGTGGAATGGACGCAAACGGCCGACGCGCTCACCATCCAAGCCCCGGCTAAATCACCGAACGACATCGCCATCGTCTACAAGATCACGCCGCTGTGATATGAAATTTATTTTCTTAGATAACCAGAAATTGCGAATTTATCTGATCGCATTGACGTTGGGGCTATGCCGGGCGGGCCGGCTTCAGGCGGACGAACTTCCCGCGCCGCTGACGCCGCCACCGCCGCGGACACCTCGCATAAATGGCCCCGGCATCTTTGGCGTGCGGCCCGGCTCGGAATTCCTTTACACCAGTCCCGCCACCGGCGATCGTCCGATGACGTTCAGCGCCGACAATTTGCCGAAAGGATTGACGCTGGACACCAACACCGGACGCATTACCGGAGTTGTGAGGCGCAAGGGACTTTATGCGGTCGTGCTGCACGCCACCAATGCGCTGGGGGGGGCGGAAAAACAGTTCCGCGTGGTGGTCGGCGACCAAATCGCACTGACGCCACCGATGGGTTGGAACAGTTGGAACTGCTGGGCGGAGTCGGTGGACCAGGAGAAAGTTTTGCGTTCGGCGCGAGCCCTGGTTGCTTCCGGCCTCATCAATCACGGCTGGACTTATGTGAATATTGACGACACCTGGCAGGGGCGGCGCGGCGGAGCTTTCAATGGCATCCAACCCAATGAAAAATTTCCGGAGATCAAATCGCTCTGCAGCCAGATTCATGAATTGGGACTCAAGGCCGGGATCTACTCAACTCCGTGGATTACGTCGTATGCAAAATATATCGGCGGATCGAGCGATGATGCGACCGGGGCCTGGTCGAAAGCGCAAGCCAGCACCAAGTTTTGGCGGTTCGGCAAAAATAATTTTGCGGAAAATGATGCCAGACAATTTGCCGATTGGGGCTTTGATTATTTAAAATTCGACTGGCGGCCGAATGACCTGCCGCACACGGCGGAAATGTCCGCCGCCCTGCGAAAAACCAAACGCGACATTATTTTCAGTTTGTCCAACACCGCGCCGTTTGACCAGGCCGCCGATTGGGCGAAGCTGGCCAATTGCTGGCGCACGACGTGCGATATTTTTGACGGCTGGAACGAAAATCCCAGGGCCGGTTACAACTACGGCGTTTCGGAAATCGCCTTTTCACAAGACCGCTGGGCGCCTTTCTCGGGGCCGGGACATTGGAATGACCCGGACATGCTGGTGGTCGGCCACGTCGGATGGGGGACAAAATTGCACGCGACCCATCTGACCGCGGACGAACAATACTCGCACGCCAGCATGTGGTGCCTGCTCTCGGCGCCGCTGCTGATTGGCTGCGATTTGGAGCAGCTGGATGACTTCACCCTTGGTTTGCTGGGCAACGATGAAGTGTTGGCGCTGGACCAGGATGCGCTGGGCAAACAGGCCGTCCGGGTGGCGGCGGTTGGCCCCGTGGATGTCTTTGCAAAGGATTTGGCGGACGGTTCCAAGGCGCTGGGATTTTTCAACCGGGGCGATGCGGTCGCGAAAATGAATTTCAACAAGCTGGGCTATATGGGGATTTCCGGCACCTGGCATGTCCGCGACCTTTGGCGGCAGACGGATTTGCCCGATGCCCGGAACGCCATCAAGCTGAGCATTCAACCGCATGGGGTGGTTCTGCTTAAATTTAGCGCAACGGATTTAAAATAGATTTTTTGCATGCCGAGGCTTTCAGCAAAACATGCGACAACCCTTTTACCGTTGGCAACGGCCATGACCATCAAGAAAATCTTGCGCGGGGGCGCACAACCCGTCCTTGCGCTAGCCGTGAGTTTGGCGGCCGCAACGTGCGCCCGCGCGGACGCCGGCAATCAGGGGGCGTGGGGCGACCAAGGCGACGGCACCTTCAAGAATCCGGTTTTGCCCGGGGATTTTTCCGACCCGGACGTGATCCGGGTCGGCGGGGACTATTATTTCATCACATCCACCTTCCAATACTCGCCCGGGATGGCGGTGCTGCATTCCAAGGACCTGGTGAACTGGCAGTTTCTCAGCCATTGCGTGGCGGATCTGACCCAGATGGGGCCGGAACTAAACTGGGACCGGATGAACCGCTATAACCGGGGTATTTATGCCGGGACCATTCGCTGTCACGATGGCAAATTCTGGGTGTACTGGACCACGATGGACGAAGGCGTGTTCATGACCACCGCCAGCGACGCGGCCGGGCCGTGGGCGCCGGTGACCCGCGTGTGGGACCGCCAGGGCTGGGATGACCCCGCACCGTTTTGGGACGACGACGGCCAGGCCTACTTGATTCTCAGCAATCCGGGAGATACGCAGGATACCCTTGGGAAATGGGTGCCGCATCTATTCAAGCTGGCCCCGGATGGCAAAAGCATTGATACGGCCGGCGCCAGGGTGTTGGATGCATTCTCCAGCAGCGAAGGCAACAAGCTCTATAAGATCCATGGCCGCTATTATTTTTTCCACAACGAGTATCACCGAAAGCAACATGTCCGCGTGGGCGTGATGATGCGCGCGAACAGCCTCAATGGCCCCTGGGAGAAGAAGACTATTCTGGAGGACGCCCCCGGTCGCTATGACCGCCAGCCGAACCAGGGCGGATTGGTCCAAACCGCGGCCGGGGATTGGTGTTTCATCACACAGCAAGGCCGGGGGGAAAATGGCGCGGAATATTTCCAGGCCCGGCGCGGGGATGCGGACGCGGCGTCGCCACGACCCATGGACCAGACGGGAACCTACGACGGGCGGCCGTCCAGCTTAATACCGGTAAAATGGGTGGATGGCTGGCCGATGCCAGGCCAGGTGGACAAGAATGGCGCCGGCAACCTGGTCTGGACGGCGCAAAAACCGGTGCCGGGGTTTCCCCTGCAGGCGCCGCAGTCCTCCGCTGATTTTAGCGCGTCCGTGCCGGGGCCGCAGTGGGAGTGGAATTACCAGCCGCGATCGGAAAAATGGTCGCTCACGGCGCGACCCGGCTGGCTTCGGCTCGAGGCCTTTGCGCCGTTGGTGAGAGGCGATTTTTTCAAGGCGGGAAACACGCTCACCCAACGAATCATGGGAACCGACGGGGGCACGGTCGAGGTCAAACTGGACGCATCCGGCATGGCCGATGGTCAAATCGGGGGACTGGTTTTCTTTTGGCAGCATTATGCGCAGATCGGTGTCGTCCAAAATGGGGCCCGACGGCGCATCCTTTTCAGCGCGGACGGCACGCTTAAGCCGGGGCCGGAACTGGGGCCGGCCAATCTGGCCTGGGTCCGGGCGACCATTGACACCCAGGGCGGCTGCGTCTTCACCTACAGCCTGGACGGCCAGAACTTCACGCCGATTGGCGCGCGATTTGACTTCGGCTGGTTTAATTACCGGGGGACGCGCCTGGGATTATTTACCTATAACGATCTGGGCGAAAACGGCCGGCTGGATTTCAACCATTTTATTTATGATTACGCAACCCGCTGATCACCCGCATTCATCAGCCATCGACACCCCGGGGAAAACACCGGGCCACCGAAACTATATGAACGCAAAAAAAACCTTCGCAAGCGCCGGCCTGATTTTGCTGGCGGGCGCCCTAAATCTGGAAGCCGCCAGCGGTTCATGGACGGGGGCGGTCGATGCGAATTGGGCGGAAGCGAATTGGAGCGCCACGCCGGTTCCTGCCTCCGGGGATACGGCCATTTTCAGTGGCTCGGGGAGCGGCAACACCACGATTAATCTGGGATCGGGCGTCACGATTCTGGATCTTCTTTTCAACACCGGCAACGCGGCGGCTTATACCATCGGGACGAGCCCGGCGGGCAGCCAGGCGCTATCGCTCAATAATTCGGGCGCAATCACGGTGAATTCCGCCGTAACTAACGACGAGCTGATCAATGCGGCGATTGTGCTGGGCACGGATGCGACCGCGCAAACCTACACTCTTGCCAACAACAGCGCCAAAGCGCTGACCTTTGCGGGCAACATTTACGGGGGGCCGGCGGGCGGCGCGGCCGGGACCAAGACACTGGCGGTCAACGGGTCGGGGAACACGGTGATCAGCGGCAACCTGACCAATGGCTCGGCGACCACGATTGCCCTAACCAAAACGGGCGCGGGGACCCTGACAATTAACGGAACGCTGAACGCCACGACGGGCCTTAACGCCCAGGGTGCGTACGGCCTCGTCACCGTCAACGGTGGCATTCTGGCCTTGGATTTTGCCAATTTCAGCGCGTCCGGGAATGCGGATCTGCTTGACGATTACACCCCGGTGTCTTTGGGAGGGGGCGCCCTTCAGATCATTGGCAATGCCACTTACGCGAGCACCCAGAATTTCATCAACGGCTCGGGCGTGACGGCCAATCCGGGATTCAACGTGGTCTCCGCCGGGCCGAACGGCGGGAATCTGGCTGATCCGTTGCCGACGCTGAATCTCGGCGCGTTTAACCAGACGCTGGGTTCGCAGTCGGAATTTATCGGGCCAGCCTATGATTCCAATCCGACCGGAGCAGCGGCCACATTGGTGCCGTCCACGGGCTTCATCCAAACCACGACCCTGGGGCTGCAAAACAAACTCCTGTGGTCGCCGGCTCGCTCGGCGATCGCCACCGTGGGTTTGTATAACTGGGCCTCAGTGGCGACGTCGGGATCGGGCGGGAAAAGCATTCAGGCCGGTGATCAGGTCACCGGATTTTACACCACCATCGCCGGGGGCACCACCGCGAACGCCGACAACAATTTGGACGTTACCGGCGGCATCTCGCTTAACAGCGGCGGTTATAACGACACCTTGCGGTTTAACACGGCCTTGCCGATCACCTGCACGGTCGCCGGCACCACCTTCTATACGGCCGGCGGCATTCTGGTCACGCCGAACGTTGCGGCCCATAACATCATTTTCAATCTCAATACTCATTCGTTCAAAGGCAACAATGTGAGCAGCGGATCCGGACCGGACGCCATCGAGATCTATCAAAACAACCCGGCTGGCGAGTTGATCTTCACCAACGGTTCGATGCTCAATTACAGCACCATCGTTACCGCCTATGTTCAGGGCGGTCCAGGCACGGTGGTGCTGGCCGTCAACAGTGGCGCGGCGGGAACCGCCGCTTATTCGGCGGGGAATTATCTCAACGGCGGGGTGACGGAAATCACTTCCGACGGCGGCTTGGGCAATCTCACCGCGGGAACGACGGTGTATCTCAATGGCGGGACGCTGCTGGGCGGGGCCACCTTCACGCTGGATAATTCCGGGGCCAATGCCCGGCCGATCACTCTGCTGGGAAATGGCGGCGGCCTCGCCGCGACGGCGGGCAACACCCTGACCATTGACGGCCAGATCGGCAGCGGCGCCCCCGCCGGACCGCTGGTCCTCGGCATTCCGGGCTCGGCGGCGAACGGATTTGTGGCGGGTTTGGTCCCGGGCACGGGCGCCGGCACACCGAATGTGGCGCTCTATGCTACCGGCGTGGTGAAATTGAATTTCCCGACCGGCAATTATTATTATGGCGGAGTCACAATCCTGGGCGGGGCCACATTGAATATCAACAGCCAATGGCAGTTGGGCGGGGCCAATCAAGGACCGGTGACCTTCAACAACGGCACGCTGCAATACGCGAACCCGTTGTATAACTCCGCCGTGGATATTTCGGGCCAGCCGGTCACGCTGGCCGGCAACGCCACCATTGATGTCAATGGCAACGCGATTACATATGCGAACTCGATCGGCAACGGCGGTGAAGGCGCATTAACGGTCGCGAGCACCGGCGCCGCAGGCACATTGACCTTGTCGGGTGCCAACACCTATGGCGGCGGCACGACCATTGGCAGCGGAGCGGTGTTGAACGTGAACAACCCGAGCGGCAGCGGCACCGGTTCCGGCAATGTCACGGTAACCGGCGGTGGAACCTTGGGGGGAACGGGCGCAATCGCCGGGAATATCACCTGGCAGTCCGGTGCGCGAGGCCTGTTCACCGAAGGTTCGCCCCTCGCGGTCGCCGGGTCGGTCACCTTGAACGGCAATGCCTTGACGGTGAATGTTCCCAACGGCCTGCCGCTGGGATCGGGCAGTTATCCGCTGCTGACGGCCGCCGGAGGCATCACCGGTTCGTTTAGCTCCAACCCGCCCGTGATAACGGGCGCCGGTTTGGTGAGCGGCGCCGGGTCAGCCATTACAACGACCAGTAACAGTTTGACGCTAGTGGTTACGGCGCCAGGCGTGCAGGCAATCTGGACCAACAACGTGGACGGCAACTGGTCGGCGGGGACGAACTGGAGCAGCAATCCGAACGTGCCGCACACCGCGGGCGATACCGCCACGCTGGGCGGCAGTTCCGCGTTGCGGACCGTAACGCTGGACGCCGGTGTGACGGTGGGTGCCTTGGCGCTCACCAATGCCAACTCCTTTGTGGTGGCGAATGGTGGCCAGGCGTTGACCTTGGATAACGATGGTCAGGGAGCGCTGCTCATGGTCAACGGCGGCACGGCCAATTCGATCCAAACGGCGGTGGCTCTCAATGACAATGCGCAGTTCACGGTGGACGGCGGGGATTCGCTGGTCATCTCGGGAACCATTTCCAATAGTCCCGGCGGGTTCCGCACGGTGGCCGTAAATGGCGCGGGAACCACGATCCTTTCGGGGGCGAATAGTTACGGGCCAGCGGCAGGCAGTGCCGGCACGAGCTTGAGCGGCGGCGGTATTTTACAGATTGGCAATGCCGGGGCGCTGGGCCTGGGCGATGTAAGTGTCACGGGCGCCAGCACCCTGCAAGCGGGAGCGCCGGGACTCGCCTTGGCTAACAATTTGATCCTGGGCCACGCCGTCACCGCCACGATTGACAACGACGGCCAAAATCTCACGTTGAGCGGCGCCGTCAGCGGTGGCGGCGGTTTGACCAAGATCGGCGCCGGCACACTGGCCCTGACCGGCAATAATAGTTACTCCGGCAACACCACGGTCAATGCCGGAGCGTTGAGCATTTCCTCCCCCGCCAATTTGGTTTCCCCCGGCATCGTTCTTAACGGGGGCGACTTGCTTGGCAGCGGCACATTGGCCATCACCAATGCGATTGGCATCGGGCCGGCTTCGGGCGGCACACCGGCTACCGGGCTCATTGATGCGGCCGGCGGCCAGACGTTCGAACTGGACGGCATGCTCGGCTCAGCGGGCAACACGGGAGCAAATAATCTCACGATTGGCAGCCAAGTGGCCAACCCCGGCACAGTGGTTTTGGGTGGCGCGAACACGTTCAATGGCACGGCGATCATTGCCACCAATGCGACGCTGGTCCTGGACAACCCGGCGGCGTTAGCGGCCGCCACCTTGAATTACAGCAGCGGCACGCTGGGCTTCAGCAACATCACGGCGGCCGCCCTGGGCGCCTTGACCGGCACCAATGATAATCTTGTGCTGGCGAATACGGCGGGCGCGCCGGTGGCCTTGACGCTGGGTAACAATTCGAGCGCCGTTTACGCGGGCAGCGTGTCCGGCAGCGGTTCGCTGGTCATGACGGGCTCGGGGTCCCAAATCATCGGCTCCGGTCCCAATGGCGGGGCGAACTATTCGGGAACCACCACCATCCGGAGCGGCACGCTAACCCTGGGCGGCGTTGGCAATCTGGTGTCGGGTGGGAATCTGGACATCAGCGGCTCCGCCGGTCCGGCCAATCTGATTTTGGCGGACTCGGCGGCGGTTTCGGTGGGTGGCACGATTCAAGTCCTGTATGACGGGGGCGCAGGCTATCCGGCGGTTTGCTCGTTGACCGTGACCAATAATGCCAGCTTGACCGGGGCGGCATTGAGTTATGGTGATGGCTCACGGCTGGCCGGCCAGACTTCCGTGACGGTGCAGGGCAACGGTTCGCTGACGGTGGCGGGTACGGTGGATCTGAATTTCAACATTGGCAGTACCGCGCAAACCACGGAATTCAATCTGGACGGCGGCATTACCACGGTCGGCAACTTCCTCGCGACGGATGGATCGGCGGGGACGCATCAGTCGCAAATCAATTTCAATGGCGGGGTGCTGGCCGCCGATGCCAGTGATTCTGGCGGGCCGGCCTTCCTGCCGGCCCTGGCGGGGTTGACTGCGGCGGTGGACCTGGGCGGGGCGGTGATTAATCCCAATGGTAATGACATCACGATTGTCGCCCCGCTCATTCATGGCGGCGCCGCCGTGGATGGTGGCTTGACCGTGAACGGCGCCGGCGTGGTTACGTTGAACGGCGCCAACACCTACAATGGCAACACCACCATTACGAATGGCACCCTGGCGTTGGGCAGTTCCGGTTCGCTGGCGGCCAGCCAGCATATTATCGTGGGCCGCGGCGGGATCTTTGATGTCACCGCCCGCGGCGGATTCTCGCTCGCGGCCGCTCAATCATTAGGCAACAGCACATCACCCGGCTTGGTCAACGGCAGTGTCAACACCGGCCCGGGCACGATTTCCCTGGTTTACTCCAACGGCAATCCGGCGTTGACGATTGCCGATGGCACGCTAACCCTGGCGGCCACCAGCGTCTTCCAAATTACCAACCTTGGCCCGGCCCTTTCGTTGGGGACTTACAAGCTCATCTCGACCAACTCCGATGGGTCGGGGTCCATCGCCGGAACGGTGCCCACGGCCATTACCATCGCTGCCAATGCGCTCGTCACCAATACCGCGCCATCGTTGCTCATCACCCATGGCGAGCTTTATCTGGTGGTGGCCACGGGCACTCATACCAACCCGGTGGTTTACGGGCCGGTGATGGCGTTTCCGGGCGCGCTTGGTTTTGGCGCCAATGCCACCGGTGGGCGCGGGGGCACGGTGTATCATGTGACCTCGCTGGCCGATGATGGCAGTCCGGGCACTTTCCGCGCGGCCGTCAGCCGAGGCAACCGGATTGTGGTTTTTGACGTGGGCGGGTACATCAATCTGGGCTCGGCGGTCGCCGCCGCCAGCGATCTGACCATCGCCGGCCAGACGGCGCCCGGCGGCGGGATTGGATTGATGGGCAATGAATTGTCGTTCTACAATCAAAACAATATCATCTGTCGCGGCCTGCGCGTGCGCCAGGGCGGCAGCAGCGCCGGTTCCAGTGGCATTAATATCGGCTCCAACGGCGGCCAGGCCAACAACATGATTTTTGATCATACGTCGGTCGAGTTCGGCCAGTGGGATAGCTTCGATGCCGTGGGCACCGGCAATTTCACCGTGCAAAACTGCATCATTGCCGATCCGATCAACCAGCAGTTCGGCGCGCATGTTCAGGGGGCCAATGCGTGTTTTGTGGGCAATCTCTGGGTCAATGCGCACAACCGCCAGCCCCTCGCCAAGGCCAGCACCGTTTATGTCAATAACGTGGTCTATGATTACGCCGCCGGCTACACCACGGCGGACACCGCCGGCAATTTCAGCCACGACATCGTCAATAATTACTTTATCACCGGTCCTTCCAGCTCCGCCCCGGAGGATGATTTCTTCCAGTTCGACGGCGGCCAGACGGTGTATGCCGTCGGCAATTTGCTGGACAGCGGCCGCAACGGCACTTTGGACGGTGTTCCGACCGCCCCCGCCGGCGACACGGTTTCGGCTACGCCCTGGTCGCCGGTCACCTACGCCATTCCCGCGGTGTCCGCCCCGGACGCCTACCGGATCGACGTTTCCAACGCGGGCGCCTTCCCGTCCGATCCACTGGACGCGCTGGTCATCAGCCAGGTGATGTCCCTCGGCACGTCCGGCAATATAATTACCAGCCCGGCCAATACCGGGTTGGGCAACGGCGGTTTTGGCACCATCGAGGGAGGCACGCCGCTGGTGGAAACCGACGGCGACGGCATCCCGGACATCTGGAAGAATGCCGTGGGACTCAGTCTTTATACCAACCAAGCCATGGCGACCGCGCCCGACGGTTATACCTACATCGAAGATTACCTCAACTGGCTGGCCGCGCCACACGCCTTCGTGCAGTCCAATGCTAACGTGATTGACCTGTGGCCCTATACCCTGGGCTTCACGAACGGCGGGGTTTACACCGTGTTTGGCGCAAACAATGGCTCGGTGACCCTCACCAACGGCCACTTTGCTTTTTTCCAACCCAATTCCGGTTTCACCGGCCTGACCAGTTTCAACTTCGGTGTGGTGGACCCAGACGGGACGGCCGTAACCAACACCATGGGCCTGCTGGTATCCATCACGGTCAATCTGGTGGTGTCGCAACCTCAATTCGGCAGTATTCTGGCAACCTCCCAAGGGCTGGTGATGAGTGGTTCGGGCGGGATCACGAACGGCAGTTATTACCTCCTGACGGCCACCAACGTGGCCACACCGCTGGCCAATTGGACGCGCGTGCTGACCAACCAATTCGACAGCAACGGCGACTTTGATTTCACCAATCCGGTGGACCCCAATTCACCGCGCAGTTTTTATTTGCTGCAACTGCCCTGACCTGACCAAACTGACAAAAAATAATCTCAACGAATCGTCCGCCGCGACCCGCGCGGGCAGGCCGTTTCCTTTCACGTGAAATATACATTTATGCCGCCAGTCCTGATTGATTCCCAACCTTGTCAGCGTGCGCTTTCACCGCTCACTGTTTTGTTCTGCGTGCTGGTGGTGGCCACGACCGGCCTGGCTCAGACCAATGTTCCGGTCGTCCAAATCCACGCGGACAAAATCACCGCCCAAATGCCGCCGACGTTTTACGGGTTGATGACCGAGGAGATAAATTACTCCTACGAAGGCGGCCTTTACGGGGAACTGGTTCGGAACCGGTCGTTCAAGGCGGATGCCATTGAGTCGCCCATCAAGCCCACAAACTACGACCCGGCGAAATATTATCCGGTGGAAATCGCCGTGACGAATGCGCCGAAATTCTGGAGCGCCGTCGGCCGCGCAAAAATTTCGCTTGATACCAACGTCGTCCTGAACGCGGCTCTCAATGTCAGCCTGAAAGTGGAGCTGGCCGGGGCGTCGAAGGAGTCTCCGGCGGGCGTGGCTAATGGCGGGTACTGGGGAATTCCCGTCCAGCCGGGCACGAAATATAATCTCTCATTTTTTGCCCGGGGGGAAAATTTCAACGGCGACCTCACCGTTTCGCTGCAAAGTGCGGACGCCAAGCGGGTTTATGCGCAAGCGGTCGTTTCCGGTATCCGCGGCGATTGGAAAAAATTTGCGACCACGTTGACGACGGGCAGCGACTTCACGCCGTCCAAGGAAAATCGGCTGGTGATTTCCACGACCCGGGACGGCACGTTCTTCCATCATCGCGGCACGATCTGGCTGCAGGAAGTTTCGCTGATGCCGCCAACGTTCAAGAACCGTCCGAACGGCGACCGCGTGGACCTCTCGCAATTGCTCGACGATTTGCATCCGAAATTTCTCCGCTTTCCCGGCGGAAATTACGTTGAGGGCGATTATTTTAACGAGCGCTTTAACTGGAAGCAAATGATTGGGCCCCCGGAGCAGCGTCCGGGCCATCGGAGTTGTTGGGGCTACTGGTCAACGGATGGTTTTGGCCTGCCGGATTATCTCGGTTGGTGCCAGGACCTCGGCATGGAACCCGTGCTCGCGGTGTTCGCCGGCTACACGCTGAAACACGATTGCATAGCGGCCGGCCCGGAGCTCGAGCCCTATGTCCAAGAAGCGATTGCGGAGATTGAATATGTCACGGGCGATGCCTCGACCCAGTGGGGCGCGCAACGAATCAAGGACGGCTACCCCAATCCCTTCAAGCTCCGGTACGTGGAGATCGGCAACGAAGATTTTTTTGACCGGACGGGCAGTTATGATGGCCGTTTCGCGCAATTTTACGACGCGATCAAGGCGAAATATCCGCAACTGCGGCTCATCGCCACCACGCCGGTCAAAAGCCGCACCGCGGATTTGCTGGACGAACACTATTACCGTTCCGAACCGGAAATGGAGGCGCAAGCTTTCATGTATGACGCGCGCGACCGAAGCAACCCGACGAAGATATTCGTCGGCGAATGGGCCACCCGGGTCGGTTCCCCCACACCCGACATGGCGGGCGCGCTGGGCGACGCTGCGTGGATGTGCTGTCTCGAACGCAATGCCGACATCGTGATGATCCATTGCTACGCGCCCTTGTTCGTGAACGTCAGTGATGTCAGCAATGCGGCTCGGGACGCCCGTTCCATGCAATGGCCAAGCGACCTTGTCGGTTATGACGCGCTGGGCAGCTATGGCTCGCCTTCGTATTATGCGCAAAAGATATTCAGCGAACACACCGGGGACGAAGTCCTGGCGACCGACGCGCAAAATCTGCCGGTGTATTCCTGGATTCACTCCGGGCGTCCGCGCAACGGCGTGACGCCGCCGGCGCGGACCAACGAAGTGAAGTCCGTTTTCTATTCCGCCACGCGCGACACCGCTCGCGGCAAAATCATCGTCAAGATTGTGAACCGCAGTGACGCGCCGCAGAGCGTGCAAATTCAAATCGGTGGCGTCAATTCCATCGCCGGCGAAGGATTGGCTACGGTGCTCAAGGCCGATAATCGCGACGCGACCAATTCCCTCAACGATCCCAAGCACATCATTCCGGTGACGGAAGAGGTCAGCGGCTTGGGCGCCAATTTTACCCGCGACTTCGCGCCTTGCTCCATCACCATTCTGGAATTATCGGCAAAATGAAATTCACTACCAGCGACTCGCCAGATCCACGGCAGGGAGGCTGCGTCATCCCGCCGGCAATCGCACTCAAACCGGGCAGTTCATAAGACCATGAAGCGGCTCATTCTATCCGCCGGGTGCTGCGTGGCGCTGCTTTTGGCCGCACCAACAGCGCCGGCGGCGCCACCCGCGGAGTTTTGCGTGAATGACTTTGGGGCCACCGCCGACGGCCCCGCCACCAACACGGCGGCCATCCAACGGGCTATTGATGCGGCGGCGGCGGCCGGGGCCGGGGTCGTCACTTTTAGCAATGGAACTTACCTGAGCGGCGCGATATTTCTGAAGTCCAACGTCCGGCTGCGCTTGCAAAAAGACGTCGTTCTGCGCGCGATTCAGGATGACGCGCTTTATCCCGAGTTGCCCACCCGCGTGGCCGGCATTGAAATGCCTTGGCCGGCGGCGCTGGTCAACGTCTATCAGCAGACCAACGTGGCGATTTCCGGCGGCGGAATCATTGATGGCAACGGCGCCTACTGGTGGCGGAAATACTGGGGCACGAACGGCGCGGGCGGGATGTTGAAAGACTACCGGGCGCGCCATCTGCGGTGGGCGGCGGACTATGACTGCAAACGCGTCCGCGCGCTGGTCGTGTATGGTTCCCAGGACGTGGCCATCCGGAACGTAAGCATCCACCGCTCCGGCTTTTGGAATGTCACGCTGACCTACAGCGGCCACGTGACGGTGGATGGCGTGGACATCGAGGCCAACCTCGGCGGCCGGGGCCCCAGCACCGACGGGATCGATATTGACTCCTCGCACGACATCCTCATCGAGAACTGCATCGTGGACTGCAATGACGATAACATTTGTCTGAAAGCGGGCCGGGACGCCGACGGCTTGCGTGTGAATCGCCCGACCGAAAACGTCCTTGTTCGCCATTGCACCACGCGCGCGGGCGGTGGCATGATCACGCTTGGCAGTGAAACCTCCGGCGGCATCCGGAATGTCGACGTCAGCCAAATGAGCGCGGAAGGCACGTCCAACGGCATCCGCTTCAAGTCGGCGCCTTCGCGGGGCGGAATCGTGGAAAACATATTTATCCATGATATTCGCATGGAAGGAGTGAGAAATCCGCTCAGCGTCGAGTTGAACTGGAATCCGGCCTACAGCCTTGCCGAACTGCCGCCTGGCGCGGACACCAACCACGTCCCGGCGCATTGGCTGGCCTTGACCCAAAGGGTTGAACCCCCCGAACGTGGTCTGCCGGAGTTTCGCAACATCGTGATCTCGAACCTGACCGCGACGGCCGCCAACCAGGCCATTTACGTCAATGCCTGCCCGGGGAAACCCATCCACGACGTGCGGCTGGAGAACGTGAGCATCGCGGCGAATCAGCCGGGCTCCATTTCCCACGCATCGAATTGGACGATGCAGGAGGTGGCGCTGACGACACCAGCCGGCGGCAATCTCAAGTTGGTGGATGACAAAAATGTCCAACTGCCCCGAGCCGTCCCAGCGGGACCAAAGTTGAGCGAGGCAGCCTCGCCGAATGGATCGGCATCGCCGCCAGCGGCGAATTGACGAAACGGCGCGACCGAACCACCCGGGAGGAAAATTAAAAATAATGACCAGGTATTTTCAAATGATTCTGCTGGCCAGCGTCCTCGGTCTCGCCCGCGGGGCGGATGCCCGGGTCGTGGAGAATTTTGATGCCGGCTGGAAATTTGTGTCCGGTGCTCTCGCCGGCGCGGAACGACCGGACCTTGACGACTCGACTTGGAAGCCCGTCACCCTGCCGCATGATTGGAGCATCGCCGGTCCGTTCGCCGAGACCAACCAGACCGGCGGCGCGGGCGGGTTCCTGCCGGGCGGCGTTGCGTGGTATCGCAAAACCTTTTCGCTCCCGGAATTAAGTCGAGACCAGCGCGTGTTTATCGAGTTCGACGGTGTTATGCAAAATAGCGATGTGTGGTTCAACGGCTTTCTCCTCGGTCATCGCCCGAACGGCTATGTCAGTTTTCGCTACGAACTTACTCCCCGTTTGAATTTCAGCGGCCGCAATGTGCTGGCGGTGCGCGCCGACACCTCGGCGCAACCGGCGTCGCGCTGGTATTCGGGTGGCGGGATTTACCGGCATGTGCGGCTGGTCATCACCGCTTCCGTCCACCTCGGCTGGGAAGGTGTTTTTGTCGCCACCCCAAAAATTTCCACGGACCAGGCTGCCGTGCAAATACAAGCGACGGTCACCAACCAGTCCGCCGCGGGTCAAATCATCACGGTGCAGACGGCATTGGTGGGGCCGGACGGAAGCAATGCCGGGACGATGGTAACCAATTTTACGGTTGCCGGCGGTGCGGCGGTCGATTTCCGCCGGCAAATCATCCTTTCCAACCCGCACCTCTGGAGTCCCGACTCGCCGCAGCTTTATACGGCCGTCATCAAAATCATTTCCGGCGGGATCAAATTGGATGAAAGTTCAACTGATTTCGGCATCCGCGAGGCGAAATTCACCTCCGATTCGGGCTTCTTGCTGAATGGTGAAAAGATGGTGCTCAAAGGCGTCTGTCTGCACCAGGACGGCGGAGCGTTTGGAGTGGCGGTGCCGCTGACAATTTGGGAAGACCGGTTGAAAACATTGCGTTCTCTGGGCGTCAATGCCATTCGCACCGCGCACGAGCCGCCGGCGCCGGAGTTTCTGGATTTGTGTGACCGCATGGGGTTTTTCGTGATGGACGAGCTTTTTGATTGTTGGACCGTCGGGAAAAAGCCATTCGACTATCATCTCTACTTCAACGAGTGGTCAAAACGCGACGCCGCCGACACGGTGCGCCGGGACCGGAATCATCCTTGTGTCATTCTCTGGAGCATTGGCAACGAGATTCACGACACACCCAAACCGGAAATCGCGATTCCAATTGCCCGCGGCCTAGTCGTGGTCTGCCACGAAAACGATCCCACACGCCCCGTGACGCAGGCGTTGTTCCGTCCCAATTCCAGCGGCGACTACACCAACGGGCTCGCCGACTCGCTGGACGTGATCGGAACCAATTATCGTGACAACGAACTCCTCGCGGCGCAACGCGCCCGGCCGGAGCGCAAGATCATTAACACGGAGGAGGGCCAGGATCGGCAGCAGTGGCTCCGGTTGCGGGATAGTCCTTCGCTGGCCGGCCAGTTTCTCTGGGCGGGCGTGGATTATATCGGTGAGTCGCGCCAATGGCCGCGCGTGGGTTATGCGGGCGGGTTGCTGGACCGCACCGGGGCGGTCAAGCCGATCGCGTTCGAACGGCAAAGCTGGTGGAGCGCTGCGCCGATGGTGCGGCTCGCCCGCCGGGTCGCGCCCGACGACCGGATGCCGAATGACCCGGGTTACGGCGGATCAGAATTGCACACCCAAGTGCAGTTTGCCGACTGGACCCCGCGCAATCCCGCGCCGCATGATGAAACCGTGGAGGCCTACTCAAACTGCGAGGAAGTCGAGCTGTCGCTAAATGGCAAATCTCTCGGGGCGCAGAAAATCAACGCCGATGCCTCGCCGCGCGTTTGGAAAATTCCCTTTGCGCCTGGCCTCTTGGAAGCGGTCGCGAAGAACGGCGGCAAAGTGGTTGCCATCGGCGCGTTACGCACGGCGGGAAAGCCTGCCCGGATCGAACTGACCCTGCAAAACTCCACGCTCAAAAACTCCTGGGACGGCGTGGCCATTGTCCGCGCGTCGGTGGTTGACGCCGCAGGTGTTCCGGTTCCGGGGGCGGCCGATTTGATTTCGTTTGGCGTCAGCGAACCGGGCGTCATCGCCGCCGTGGACAGCGGCGACAATGAAAGCCATCAGCCATTTCAGGCCAGCGCACGGCACGCCTACCAGGGCGTCTGTACCGCCTTCATCAAGGTAGCCAGTCGGCCCGCCGGATCGGCGGCCTCCACCGTCAAAATCACCGCCCGCGCAACGGGATTGGAAGCCGGTTCGCTCACGGTCGCGCCCGAAGACTGAGTGTGCCGCCCGGATGACAACGAAATTACCGGCGGACCATGGCCAAAGCCTTTCATCTCCATATGGAAAGGCTTGAAGCCCCCGCGTTCGCCCGGGCGGAGCGGGCTGGCCGCCATTCCGCAATTAATTTCGATTGAGCGTATTGCCACGATCGGTGGATAGATCTGCTATATCAGACGCTAATTGCCATTGAGACTGCTATAACGGACAATTCGGCCATGCCGATGCCCGCGACCATTCCGCTCCCCGCCGCTCAAGCGTTGCGCAAGTTGGGCCGCGACCTCGCGGTCGCCCGGCGCAAACGCGGCATTGCCGCCGCCGACATGGCGGGCCGGCTCCTTGTCAGCCGCGATACGCTCTGGCGGATGGAGCGCGGGGATCCCACGGTGGCGATGGGCACGCTGGCCACCGCCGCCTTCGTGCTGCAGTTACGTGACCGCCTCGCCAACTTGGCCGCACCCGCGAGCGATGAGCTTGCCCTCAGTCTGGACGAGCGTCGGCTGCCCAAACGCATTCACCGCCCCCGCACATGAGCTGGGAAATTCACATCGATTGGCTCGGGAAGACTGAACTTGTGGGTCGGCTGTATGCCGCTGACCGTGGCCCGTCCGTTTCATTTGAGTATGCGACGGCGTGGCTGAAACGGGCTGGCGCCTTTGCGATTGACCCCATCCGG
>Ga0302320_10009354_pt1 | contig 21101 bp, 24 predicted proteins | sample Bog_T0_3_FD_202130 | JGI IMG/M metagenome (GOLD analysis project Ga0302320, IMG submission 202130) | Peat permafrost microbial communities from Stordalen Mire near Abisko, Sweden - Bog_T0_3 | ecosystem: Environmental > Terrestrial > Soil > Wetlands > Peat | place: Sweden: Abisko, Stordalen Mire...
TTGACGTAATCTTACCGAGCGGTAATATTAAGGATGCCCATGAAATATACCCCTGAGAAAATCGGCGAGACGGTGCGAAGCGCCCGCAAGAAGTTGGGCGTGACGCAACGCGATTTGGCGCTCACGTCAGGCACCGGGGAGCGCTTCATTATTGAACTCGAACAGGGAAAGCCTACCTGCCAGTTGGGCAAGGTTCTCACGGTGCTGCACACCCTCGGAATCACGATGGAATTGAACGACGCCAGCGGAAGGAGTGTAACGCCATGAAGCAAACTCTCGACGTATATCTGCACAGGGATTTGGTCGGCAAACTCGTCCAGGATGCGCACGGCATCATGCGATTCCAATACGTCTCGCAATGGCTGAACCGCTCAGGGGCCATTCCGCTGTCTCGCTCCCTCCCCCTTACCGACAAGCGTTTTGGCCGCAACGAATCCCGTGGATACTTTGCGGGGATTTTGCCGGAGCAACATCAGCGCGAGGTCATAGCCAAGAACCTGGGCATCAGCGCAAAAAACGACTTCGCGATGCTCGACAGAATCGGCGGCGAATGCGCCGGGGCGGTGACGTTTTTGCCCGAGGGACAACAGCTCCCAGCGCGGGAGGACGCATACAAGCTGCTTTCCCCCGAAGCACTCGCGGAGATATTGCGAACGCTGCCGCGCCGTCCGCTTTTGGCGGGCGAAGAAGGCATCCGTCTCTCACTGGCGGGCGTTCAGGATAAAATTGCCGTATACGTCTCGCGGGACGGCATCTCAATCCCGCTCAACGGAGCGCCGAGCACTCATATTCTGAAACCTGCAATCGAACGCTTTGAAGGTGTCGTTTTTAACGAGGCTCTTTGCATGAGGCTCGCTCGCGAGGCGGGCTTGAATGCGGCACACGTCGAAACAGGCAAAGCCGCCAACATCGATTTCCTGCTAGTCGAGCGATACGACCGCGCACTCACAACGGAAGCGCAAAGTGGCGCGGAAACGCTCCTGCGAGTCCATCAGGAGGATTTCTGCCAAGCCTTGGGCATTGTTCCCGAAAGAAAGTATCAGGCCGAGGGTGGGCCATCCCTGAAAGACTGCTTCGCCCTGGTACGCGAAGTTTCGTCCACTCCCGTGCTGGATTTGAATGCGCTCCTCGACGCCGCAATTTTCAACGTGCTGATCGGCAACAACGACGCCCACGGAAAGAATTTCTCGCTGGTCTATAACGAGGGGCTGATACGGCTGGCTCCCTTGTACGACGTGCTTAGCACGGCGTACTATCCCGAACTGTCGTCAAAAATGGCGATGAAGATCGGCGACGAGTACGATGCAAAAAAGATCACCCCTGTTGATTTTGAGCACATGGCGGAGGAAGCGGGCCTCGCCAAGCCCATTGTGAAACGGCGGGTGTCGGAACTATCCGAATTGGTGCTTTCCAAACTCTCCGGCATGCCCATGGATCACGCCGTCGCCACTGGCGTCTCAAAGCTCATCGAAACGAATTGCAAGCGATTGCTTCAAGCCTGAGTCATTGCCCCTCTACAATCATGTTCAAATCACTGCTGAATGCGCGGTCATGACCCGCAGCGCGGCAGGAAATTGGACGGCCTCCAAGCCGCCATTCTCTAGCTCAACGCTTTTCTGCTGAGCGAACCCTGCGGCGGCGCCGCGCGTCTCAAAGAAACTGCGCGTGCGTTGCTTCCGTCCCTCACCGTCAATGGTCGTGGTATTGACGACGAATTTGAGGTGGGGTCGCTTCGGGTCGCGATACGGCCTGATCTTGAACGCTTTCATGGCTCCATTGTTGTTGCCATTCTGTTGCCGTTTTTTCAAGGAAATTGACGAAAGCATGCGTGAGCTTGCGTGACCTTACGCAGTATCAGGAATTGCCGTTATGCCCTGTATTCATGCGGCTTCAGCGTTTTTCAGAGATACCGGTGGCGGGACTCGAACCCGCACTCCACTTTCGTGAAAACGGATTTTAAGTCCGTTGCGTCTGCCATTTCGCCACACCGGCGTGGGCTGGCGCCCTGGGAATTGCTCTTGTTCCTCAGGACGACCGTTCAGATTGTTCGATTCCTGTGTCGGAAGCAACCGTGCGAATTGGCACAGAACATCGACGGCAACCCGCCCCCCTCATCCGATTCTTTCCGATTTGCAGCGGCATTCCCGCAATCGATGCGATGATGCCCGATGTTTCACGCCGAATTGGACACGTCTGGACGAGTGCTCACCATGAGTTTTGGTGACCGCGTTAACGCTGCGGAGATGAAATCCTGCCTGGAAAAAGTCAGGACCATGCTCCTCGACATCCGTCCCGGTTTCCGGCTGTTGACCGATCTGACGAGCCTCGAAAGCATGGACGCCGACTGCTCCACCGATCTCGGCGAAATGATGAGTTTGTGTGACGCGAAGGGAATCAGCGCAGTGCTGACAGTCATACCCCATCCTAAAAAGGACATCGGCTTTGCCCTCATGGAGCCCTTCCATTACGGGAAGGACGTTGGAGTGACCACGCACGAAACCCTCGCCGATGCCATCCAGAGTCTTGCCGCCTACATAAACAACGAGGGAAATGGCACCCCGGTCGCAAAGTCGCCGTGAGGTTCATAGCAAGGGAGACCCGGGCGATCTCGGCCGGACGGCGCCCACTATACTACTCTAGTCTCGAAACCAATCGTTCCCCACGCTGAAGGAGTCTTCGCCGGGAGTGACCTGTACGGAAGTCGCGGGCCCACCGGTGCTCCTGCGGTGTATCAACGTCGTTGAGTGCCCGGGGCATCGAGCGGTCTTCCGCGCGGCGAGTGCCGGCACCGCCGCGAGCCGATGGGTCCCGGTTGGGGACTCCGCGAACGCACTCCCCTGGAGCGCCGCCCCGGCGAGGAAGCTTACTGCGATTTGCTTGATGGTTTGGATCTTCATGATGTTGCTTTTACCTTTGATCGTTTGATCGGAGGCAGCGCCTCGTTGCGCATGCTCTCCTCACCATTCCATACCGTCTGCCGGCCTCGTTTATTCCATCCATTTCCCCGCTATCGCAGGCTTCGCACATAGGCCACCAGCGCCGCGATTTCCGGGTCATGATACTTCTTTGCGAACGACGGCATCTCGCCTTTGGTTCCATTTTTGATCTGCGCCGCGATCCGGGCATTGCTGATCGCCAACCCGTGGAGGTCTGGGCCCTCGTCGCCGTGGGCATCATCACCATGACAATCCGCGCAACTCTGCGCGAAGAATCCTGAACCCTGCGCCAGCAGTTCGGGAGAAACAGCGATCCCCGAGGATGGCTTCCCGGCAAAGAAGGCCGAGTTCGCCAACTCCTGGATCGGCCCGGCGATCAGCAACGCGCCGCCCAGCGCAATCAAACTGCATACCAGCGCCAATACGGCCGCCCTCTTCTCGAGCGAGAGCTTCACGCTCCCCATTTGCAAGTTCCCATTCCGGGACGATTCCCCCGCCAGATCCCGCTCTTTCAGCAAGTGGTCCATCCGCGTCCCCTAGGAGTTCAGGATCAGTTCCCCGCCCCAATAACCCGCGCCGGCCATCAGCGCCGCCGTCAGGAAAAGCACCGCCAGGTAAATGGCAAACCCGCGCCGTGAGGCCTTGTCTCCCACCAGCGCGCGCCAGGTGCCGAGCCCTACCAGCAGCGCAAATGCGGGCCAGACAAAGAGATGATGAAAAAGCTCGGCATCACGACCCAGCACCCGTCCCTTCGTCATGAGCAGCCCCGAGAGCACCGCCGGGAATGTCCCGAGCGCCCCCAGGATAATGGTGCAATATCCCGCGCCACGCAGTCGCGCCTTGCGCGGCGATCCCTCCGGGCATACGGCACTCAGGCCGTCGCACAAGGCAGCGGCCATGGCAAGCGCCACAGGGAAGTGAGTGCTGGCACCGTGGAGCCGGGGCCACAGGGCGGGATCGATCGACATGATTCAGGTGCCTTTTCACGCAAGCGTCGAGTCGATGATGGCGAGATGGTGATCCACCTCGGTGTACTTCACACTGGTCAGGCCCAGCATCGCCCGCAATTGCGCAGCGGGTACCACCATCGGCCCCGGTTTCGGCGCCGTCCCCGGCGCGGGCTGCGGGAAGGCCATCGAACGGGCCGTATGAAAAGTCATGTTCCCTTCGATTTTTTGGATCTGCTGGTGGATGTGACCATTCAGCACAGTCACCGACCCATATGGCTTCAGCATCTGCAGCGCCTGCGCCCCATCCGTCGTTCCCCAGCCCCACTGCGGATAAATCTCCCAGAGCGGCACATGCGCGAAAACCACGATCGGCGTACTCGTGGAGATTCCCGCGAGATCCTTCTGCAGCCACATCAGTTGATCCTGTCCCAGGTTCCCCATCCCCAGTTCCGTCTTGCCCATGACATTCACCAGGCCGATGAAATGAACCCCTTTTTGATCGAAGCTGTACCAGCCGGCGCCCTGTGTACCCTTGCCGAACCGGGCCATATATTGCTCGCCGTTGTCGCTCATCACGTCGTGTTCCCCGGGCACATAGAACACCGTCGATGCCTTCGACCCCTTCAGCACCTGCTCGACCGTGTCGAACTCATCCGCCTGCGAGAGATGCGTCAGGTCACCGGTATGCAGCGCAAACTCCGGCGCTTTCGGCAGCGTATTGATCCGCCTCACCGCTTCTTGGAATGTCCCGATCACATCCTTGTTCGCCGCTTTGTTAAACCCGATGTGGCTGTCGCTGATCTGCACGAAATTCAGCTCCGCCGCCGCGATCACCCCGGGGTTCGCCAGCGCATCTCCCAGCGCCCGCGATGTCAGGATGCCGCCGGAGATCGAGCACACCACCGCCGTGCCGGCCCAGCCCATGCATTTGAGGAAACCGCGTCGGTCGATGCCGTCGCGGCTGGTATCGTTTACGATCAGATTGTCATTCGTCATAGGGATTCTTCCTGTTTGTCGGTTTGTCTTTTTGTCTTTTTTATGAGGTCTGCCGCGGTGTCGCGTGCATTCCTCGTGATGCCATACCCGCCTTGGCCGCCGTTTATTCCAATGAAGACAAAAAGTTTTTTCCGGAATAAAACCGGGTGAAACGCGGTATTCATGATGGAACCACATCACGATGGGAGACGAGATCTGAGCCCGGCTGAGTTCGAGCAGGTTTTCATGCCGCACATGGATGCCGCCTACAATCTTGCCCGCTGGCTCCTGCGGAATGACCAGGATGCCGAGGACGCCGTGCAGGAAGCTTATTTGCGCGCTTACAAGTCTGCCGCCCGCTTCCGCGGCGGCGACGGCAAGCCATGGCTCATGACGATCCTCCGCAACGTCTGCTTTACCATGATCAAGAAGCTCAAAAGCCCCCCGGAACCTTTTGACGAGGAAATCCATCAGGCCGCGGGCCAGGCGGACCTCCGCGAAGCCGTGCGCCAGAAAGCCAATGCCGAGACGCTTAAGACCGCCCTTGAGAAGCTCCCGGCGGAGTTCCGCGAGATGATCGTCCTCCACGACCTCGAAGGCCTCGCCTACAAGCAAATCGCCGCCGCCGTCGGCATCCCCATCGGGACCGTGATGTCCCGCCTCGCCCGCGCCCGGGATCGGTTACGCGCGGAAATCGTCGCCTCAAACGCGAAGGATGCATCCCAATGAACCACGACGAAGTCACACGGCTGATCGGTGCCTATCTGGATGGCGAGCTCGACCTCACCACCTGCATGGACCTGGAGGAGCACCTCGCCGGCTGCGAAGCCTGCCGCCAAAAAATGGAAGCCGACCAGGAGTTGATCGCCGTGATTCAATCGGAAACCCCGCGGTTCGAGCCGTCCCCCTTCTTGAAAACCCGCATCCGCGCGTCACTCGGCGCCGAGAAACCCGCCCAGTCGCATTTCTGGAGTTGGGCATGGTTGTCCTCGGGCATCGCCATTACCGCACTGCTCCTGCTCCTGGTGTTTTATATCAGCCGGGTGCCGCGCATTTCAGTCTTGGTCCAGGAAGCCGTGGCGGATCATGTGCGCTCCTTGCAGGTCAGTCACCTCATGGACGTCGCCTCCACCGATCAGCACACCGTGAAGCCATGGTTTGCCGGCAAGCTCGATTACTCCCCGCAAGTCGTCGATCTGGCCCCCGCCGGCTACCCCCTCATCGGCGGCCGTCTCGATGTCCTGGATAACCGCGACGTCGCCGCCCTCATTTACCAGCGGCGCAAACACTACATCAACCTGTTCATCTGGCCCTCGACCGGTCCCTCTCTCCCCGGCAGCCTCTTCACCCGCAACGGCTACCACGCCCTCGGGTGGACAAGGTCCGGCATGAACTACATGGCCGTATCGGAACTGGGCGAACAGGAATTCTCGGACTTCGTAAAAATGATCCAGGACAAGACCGTACCACTTTAACCAAAGCCATTGCCGCCCCGCGTGCCCCGCGCGCCAGCGTGTATCCGCCTAAGGACGGATCTGCCTCAGGCACGACTTGCACCTACACTTTAACTTGAACTTGAACCCTCTGCTGGTGCTGAAGGCCTTCTTCCGGCGAAACGCCCTCTCTCAGTAAGTGCAGCGCGACCAGCAATCCTTGGCTCGCCAATCTCCGCATTGGCATTAACCCAAATCCCGTCGAAGGCGGCCATCTGGCCCGGAACCAACGCCGCCTGAAGGCCCGCCCGCGCCGTGGACCCATTGCGAGCTCAGCCTCATAAAAGGCGCAAACGGGGCAGGGGACCCCATCACCCTTCTTCACTTTGCGGTCCGTCTGCCGGACCTGCGCCTTTGCGTGAGGCATTCCTTCACCAACTCGCGGTGCCAAATAATATTCAAAATCTCCAAAATTCCTCTTGCAAAATGCTAACTAGTAGTCATAATGCCTCCATGCCAGCCAAACCCACTCCATCTTCTGCCCCCTATAAGCCCGCTCTCGACCGCATCGACGCCTACCTCGAGCGCACCAACCCCGAGCTTGAAGACGAGAAGGTCCGCCAAGCCATGCTCCTCGTCTTCGGCGAACGCCCCGAAGTAACGGACTATGGAATCAGCAAACTCCCCCGTTCCCAACCTCTCCCCCGTTTCTTGCCCCCCCAACCCTGACCGCCCAACCCGCCAATCCACCGGGCGTTTCGCCCGCCAAACTCCAAAATCAAAAATCGAAAGTTTCCCCCGATGCGCAACGGAAAAATCGCCCGCCTTCCCCGCAACATCCGAACCGAGCTAAACCGCCGCCTCCTCGACAACGAGCCCGGCACCCTCCTCGTCGAATGGCTCAACGCCCTCCCCGAGGTCCAGGCCACCCTTCGCCGCGACTTCGACTCCCGCCCCATTACCGCGGCCAATCTCACCGAGTGGAAACAAGGCGGTTTCCGCGAATGGACCGTCCGGCAGGACACATTAACCCAAGTCGCCGAACTCGCCGAAAACGCCCACGAACTCAATGACGCCACCGCCGGCCTCATGCCGGACCATCTCACCACCATCGTCACCTCCCGTTACGTCAGCGAATTCTCCGCCATCGATGAATCCGGCATGACCGACGAGCAACGCACCAGCCTCCGCGCGTTGGGCGGCGTCTGCCGCGACGTTGTCGGACTCCAGCGCGGCAGCCTCAACGCCCGCCGCATCAAAATCGAGCAAGCCCGCCTCGAGCAATCTCGCGAAAAATCCGGGCGCGACATACTCGACTACTTCATCCGCTGGATCGAATACCCCAAGGTCCTTGCCTGCATTCGCGACGAAGCCTTAAGCCCCGAGGACCTCAAGAACCGCCTCCGCACCCTCTTCGGAATCGAGCAACCCCAGGACCATGAGCCCATCCCTTTCGACCCCAATGATGGCTAATACCAATTCCAGTTATTATCCGGCCTCTCCGCGGGCTGAAAGTCCCGCCCGCGCTAAGCACAGGAGTTCAGGCCTGTGTCACCGTCCCCACGGACAGCGGCCTGAAGGGCCGCCCGCGAACTCCGCAAGTCGTTCAATAACCTCGCCGCCAGCGACGCGAATCAAAAGCACAGGTGATTTTGACTAAATTTGACTAAATTCGACTAGATTTGACCAAATTCGACTACCCCCACCCCCCTCAACCCTCACGCGGACGCCTGCACCCGGGATTGCACAACCGGGTCGGCAGGGCTTTCAATCCGGTGCAAACTATGGTTGGATAGACAGTTGGAGGGAGCGTACACATTACCCCCCCGGTCCCTCCCACAGAATAATGCCGCTCGTCCCCCGCCGAAAACGCGGGATTTGCCCAATCCAGCCCCCTTCCAAATGATGAAAACGCCCCTCCCAGTTCCCGTCTCAATCATCCTCGCCTTCCTTGCCCTGTTGTGGACCGGTTCCGTCGCGCGCGCGGAGACCGTGACCCTGGGCGCGACGGAGCTATCCGTCGGGGTGGCTTCGGGTACCGGGTCCGTGCTCATCAAGGTAACGCCTGCGACCGGTGTATGGCGGGCGGGGTCGAACGCCCCCACATGGTTGCACGTCAAGACAGGTGCCGGCACCGGGAGTGGGCTGGTGCTCTTCACATACGACACAAACACGAAGACCACGCGCGTTGGCACCCTCAACATCCAGGGGTTAACACTCACCGTCACCCAGGCGGGCACCGGGTACACGGCGGTCACCGTGCTGACGACCCTGCTCCCGGCGGAGCCAAGGTATCCCACGGCGCTGGCCGTGGATGGTTCCGGGAATGTTTACATCGCCGCCTCCGGGAACAATGCCATTGAGAAATACAATCCGGCGAACAAGACCCTGACCCTCCTGGTTGCGGCCGGGCTGGATGCACCCGGCGCCGTCGCCCTGGATTCGTCCACCAATGTCTATATCGCGGACACCGACCATAACTCGATCAAGGTCTACTCCGCGAAGGCCAAAACCGTGACGGCGGTGGTCGCCGGGCTCAACCAGCCAAGCGGCGTCGCCGTCGATAGCGCGACCAACATTTACATCGCCGACTTACATCAAAATGAAATCCTGGAATATGTCGCCGCCACCAAAAAGGTCACCATCCTTGCCACGACCACCACCCCGGAATCCATCGCCCTGGACAAGGCGCGCAATGTTTACTTCACCAACTATAACACGAACACCATCAGTGAGTATAAGGTCGCCACGAAGACCGTCACTACTCTGATCCCCGCGAGCGCGGGGCTGGTGGCGCCCCAGGGCGTGACGGTGGACGCTTCCGGTAATGTTTTCTTCATCGATGCAGGTTTCATCAAGGAGTACAATGCGGTGACGAAGGCCATCACGTCCATTACCGCGAGCGATGCCTCCTACGGCCTGGCGGTTGACGCCTCCGACAATATATATATGGCCGAGGATCCGAAGAACACGGTGGCTGAGTACCACAAGGCAACCAAGGCGGTGACGACCCTGGTATCGGCGATCCTGAGCGATCCCGCCGGCGTCGCCGTGGACGGTAACGGCAATGTGTACGTTGCCGATACCGCGAACAATGCGATCCGCGAGTATCTGGTCGCGACAGGGAGCGTCGCCACCCTTGTCTCCACCGGCCTGAATCTGCCTGCCAGCGTGGCCGTGGATGGTGCCGGGGACCTGTTTATCGCCGACTCGGATAACAACGCGATCAAGGAATACAATGCCGCGACAAAGAAGGTGTCCACGCTGGTTTCTTCCGGCCTCTACGAGCCCACAGACGCGACCGTGGACGCCGCCAATAACGTCTACATCGCAGATACGCTCGACGACGAAATCAAGGAGTACTCGGCAACGACCAAGACGGTTTCGATCCTCGTATCTTCGGGCCTGCACGCTCCCGACGGCGTCGCCGTGGACCGGTCCGGGAATGTCTACATCGCGGACTCCGACAATAATGCGATCAAGGAGTACTCGCCGGTGACCAAGATTGTGACGCCGCTCGTCTCCACAGGCCTGAATCATCCCGGTGGGCTCTGGGTGGATGGTTTCGGCAATGTGTTTTTCGCGGATACGGATGACGAAGAGATCAAGGAATACATTGCGGCGACCAAAACCGTGGCCGTGATTGCCAGCGCCTTGGAGTCCCCGGGGGACGTGACCGTGGATGGCCGCGGGAATGTCTTTATCGCCAATTCCTCCTACTCGGAGATCGACGAGTTGCCGCACGCCTTTATCGATGGCGGAGCCTTGACGGAGACCGCTGCGGCCGGAACGGGAACACTGCCGGCCGTGGTTCCTGCTACGGAGAAATTAACGGTCGCGTTCAGGCCGCTCAGTGGTGTCCCTTGGCTGACAATCGGCACGGTCACCAATGACGTGATCCATTTCTCCTTCACCGCCGATTCCGGCGCAACCCGTGGAGGCCAAATCCGCGTCCTTGGAGAATTAATAACCGTCACCCAAAAGTGAAGAGCATCCTCTGGCGCGCCAGCGCGTCCTTGAACATGAACATGAACTTGAACTTGAACATGAACCCTCTGCCCGCCTAAGCGATCCTCTCTCCCCCGCCTCCCCGGTTTTTTGCATTTGACGATCGGTTGAATTCAGCGAACATCGCCCCCCTTTTCTTTTCCCATGCGTCATACCATCTCCGTGCTCGTCGAAAACAAATTTGGCGTCCTCACGCGCATCGCGGGCATGTTCAGCGGTCGGGGGTTCAACATCGACACCCTCAATGTGGCCCCCACCCTCGAGGCAGCCACATCCCGGATGACCATCGTCGTCCGTGGCGACGACGCCGTGCTCGACCAGGTGGTCAAGCAGTTGAACAAACTCGTCGAGGTGATCGAGATCCAGGACTTCCGCGAAGGCGAGTACGTCGACCGCGAGCTATTGCTCGTGCGGGTGAGCGTGGACCCCGGCAGCCGGGCCGAGATCATGCAGATCTGCGACATTTTCCGGGCAAAGATCATCGACGTCCAGCACCGCAACGTCTCCATCGAGATCACCGGCGACGAGAGCAAGATCGATAAATTCCTGATGCTGATGGAACCCTTCGGCGTCCGCGACCTGACCCGCACCGGCCGCGTGGCCCTCGCACGCAAAGAATAGCCGGACGGAATATTAGAGCACTCCAAGTTAAATGTGTAGCCTGGGGCAAAAGGCCCAAACCAAGCCACCGCAGGGTCAGAGGCCCGAACTAAGTCACCGCAGGGCCAAAGGCCCGAAACAAGCCAGCCTAGGGCAACGCCCTGGGTAAACACGCGAAACGGACCAAGCCCAGACGGGGCGTGACAAAGCAAAATCTAAAATCCAATTCCCCTTCCCATTTCCTGAATCCCTCCGTACCATCACGCCCCCTTTTAATTATGCCAGCCAAGATTTATACAGACAAAGACGCGACCCTCGATCCACTCAAAGGCAAGACCTGCGCCGTCATCGGCTTTGGCTCCCAGGGCCATGCCCATGCGCTCAATCTCAAGGATAGCGGCGTCAAGGTAATCATCGGCCTCTACCCGGGCAGCAAATCCCGCGCGGTCGCCGAGGAGAAAGGCTTCGAGGTCGTCGACACCGCCGAGGCCGTCAAGCGCGCGGATGTCATTTTTGTCGCGGTGCCCGATACGAAGATCGCGGACGTTTATGACCGCGACATCGGCCCGAACCTCACCAAGGGCAAGACGCTTCTCTTTTCCCACGGCTTCGCAATTCACTTCAAGACCGTCGTGCCTCCCGCCAATATCGATGTCATCATGGTCGCGCCCAAGGGGCCCGGCCATATCGTGCGCCGCCAATTTACCGAGGGCAAAGGCGTCCCGGCGCTGATCGCGATCTACCAGAACCCCAGCAAGAAGGCGAAAAAGACCGCGCTCGCATGGGCGAAAGGGATCGGCGGCACCCGCGGCGGCGTAATCGAGACGAGCTTCAAGGAAGAGACCGAGACCGACCTCTTCGGCGAGCAGACCGTCCTCTGCGGCGGAGTCACGGCACTGATCCAGGCAGGTTATGAAACCCTCGTCGATGCCGGCTACCAGCCGGAGATGGCCTACTTCGAGTGCCTCCACGAGTTGAAGCTGATCGTGGACCTCATCAACGAGGCCGGCATCAGTGGCATGCGGTTTTCAATCTCAGAGACCGCCAAGTGGGGCGACGTTTCCGTCGGCCCTCAGATCATCGACAAGACCGTCAAGAAGCGGATGAAGGGCGCCCTCAAGGACATCCAAAGCGGCAAGTTCGCCAAGGATTGGATCAAGGAAACAAAGACCGGCCGGAAGCGTTACACCAAGATGCTCAAGGCCGGCGAGACCCATCCGATTGAAAAAGTCGGTGAGCGCCTCCGGGGCCTGATGCCCTGGATCCAGCGCAAGAATATCCGCGGCGCGCAGGCCGCGTATTGATCGGTCATGAGCAATAAGCGGATCCTGCCGGCATTCATTCTGGCGGCGTCCGTTGGCTTCTTGGGGGTGCACCGGTTTTACGCCGGGCGATACCTCACCGGCCTCTTGCAGTTGGCTTTCTTCGTCCCCGGGGCGGCGATGCTCTGGAAGGACCTGGCCGGGTTGCAGGCCCTGCAAAGCCTCGAGGATTTCCTGGAATGGGAGCAGAGCCATCCCATCCAGCCCATCCCATGGCTTCTGGTGGGAATTGCAAGTTGCTGGGCAATCGTTGATTGTTACCTCCTGCTCGCCCGGAACTTTCGGGATGGCTCAGGAAATAAGATAACCCGTTGGATATAAGCCAGTTTTGGAACGATGATACGCGATTTATGGAAATACGTCTGCGTCGGTTTCGGCGGCGCCCTCGGCACCATTTTACGCTTCTGGCTCTCCGGCCTCATCGCTCAGGCCTATGGCGAACGCTTCCCGATGGGCACTCTGGTCATCAATGTCACCGGCTCGTTCATCATCGGCATCTTCGCCACGCTGACAGGACCCGATGGCCGGTTAATGGTCGGCTCGATCCCTCGCCAGTTTTTCATGATCGGCATCTGCGGCGGCTACACGACCTTCTCCTCCTTCAGCCTGCAAACCCTCAATCTGGCGCGGGAAGGCCAATGGGGTTATGCTGCTCTCAACGTCGGCCTCTCCCTGCTCCTCTGCCTCCTGGGCGTCTGGCTCGGATTCCTGGCAGGCGAGACTTTGAACCGCAGCGTGTGATGTCCCCCGGCTTATGACTCTCCCCTCCACCGGACAGATTCTCCGCATCTACATCGGCGAGAGCGACCGCTCCGGCCATCAACCGCTGTACGAGGCCATCGTCCTGAAGGCGCGCGAAACAGGCCTGGCCGGTGCCACCGTATTCCGCGGCGCCATGGGCTTCGGCGCCAGCAGCCACCTGCACACGGCAAAAATCCTGCGCCTCTCAATGGATCTGCCGGTGGTGATCGAAATCGTCGACACCGCCGACAAGATCGCGGCGTTCATCCCCTATCTGGATGAAGTAGTGAAGGACGGCCTCGTCATCGTGGACGAGATCCGAATCCTCAAGTATCACGGCGGAAAGCCAAAGGAAATGACCGGGAAATGAATCTGCGAAGTGTCCTCGCTTGGTAACCTTTCGAATGCAATTGTCGAGTCCCGCAGGGACCGGGGAGGAGGAGGGGGCAGCGGTGGTTGGGGGGGACGGGCGAGCCCTGCCAGAAAATAGCCCCGGGTTTTAACCCGGGGTTAAATGCTGCAGATGGCAAAGCCCCGCAGGGGCGACAGAAATCGTCGAGCCATAGAGCCGCCGGCCACTTGCAACGAGGCCGGACTTCCAGTAGATATGTTCCCCCTTCTTTATGACAAAGCCAGCATTCACGATCTACGACACCACCCTGCGGGACGGCACCCAGGGCACCGGCATCTCGTTCTCGGTGCTGGATAAGATTCGCGTCGCAGAGAAGCTGGACGCATTCGGGATCGATTACATCGAGGGCGGCTGGCCCGGCTCCAACCCGAAGGATATCGCCTTTTTTGAGGAGGCCGCGAAAAGGACCTGGAAGCATGCCCGGATCACCGCCTTTGGAATGACCCGCCGCGGGAAGCTGGCGGTGGAAGAGGATCAGCAAGTCCAGTTGCTCCTGGATGCCAATACACCCGCGGTTTGCGTGGTGGGCAAGACATGGCCGCTTCATGTGACCGAGGTTTTCCAGGTGTCGCTGGACGAAAACGTGAGCATGATCTCCGATACCGTCGCCCATTTGAAGAAGCACGGCCGGGAGGTCCTGTATGACGCTGAGCATTTCTTCGACAGCTACAAGGAGGACCCGGAGTACTCGATGCGGACGGTCCTGGCCGCTCGGGACGCGGGCGCGGATATCGTCGTTCTCTGCGATACCAACGGCGGCTCGATGCCCGAGGAGATCGAGCGGATCACGGCGACGGTGGCGAAGGAACTGGGGACGCCCGTGGGCATCCACACGCACAACGATTCCGGCCTCGGCGTGGCGAATGCCCTCGCCGGCGTCCGTGCCGGTGCCGTTCAGGTGCAGGGAACGATCAACGGGTACGGTGAGCGCGTCGGCAATTGCAACCTCGTCACGATGATGCCGAACCTGCAGCTGAAGATGGGGATACCTGTCGCTGCGGACCTTTCGCAACTGCGGGAACTGTCACTTTTTGTGGATGAGCTGGCGAATGTGACGCATGATATCCGCGCGCCATTCGTGGGCGCGGCGGCGTTTACCCATAAAGGGGGGCTGCACGTGCATGCGGTGCAGAAGCTGGCGCGGACATACGAGCACATCGATCCGGCTCTCGTCGGGAATCGGCAGAACATTGTGATCTCGGACATGTCGGGCCAGAGCAACATCCTGGCGAAGGCCGCGGTGCTCGGGTTCGACCTGAAGAAAGGCTCGCCGGAGGTAAACGAAATCCTCAAGCGGGTGAAGCAACTCGAGAACGAAGGCTATGAATTTGAGGCAGCCGAGGCGTCTCTGGCGTTGCTGATCAAAAAGGTGCTGCAGCATCACCGCCCGATGTGGGAGTTGCTCGAATACCACACGACTTACCGGCGGTCCGGCTCCGGATCTTGCGATACCTGCGAGGCGACGGTGAAGTTGCGGGTTAACGACGTCAACGAGTACACGGTCTCGGAAGGCGATGGGCCTGTGAATGCGCTGGATGCGGCGTTCCGCAAGGCATTGCGGCCGTTCTATCCGCACATCGATACCGTGCGCCTGGAGGATTACAAGGTGCGGATCATCGGCGGGCAGCTTGGGACTGCAGCGCGTACCCGGGTACTCATCGTATCGACCGACGGCAAGAGCAGTTGGGGGACGGTCGGCGTATCCGACAACATCATTGAGGCAAGCTGGCTCGCCCTGAGCGACAGCCTGGAATACGCGTTGCTGGGACGGGACTAGACTACAGCCCCATCCCGAAATGCAGTGCGAGCACTGCCACCGAGGCCGCGATACAATAGAAACCGAAGAGTTTCCATCGGCCGCCCTCCAGCCACTGCGATAGCCATTTGAGCGCCAGCAAACCCGCGGCGAAACTGAAGACCATGCCGACAAGGCTGGGGGCGAGGAGATGGAGAATGGGGACGTGGACCCCAGCCACTTTGTTGGCCTTGAGCAGGCGGAGGCCTTCGTGGGCGATGACGGGCGGGGTAAGAACGACGGCAAGCGCGAAGCTGAATTCCTCGAGCTTCTCGCGGGAGAGGCCCAGGATGAGGCCGGTGGATATGGTGGAACCGGATCGGGAGAAGCCGCGGAACGGAAGGCAGAAGCCCTGGACGATGCCGATCACGCAGCTTTGCGGTAACTGGATTTCTGCGCCGCGGCGGGTCTTGTCGGCGCGGACGCCTGCGTAAATGATCAGGAGACCGACGGCGAACAGTGCCCCGGCCATGAGAGGAAGATTGTCGAAGAGATCTTCGACCTCTGCCTTCGGCATGCCGTGCATGAACACCTTTTCGATGACGAGTTTCATGCCGTAGCCGACGATGCCGGTGCAAATCGTGGCGACGATGACCTGGACGAGGAAATCCTTGAAACGGAGGCCTGAAGAGAAATAGTCCCGCTGCCAGGACTTCCAGAAGTACACGATGACGGCGAACATGGTGCCGGTGTGGAGCATCACAAGGAGCATGGTCATCTCGGGAGTCGATGGATCGAGACCCATCAGTTTCTCGGCGATGATGACGTGGGCGGAACTGGAGACCGGCAGGAGTTCAGCCGCCCCCTGAACCACGGCAAGAATCAGGATTTGAAGGAAATGCACGCCGTGGAGAAGGGTGAAACCTAGATCGCGCTGTCGCCGTGCTCCTCGGTCCGGATGCGGACCGCTTCTTCAATCGGCAGCACGAACACCTTGCCGTCGCCGATCTTGCCGGTCTTCGCGGCGCCAACGATGGTATCCACAGCCTTCTGAACGCGGTCATCGGACAGGACGATCTCGAACTTTACCTTGGGGAGGAAATCGACGGTGTATTCGCTGCCGCGGTAGATTTCGGTGTGCCCTTTTTGGCGCCCGAAGCCCTTGACTTCACTAACCGTCATGCCCTCGATGCCGATCTCGGAGAGCGCCTCTTTGACGTCCTCCATCTTGAATGGCTTGATGATCGCCTCGATTTTTTTCATAACGCGTTTTTTTGGATAGGGATACAGATGCGTTTTAGCAAGGCGATTTGCGGGGGAACCGGCGCTGAATGGCTTGGATGGCTGGTTTGGGGAGACTACCAGCAAAGAATGGTCAGTTTCTTGGGCCCGTGCGCCCCCAGCACGAGAATACGCTCGATGTCTCCCGTTCGGCTGGGGCCGGTAATGAAACCGATGAAGCTGGGGTACTTGCCCGAATATTTGCGCTCGAGAAGCGCAAAGGCATCGGGCAGATCGGCGACGAGTTGCTCCCGGTGGGCGAGGACGACGTGGTGGGGTGGCAGCACGGAAAGGGCGCGGCCACCGGCGCTGCGGGAGGTAACCAGGACGCTGCCGGTCTGGGCGACAAGGGCGTCGCATTCGGAAACACCGGCGTCGCAGCTTTCCATCTCGTGGACGTTGTAACCGGTATCCGTCCAGACGCCGGGGAGTTTCAGGGCGGAGACCATCGCGCGGGTGGAGGGGCCGTTGGCGCCATCGGAATGGGCGGCCACGCGCTTCCATGACTCGGCGAGTGCAATCTCCGCGAGTTTTTGAGCGGCGGCGGCTTCGCTCTCAAGCAGATGAAAGGTGGATTTCAACTGAACCGAGTTGCGGGCAAAGAGATCGGCTTGGGCATCGAAACCGGCGCCGACGGCGGGAAGCCAGTGTGCGAAGCCCTCGACCGGCACGGCGGTCGAATGCGGCTTGTGCCCGTGGCTGCCGGGCTGGGGGGCCGGATTGGTGAGCGCCTCGCGGATCCGCCGGAGGATTTTTTCGCGTTCGCCGTTCTCGCTCATTGCACGGGCTCCTTGCTGGAGGCGGCGCGCTTTTTGGCGCGCCATTGGTCGGTGAAGGTTTTGGTGGCGATCGGTGGGAGGTCGCGGGTTTCGGTCCATGCGCGGGCGGGATCGAGCGGGCCGCCCTTGACGATCCACTGGAATTTTTGGGCCAGGCGGCCAAACGGGATCAGGGCGCGGAGCAATGCGGGACGATTCGCCAGGAAACCGAAGGCGTGGAAGGCCATCTTTTCCCACCGGACGGGCTTCTGCGCCATGGCGTTGCGGCGGTTTTGCAGGAGGTGATGGTGGAGGTCGATCTTGACCGGGCAGGCCTCCGTGCAGGCGCCGCAGAGGGAGGAGGCCTGCGAGAGATGTTTCCACTCCTGGAGCCCGCGAAGGTGCGGGGTGATCACGGAGCCGACGGGACCGGAGTACGTGGTGCCGTAGGAGTGGCCGCCAACGTTGCGATAGATGGGGCAGACGTTGAGGCACGCGCCGCAGCGGATGCAGTGGAGGGCATCGCGCTGCTCGGGGTCCGCGAGGAGGTGGGTTCGGGAGTTATCGAGTAGGACGACGTGATATTGTTCGGGGCCGTCGCATTCCCCCTGCATTCGGGGGCCGCCGTACATGGAGTTGTAGCCTGTGAGGGACTGGCCGGCGCCGGCGGTGGCGAGCATGGGGAGGAAGAGGGCGAGATCGGAGAGCTTGGCGACGATTTTCTCGATGCCCATCAGCGTGATCATCACGCGTGGGAGCGCGGCCGTGAGGCGGGCGTTGCCTTCGTTCTCGGTGATCGAGATCATGCCCGTCTCGGCGACGCCGAAATTGGCCCCGGTGATGCCGACATCAGCGCTGATATATTTGTCGCGAAGGATGTTGCGCGCGATCATCGTCAGGTCCTCGGGGTTTTCCGTGGGAGCGCTGCCGAGTTTCTCGGTGAAAAGGGCGCTGATCTCTCCGCGCGTGAGATGCATGGCGGGAAAGACGATGTGGTAGGGGGCCTCATTGCGGAGCTGGACGATGTACTCGCCCAGGTCGCTCTCTACGACGCTGTAGCCGGCTTTCTCGAGCGCCTCATTGAGGTGAATCTCCTCCGCCGTCATGGCCTTGGACTTGATGATGGAGCGGGCGCCGGCTTCCCGGATGATGCCGAGGATGATCTCGCGCGCCTGCTCGGGGGTGGTCGCCCAATGGACCTTGGTGCCGCGAGCCTCGAGCTTGGAGGCGAATTCAACGAGGTATTGGTCGAGGTGATTGATGGCGTCCCATTTCCGCTCGGCAGCGGCCTGTCGGGCTCCCTGCCAATCCTGGAACGCGGATTTCTGCAAATCCCTGGATGTCTCGTACTTGCTGAGAGCGGTCTGGATGAGGCCACGATGGCGGAGATCGCCGGCAACGCGCTTCGAGTCGGTTTTGAATTGCTGGGAAGAGCCGGTAGCCATGGTTCTAGCGTTATTGGTGGGCGAGGACCTCGGCGAGGTGCATGGTTTTCAACGGTTTGCCCTGGCGGTCGAGAAGGCCCTGGATCTGCATGAGGCAACTGGAGTCATTCGAAACGATATACTCGGCTTCGGTTTGTACAGCCGCAGCGCATTTGACTTCGCCCATCGCGGTGGAGATTGCGGGAAATTTGGCGGAAAAGGTGCCCCCAAAGCCGCAACAGGTCTCGGAATCACGCATCTCGACGAGTTCGAGTCCCTGGACGTGCTCGAGAAGACGGCGCGGTTGCTGTTTCACTTTCAACTCGCGGAGGCCGTGGCAGCCGTCGTGGAAAGTTACTTTTGCCGGGAACCGTGCGCCGACGTCGGTGACGCCGAGTTTTGTGACGAGGAAATCGGAGAACTCCCAGGTGCGCTTGCCGACGGCGACGGCGGCGGAGGCCAGCGGGGTGCCGGCGAAGAGATCGCCGTAGAAGACCTTGAGCATGGCACCGCAGGAACCCGAGCCGATGACGATGGCATCGGCGCTGTCGGCAGCCAGGGTCTCGACGACGGGGCCGGCGACTTTGCGGGCCTCGTCCCAATAACCGGCATTGAAGGCCGGTTGCCCGCAGCAGAAGAGGTCCTCGTGGAAATTAACCGTGTGCCCCAATCGCTCGAGAACAGAGACGATGCTCATGCCCGCCTGGGGATACATCGTGTTCATGAAGCAGGGGACAAAGAGGGTTACTTTCATGGATGATGGCTGATCTGCTACTGATGATTTGAGTATTTGGTGGATTAACCCGCATTAAGCCTTGGTGAAATCGGGATTAGATTAGGGAGGGGCGGAAATGGTTTGGTCGAAGGGTGCGCTCTTAATCAATGGAGAGCATACCGGATTGTGCGCGAGCTGGAACCTTTTTTGGCTGGAGGAGGATGAGTCGGGAACGATGAGATAACTATTTTGAAACCAACCGCCGGAATCGATCGGGGAAATCGGTGAAGATTCCGTCCACGCCCAGGTTTTTCATGCGGAGCATATCGACGGGGTCGTTTACGGTGTAAACGAGGAGTTTTCGGCCGGTGGCGTGGACCTTGGAGACCAATGGGGCGGAGACGTGGGCGAGCGGAACGTTGATGGACCATGCGTCGAGGGCATCGGCGAGGGCCCGGAAGAGGCGCGGGGAGCGGGGATAGAGGATGCCTATTGGAATGCCGGAGCCACGCAAAAGGCGCAGTTCGGACCTGTGGAAGGAGGAGATGAGGAAATCGGCTGCGGTCCAGGCGCGATGGGCGATGTACTCGCGGATAAGGGCGAGGACGGGGAGGGCGGTGCGGCGGCCCTTGAGCTCGATGTTGATGAAAATGCGGCGGTCCACGGTGTCGAGAACCTCACGGAGGAACGGGATGCGTTCGCCGTGGCCGGCATCGAGGGCGCGAAGCTGGGCGAAGGTGTGGCGCCGGAGCGGGCCGGAGCCGTTTGTGGTTCGGTCGAGGCGGGAGTCGTGGATGACGAGCAATTCGCCACGGATGAAGTGGACGTCGATTTCAATGCCAGCGACGCCCATTTCAATGGCGCGCTGCACGGAGCGGAGGGTGTTCTCCGGTTCATGCCCGCAAGCGCCGCGATGACCGATGCAAAGCATCTATTTTTGGGGGAAACTAACCACGGATTAAACGGATACCACGGATGAAGAAATAACGAATGGGATATTGCCGAGGATCCCTGCGGGAATGTGCCTCGCGCAAAGGCCCAAAGTGACGCAAATTTGCGTTTTTATGGCCCCTCCATTTGCGTGGCCCGCGGTCTCGTATCGCTCGTCTGATGAGCCGGCCTCTGCCTACGGGCGGTCGTCGGGATTGAACTGGTCTTCGTTGTAGAAGGGGCTCAACGACGCATAGCGAGGAGCTTGCGCCGTATAGCGCGGAGCTTGTGCGGCGAAGCGGGCGGCCTGGGCGGCGAAGGCGATGGCACTGGAGAGCGAACGCTCGGAAACCTGAACGGTGGCGCCGAGGGGCATCATGTTGAAAAGCGCGATGATGTCCCGGGAGCGCATACGGATGCAGCCGAAGCTGGCGGGTCGGCCAATAAGATGCTCAGCGGGGGTGCCGTGGATGTAGATGTTGCGGCTGAAGGCGTGTTCGTTGCATCGCTCGAGGCCGCGGAGCCAGAGGATGCGCGTGACGATGGGGTCACGCCCGGGGGCGTCTGGGCGGAGGATTTCGCCGGTCATCTGGCGGTGCCGGAAGACCGCACCGACGGGGGCGCCGTCACCGATCTTGCCTGCGATCTGCATTGTACCAAGGGGGGTGGCAAAGCTGTTGAATCGGTCGCCGACGCCGTAACGTGAGGTGGAGACGGGGAAACGGGCGACGGTGCAGCCGTTGTCGATGACGGCAATTTGCTGGTCGGCGATGCTGACGACGGCGCAACGGGGAGAATTCCAGGCGAGAAGAGGGAGGGCTGAGAGCAGCCAGAGGCAGAGAATGCCAGGAAAGAGGAGTCGCCTCATGGCATATGAGAAA
>Ga0302320_10009358_pt1 | contig 21094 bp, 17 predicted proteins | sample Bog_T0_3_FD_202130 | JGI IMG/M metagenome (GOLD analysis project Ga0302320, IMG submission 202130) | Peat permafrost microbial communities from Stordalen Mire near Abisko, Sweden - Bog_T0_3 | ecosystem: Environmental > Terrestrial > Soil > Wetlands > Peat | place: Sweden: Abisko, Stordalen Mire...
TGATCACTGGCACGTGCAGGTCGGTGCGCGCACCGATGAGCGTGAAAATGCCACGCCTAATGCGAGCCCGATACTCTCGCAAAATGGCGCGCGCACTGATCTGGCCGTGACCCTGGGTTACCAGAGTGCGCTCGTCCCGGGCCACCCGGGCGATCCCGCGCCCATCGATTCCAGCGCCGCGACGCCGCCGGGCGCAGCAGCGGCCAGCGGTGCGAACGGCGGGCCAGGCACGGCGCACAGCGGCTGGGACGCCTATGGTTTCGTGCAGCAGACGGCCTATCGCACCGATACCCGCAGCGATAACGATCGCGTCGGTTTGGGCGGCGGTGATCAGATCACGAGCCTTCTGCATGTGGGCGCCGAGGCCTCTGAAGGGAGCCTGGGTTTTGGGGGCAAGCTGAGCACGGACTACCACATTGATGATCGCAGCAACCTGTACCTCAATTACTCGCTGGCCGCCGATCAGCCCGATGCGCTCAATACCGGGCGCGAGGGCATGCTTACCTCGGGGACGCGCTATCGCTACAACGATGCCACGAGCGTCTATGGCGAGGAGCGCATGCAGAGCGGTACCGGCGATGACAGTCTCTCCCATGCCTATGGGATCGATTTCGCGCCTTCCAAGCAGTGGACCTATGGACTGAAGTTCGAGAACGGCACGGTCTCGGATCCAGTGGCCGGCGATCAGTCGGTCACCTCCGTGGCAGCCAGCGTCAACTACACCGATAAATTGCTCAAGTACGGCGGCGCACTCGAGTGGCGCGGCAATGACTCCTCACTCCTTGGGGGTTCACACACTACGCTGACACGCAACAGCCTCACCTACCAGGTGGATCCGGACTGGCGAGTGCTGGCCAAGCTCAACTGGTCGCAAACCCAGGGCGCCAGTGGCTCGGCGCTCAATGCCGAATACCACGAGATCGTGGTGGGGGCGGCCTGGCGGCCGGCAAACAACGATCGCTGGAACACGCTGTTCAAGTTCACGATCCTCAACGATGAGCCTTCCAGTGCGCAGGTGAGTGCCGCGGGCACGGCTGTGGACTATGCGCAGCAGAGCCGCGTGATCGATCTTGATGCGGATTACCAGCTTAGCAATTGGCTGTCACTGGGGGGCAAGTACGCGCTGCGCACCGGGGAACTGCGGGTCGATCAGACCAGTGGCGCCTGGTATGCGAGCCAGGCCCAGCTGCTGATCGCGCGCGCCGATGTGCTGGTGCTGCACCAGTGGGACGGCATGCTGGAGTTGCGGCAGCTGGCGATTCATGAGAGCGGTGACCAGCGCAAAGGCGTGCTCATCGGCTGCTATCGCCATTTTGGCCAGAATCTAAAGATTGGTGTCGGTTACAACTTCACCGACTATTCCGACAATCTCACCGATGTCAGCTACAAGAGTCACGGCTTCTTCCTGAATACTGTTGGTAAATTCTAAAGCGCACGCTCCCTCAGCAGCGCCCACGCCCCGCCGCTGCGAAGCTCGTGGACGCAAGCGGTTGCAGGGCGTGAGCGAAGGGGCTAGAAGCGCCAGGCGCCCGAAAGCCACAGCGCGTTCGAGTTATGGTACTGGGAGAGGTTCAGCTCCTGATACTCACCGCGGATGTTGAGGTGATTGAAGAGCGTGAAGCCCAGGCCGCCACCGTAGAGGAAGTCACTACGGCTGTGCGAGGACTCGACCGTTTCTGTGCCCGGCGCGGTGTAATTGGCAGTCACGTTCACGTTGTAGAACAGGTAGCCGGCTTCGGCGAATACTTCGACCGGGCCGAGCGGCAGCGTGCCAATCGCGGTCGGTGACCAGCCATCCATGTGAATGTGGTAGTTGCCGTTGGCGCCGGTGGCCGAGAAGTTGCTGCCCGGATTGCCCAGGTCCACGTACGCCCCCTCAACGGCAAAATAAGGCGTGAGCCGCCAGCCAGCAAAATACTTGCGCGCATCGGCATTTGAATGCGCAATCGAGGTTACCGCCTGCCCGAGATCGTTGAGGTTATCGATGTCCAGGTTGAACTGCCCCCAGCTGCCGCCGACGTAGGGACCACTGGGATTATCGGCAAAGGCTGGCGCCGCACAGACGATCAGCAGCAGCCCACCGAACTTCACAAATTGTTTCATATCCGCTCCCGAACTTTGGTTGGCAGACGCTGTGCGCCCGACTTGGGAGTACTCTGCCGCGCGCTGCCCGGGACCGGGATCGGAGTGCTCCACAGGCGATCGTAGGAGGCAACCGACAGCTCTGTGACTGGGCAGCCACACGAGCCGATGTGTCGGCTCCCACCGACGCAAATGCACTCAGCAGCCCGGGGAAAATATGGCTGTTGCCATAATGCTGCGAGCCTGTGATGCGCCGCTCCTGATGCATCGCCGCCGTGTACTGATCATGGCTCATCCCGGCCCAGCGCGATGTGCGGTGACCAACTTAGCCAGTCTTTCTCGGCCGCATCGCTGAGTTGAAACTGCGCGCCACTGTGCACCTGAGTGCCAGGGCCGGCATCGGGTGTGGCGAACTCAATGCCACCGGTGACCAGCGTCGGCAGCGATTCGAGCTTCAGATCGAGTCCCTTGAAGATGCCGCCGCTCAGTTCCAGGCCGCTGACACTCCAGAATCGCGAGCCGCTGCGCACCAGCGGCGCGAAGTGCGGCGAGAAGAACACCTCGATGCTCACCTGCGTGGCATCGCTGCTCAGTTGCGTGGCCTGCACCGTGCCTACCTCGATGCCGCGGTAGAACACCGGCGAATGTGCACGGAGGAATCCGAGGCGCACGCTGTGCAGGGTGATGACCAGTCCCTTGCGATCGGGGACGGCCGGTGGTGCATCCAATCCGATGAAAACCTTCGGGGGCTTGTCCTTGCTCGTGGCGGGACCTGGCAGCATCTGGATCTCAGGGCCGGTGACCACGGTCGAGAGACCGCTGATCGAGCTCAGCCCCACTTCCGGACGTACCACCCAGAAGGTTGAACCTTCAGAGGCCAGAGTTGCTGCCGAACGATGCAGACGCACCCGCACCTCAACGTAGTTGCGATCATCGCTGAGCAGCACTGAGCTTACTTCGCCAACAGCCACACCGCGATACTGCACCTGCGTGGTGCCCGCGCGCACACCGCTGCCGTCATGGAACTTGATCGTGATGCTCGGACCGGCCTCGCGCACGCGCTCGATGACCAGGTAGCCAGCGATCAGCGCGGCCAGCAACGGCACCGCCCACACCAGTGCCGGCGCAAAGCGCTGCCGCTTCACAATCGCCTGCGGAGCAGAGTCTGAGAGTTCAGCTCCAGCCTGCTGCTTTTTCATGCAGTGGCCCCGGCCGGCTCCCAGATGGATCGCGGGTCGAAGCTTGCCGAGGCGAGGATCGTCAGTACGACCAGGGCTGTGAAGGCTAGCAGTCCGCGGCCCGGCAATACCGTGACGAATTGCCCGAGCTTCACAGAGGCTACGAGTATCGCCATGATATAAACATCGAGCATCGCCCAGGGTCCAATACGCTCGATGCACCGATGGACCCAGGCCCTCTGGCGTCGTGCGCGCAGCTCGCTCTGGCCGTTGCTTGCCGTGAGATACAGCAGCCCGAGCAGTTTAAGCAGCGGCACCAGGATGCTGGCGAGAAACACGACTGCAGCAACGGGCCACTGACCGGCTCTGAACAGGCTCACGCAGCCGTCCCAGATGTTGCTCTCGGAATACGCGCCGTAGAGGGTCAGACGCATGATCGGGTAGATATTGGCCGGCACGTAAAAGATCAGTGCCGCGAGCGTCAGGGCCAGCGCCATTGGGCGTGAGGCCCGTGGGTTGTGGGCCACTGTGGCCCCACATCGGCAACACTTGGCAATGGCGCCCGGCGGCAGCGCGGCCAGGCGCTGCGTCTGTCCGCAGCTGCTGCACTGGACTGTGGAATCCACTGGTGGGGCATCCTGCAAAAATGACTGATCCGGCCGTCCGGCCGGATCAGTCACTTTCAATGGTTATTGGGTTGAGGGCGGTTGTGCCGCCACTTCCAATAATCACTCTGCTCGCCCTTGCTCAGGCTGCGAAACGCGCGATGCGGAAGGTTCCGTTCACCCAGATACACCTGGTAGGTGCTCTCCTCATCGCTGTTCCAGTAGTGGTAATCACCATAGACAGGATCGTAGATCCGGCCCGATGCAGTCGCGACACAGGCTGTGCCAGCGAGCGCGCAGCCCGCAATCAGAATCCAGGCTGCGGCACCGGGCACTTGTGAGCGCTGTGGCACTACGCACTACTCCTCATGGGCAGCGGATCAGCCGCGAATCGGGCTGATCTTTGAGCCTTCCAGCGACAGATCGCCAATCAGCCCATGTTCGCCCATGACGATGCTGATTACCGGGCGACGCAGGGTCTCGCTGTTGTACTCCACTTCCGCACCCTTGGTCGGCAAGGCAGCACCGGCCTCGGCGTCTACGGTCCAGCCGTGGCTGCGCTCAAACTTGTCGCGTGCTTCCGGGGTCATGAACAGGATGATTTCCGAGTGCTCGGAGATACCGAGCGAGGCGCCGATCGAGGCGCCGCTGACGGCATAGCGATGAACGATCTTGCCGTTCACCAGCAGCTCGCCATCTCCGTGCCGGCCGCCGATGCCAACCGCCGCCTTGGTGACATTCGGAAATACGAGCACGCCTGCGGCCTTACCCAGCAGTTCACTGTTACCCGGGGCACGCTGACTGAATGCCTGCAGCGTCGCCTGCGTGTTGGCATCGACCTCGGCATCACTGCGCGCGGCGGCCACGCCAGCCCAGGCGAGCGTCAGCGCGACCAGCACCCCACCCATGGCATTGCCTGCATATGAATTCATGATCGTCCTCTCCTGTGAAAGAAATTCAACGCCGCGAAAGTCTAGACTTGGGCAGCTGCGCGGCCGTATCGGCCCGCAGCGTAAGCCGACCTAGGAATGCGCCTACAGCTGACAGTCAATGCCAACCCGCCTTGCGGTTATTCATGCAAATGTTGCGCGGCGTGCGGGTAGCAGGCCCTGCCAGTGCTGCAGCGCGCAGTCATCGGGTATGGCGCGACGCCTCCTAAGGTTTATCATCGTGCGGCCGCGCGCTCGGCGTGCATTGCCACGAACCGCTGGAGTCATTCTGACCGATGCTTGGATTTGATCGTCGTTACGTGCTGATCCCGATTCTGCTGTCCATTGTGCTGCTGATCAGCGCCTTTGCGATGAATCTGGCTGCGCAGCGACGGTTGGCTGCCAGCACCCAACGCGTGCAGGCCCAGCTCGAGCGGGCCGCGCTGCTCAACAATCTGCTGCAGATGGTGGTGGAGGCCGAGAGCGGCCAGCGTGGCTACCTGCTGACGAGCGACCCGAGCTTTCTTGCCCCGTACCACAGCGCTGTGGCCCAGCGCGAACAGGTGCTGGCCGACCTGCAGCGTGTCTATGCCTCCGAAGACAGTAAATTTACCGAAGCGCTGCAGAGCATTGAGCAGCTGACGGCCGATGAGCTCAATCAGCTGGAGATTGGCCTGACGCTCAAGCAGAAGACCGGCGAGGCGGCGGTAGAATTCACCCGCACCGGCATAGGCCGTTCAACGATGTTGAGCCTGCGAGAGGCGGTGATGAATATGCGCGGGCTCGAGCAGGCGACGCTCCCTGGCCTGATCGATGCCCAGCATCGCGACCTGCTGTTGACCCGGGGCATTACGGCGGCCGGCCTGGTGCTCAATGTCATGCTGGTCCTGCTCGCAGGCTGGCTGGTGAGCCGGCAGATTCGCCGGCGGGTGGTCGACGCGCGGCGCCTGCTTGAGGAGCGCGACGCCCTGGAGAGCCTGGTCGAAGCGCGCACAGCGGATCTGTCAGCGCTCTCGAGTCACCTGCAGCTGGTCACTGAGCAGGAGAAAGGGGCCTTGGCGCGCGAGCTGCATGATGAGCTCGGAAGCCTGCTGGTGGCTGCCAAGATGGATGTGACGTGGCTGCGCCGTCAGGTGAAGCTCGAGGATGAGGATTGCCGCATGCGCTGGCAGCGCGTACTGGGGGCGCTCGATTCTGGCGTGGATCTGAAGCGGCGCGTGGTCGAGCAGCTGCGCCCGACGCTGCTCGATAATATGGGTCTGCTCACCGCCCTGCGCTGGCAATTGCAGGAGTCCTGCGGTCGCGCCGGCCTGCGTTGCATCGAGCAGCTGCCTGAATCAGAGCCGCAACTGAGCAGCGCCGCAGCGATCGCGATCTTCCGGGTTGCGCAGGAGGCCATGACCAATGTCATTAAGCATGCCAAGGCCACCGAGGTCGAACTGCAAGTGCGCTTTGATTCGCAGCAGCTGGCGCTGAGTTTGCGCGATAACGGCAGCGGCGTGCCGCCCGCGCGTCTGAAGGCCTCAGGTTCCCACGGTCTGCTGGGCATGCGTCATCGCGTGCACGCACTCGGCGGCAGCTGGTCGCTCGTGCCCGGGCCCATGGGGCGGGGCACCGAGATGCGGGTGCAGATCCCCTTGAGCCGCATCCAGGATTCCAGCAGCGTGGAGCTGATGCTGGATGGGCCCCCCTGATGCGTGCCGCGTCTCAGGCGGCAGCGTCGGCGAGCTCGCGCAGCACCTCGGGAATCCGCTCGAACTCCCGCGCCTTATCAAGAAAATAGCGCACGCCGAGGGTGCTGGCCTCGCGTTGGTATTGTGGCAGCGCGAAATTGGTCAACACGACGGCGACCGCGCGCTTGGGCAGATCGGCGGTCGCACGCAGCACGCCGAAGCCGGTGCCCTGCTTCAGGTGCAGGTCGAGCAGCACCACGTCGATGCGGATCGAGCGCAGGATGGTCACCGCGGCGCGCTCGCTGTCCACAACTGCAATCAGATCGATGCCTGGGACATGATCCAGCAGTTCGCGAAGCCGCTCCTGCAGCACCGCTGAATCCTCAACCAGCAGAACCTTCAAGGGCAGATTGGCACTCATTTTAAGCACCGCGCCCGCGTTGAATGGCTCCCACCCCTAAATAGAGATAAGTCTGCCACGTTGAGCTTGCGGGGAATATCGGAGCGCTCCTACAGCTCAGGCCCAGCGCTTACTGCTGGATCAGGCCGCTGCGCAGGGCGTAGGCGGTCAGATCCGCGTTCGTCTTTAGACTCATTTTCTCGAGTATGCGGCTGCGATAAGTGCTGACCGTCTTGACGCTGATGCCGAGGTCGACTCCAATCTCTGAGACCGCGCGGCCGGCGGCGAGTTTGCACAGGATCTGGAACTCGCGCTCTGAGAGGCGCGCGTGCAGTGGCTGATCGGAATCGGCATCCAGCTCGGTGATCAGCAGATCCGCGAGCGCCCCGCTGACATAGCGATGGCCACTCAGCACGGTGCGCACGGCCTTGAGCAGTTCCTCGGCAGCGCTGTCCTTGGGGAGAAAGCCGCTGGCGCCGGCGCGCAGCACATTGAGCGCGTACTGGCGCTCGGGCAGGCCGCTCAGCATCAGCACGCGGGTCTCCGGGTGGCTCGCACGCACGTGGCGCAGGATGTCGAGCCCATTGCGGTCAGGCAGGTTGATATCAAGCAGCAGCAGGTTCCATTGGCCCTCGCCCAACTGCTCGAGGGTCTCGCGTCCGGAGCCCGCCTCGCCAATGTGGCGAATGCTTTGCTCCGCCTCCAGAAACTGGCGCAGACCCGCCCGCACCACCGCATGATCGTCGGCGATCAGTACTCGGCTCATCAAGCAACGCTCCCGCGAATTACAGCTCGGCGAACTGTCCAGGCTGATTGTAGCTGCTCAGGCGGTTATAGAGCGTTCTCAGGCTGCAACCCAGTGCGCTCGCTGCGCGCCGCTTGTTGCCATCGAAGTGGGTGAGCGTGGCTTCGATCAGCGAGCGCTCGACCGTCTCCAGTTTGGAGCCGACCGCAATTCGCAGGCTCGTGCCCTCGCCGTCGCGCTCGAGCTGGGGCTCAGTAGAGCCAGTGTTGGTGATCGGCGCGGGCTCGACCTGCGAGTCGCACAGGATGAAGGCGCGCTCGATGGCGTTGTGCAGTTCGCGCACATTGCCCGGCCAGCGATGGTGCGCGAGGCGCTGTAGCGCGCCTGGGCCAAAGTGCTTGTGGGTGCCGGCAGCGGCATTGAGCTCGGCCAGGTAGTGTTCGGCCAGCAGCTGCAGGTCGCTGCCGCGCTCGCGCAGTGGTGCGACGTGGATCGGGAAGACGGCCAGGCGATAGAGCAGGTCCTCGCGCAGCTGTCCGATCTCGACCGCGTGCAACGGATCGCGGTTGCTGGCGGCGATGATGCGCACATCCACGGCAATCTCACGGGTGCCGCCGACGCGGAAAAACGCCGAAGTTTCCAGCACGCGCAGCAGGCGGGTCTGCAGCTCGGCCGGCATTTCGGTGATCTCATCGAGAAACAGTGTGCCGCCATCGGCCCGCTCGAACACACCCGCGTGCGTGCGCAAAGCCCCCGTGAAGCTGCCTTTCTCGTAGCCGAACATCTCGGCTTCGATCAGCGAATCGGGAATGGCACCGCAGTTGATGGCGATGAACGGGCCATCGGAGCGCGCGCTGGCCGCGTGGATCGATTGCGCCACCAGTTCCTTGCCGCAACCGCTCTCGCCGGTGATCAGCACGCTGGCATTGGTGGGTGCGACCCGTTCGATCTGATTGTAGAGCACGCGCATCGGTCCGGATTGCCCGATGAGATTCGGCGGCGCAATAACGGGGGGCGCGCGGAATATGGGGGAGGTGACTGTGGCCAGCTGCTCATGATTCATCGGCGTAGACCCTCTGTCGGTGTGATTGCAACTCCTGCAGGGCCTTTGTAACCAAATGCTGCAAACGGCAATAGCGGCTTGCACCACAGCATTCATCGGATAATTGCACCTCGGCTGTAGGAAAGCTCCTACAGAGTTTCTCAACTGTTTGATCGGCCGCCACGACCGGGGCCACGGCGAGCGAGTCTCCTGAGGGCTGCGCTCAGCCGGGATATTCGGTGGATGTAGTAAGAAAACGCAGCACGATCCGCTCTTTCAGGCCAGCAGCGGTTGCGCCTGCAATGGCGTGGCCGGAGCGCGCGTGGCCTCCAGCAAGAAATCGACGATGATCTGGCTGGCCTCGGGGCCCGCAGCTTCAAAGTAACTGTGCCTGGGATCGCCGCCACTCCAGGCATGTCCGAGCGCATCGATGCGCATGCTGCGCACCAGGAGGCGCTCGCCGCAGCGGTAATCGCGCGTGCGACAGGTGCCCCGTGCGGTGTGCGATTCACTTTCAGCCCCGGCACTGAGCGCCAGGCCGGCTTGTTCGTCCAGCGCACACAGCTGCGCCACGATCTGCTCGGAGTTGATCGGGTTGACGATCTCATCGTCGGTGCCGCACAACACGAGCGTCGGCACGGGAACGAGGCTCGAGCCCAACGCCTGGGCGAGCGCACGGGCGAGGCCGGTCGGGTCGGCACTCGAGCCGCTGCGCATCACCTTGAGTGCCTGCATCGGATTGTCGGCAGCACCGTACATGAGACCCGAATAAAGCGCACAGGCCGCAAAGCGGCCACTGAAGCGCGCCGCCAGCACCGCCGCCATTGCCGCGCCGGCCGAGAATCCACACAGGTACACCTGGCGGGGATCGAGTGGACGCTGTGCGAGCACTTCATCGAGCACCCGTATGATCAGCGCCGCCTCGCCTTCGCCGGCGACTACCTCCGGATCGAACCAGTTCCAGCAGCGCAGGGAATTGGCGCGCTTGCGCTGTTCGGGATACAGCACTCCAAAGCCTGCGGCGGCCGCGAGCGCATTCATGCGGGTGCCTTCTGCAAATTGCAGCGCGCTTTGTGTGCAGCCATGCAGCATTACCAGCAGCGGCAGCCGCTCGGTCACTTCATCGCGCGCGGGCAGGAACAGCCGATAGGAGAGTTCGCGGTGCAGGCTGCGGCCGAGGAAACCGCGCGCTCGCGGCTCCGAGAATTCCCCGCCAAACCAGGCCGGTCCCTGCGGCTTGCCGCGCACCCGCTGCAGCAGCGCCTGGATCGGCTTGTTGTGCGGAAAAAGTCGCTGCAGCCAGCGCGCCATGGGATGCAGCCTCGGTTGGGAACTCCAAAGCTTACACGCAGCGGCGCGGCGCATTGCTCGCATGCGTGGCTCGGCAGGGCCTCGGCCAAGCGCGCTGAGGAGCCCGGAGGCGGGGCCGGCTGCCGCTGTAGCGGCTAACTTATTGATTGACATGATTCACTGCATCCGCAACCAACGCCTTGACAATTAATGCCTAGGCAGTAGAATGGGCCCCGTCACCGAGGAACCGAGCATGGGCGCGACCGCACAGATCTACGAGGCAAGCACCTTCCAGCCGGCCAAGGCCGTCGGCCAGATGATGTGCCGGGTGCGTGCGGCCTACATCGCGGCGCTCGATCAGGCGCTGGCGCAGGAGCCGGCGATCGCTGATCTGGAAATCAGCGCGGCACAGTACACAATCCTGAATGTGCTCGAGCAGCGTGGCGTGGATTCAGCGGCGCAGCTGTGTAAGGACATTTCCTATGATGGCGGCGCGATGACGCGCATGGTGGATCGGCTCGAAGCCAAGGGCCTGGTCAGTCGACGTCGCTCCGAGGATGATCGGCGTCTGATCAATCTCGAACTGACCGAGGAGGGGCGGCTTGCCGTTCCTAAACTGCGCGCCTGTTCGGCGCAGGTCCTCAATCACCTGCTGCGCGGCTTCAGCGCCAGCGAAGTGCGCCAGTTCGAAGGATTCCTGGCCCGGATGCTCCAGAACAGTTGACCTTTTTTTGACCACATACTTGCCTAGGCATTGACAGCTACTGCAGTCATATACAAATGAAACATATACATATCACAAGTAATCCCTGGTACCAGCGCGCGCGCCAGTCGCTGCAGCAGCTGGGCCCGTACGCCGCGCTGTTCACGATGCCGGGCGGGAGCCTGCTGGCTCCGGCGCTGTGGCTGTACCGGCACTGGCCGCACCCTGGAGAGCGCAAATGATTCTGAGCCGCTCTCCGCTGTTGCTCGCGTTGGTGCTGCTGAGCAGCGGCTGCGCCAGCACCCATGGACTCAAACCCGCCGCCACGCTCCATGCGCCAGAGCAGCTGGCGGCCACGCAGAGCTTTGCCGTTGCGGGCACACGCCCCGATGCATGGCCGACATCCCAGTGGTGGCTGGCCCTTTCGGACCCGCAGCTCGATCAGCTGATCCGCGAAGGCCTGAGTGACAGCCCGAGCCTGGCGATAGCGGTGGCGCGCACCCGCGCAGCGCTTGCAGAAGCCGGCTTGAGCGATGCAGAGCGCGTGCCGCAGATTTCGGGGCTGGCCGATGCAACGCGCGCCCATTTTTCCGGCAATGGTTTTGTGCCGCCGCCGTATGCCGGCACAACTCAGACTCTGAGCACCCTGCAGGCCTCGCTCAGCTGGGAAGTGGATTTCTGGGGCCAGCAGCGCGCCGCCTATCAGAATGCACTGGGCCTTGCACAAGCGAGCGCCCTCGATGCCGAGGCCGCGAAGCTCGCGCTCTCGAGCAGCATTGCCTCGGCCTACATTGAACTGCAGCACAACTATCTGCTGCTCGATGTCGCGCAGGCCACGCTCGCACAGCGCGAGCAGGTCACTTCACTCACGCGCGATCGCACTGCCGCCGGGCTCGACTCGCGCCTGGAACTGAAGCAGACCGAGCAGACGCTGCCGGCGACCCGCGAAGTGCTGATCCAGCTGCAGGAGAATATCGAGCGCACGCGCCATGAGCTGGCGGCGCTCCTCGGTGCCGGGCCGGATCGCGGTCTGGCCATTGCACGCCCGAGTGCGACCGCACTGATCGATCCGGTACTTCCCAGTCAGCTGCCCTCCGAGCTGCTTGGCCGGCGACCCGACATCCAGGCGCAGCGCCTGCGCGTGAGCGCGGCAGCACAAGCGATCAAGGTGCGTCAGGCCGCTTTTTACCCGAATGTCGATCTGATCGCCTTTGCCGGTTTCCAGCGCCTGGGTCCGGGAGCGCTGCTCGCTGCCGGCGAGCGCCAGATCGGCGCCGGCCCGGCACTGAGCTTGCCGCTCTTTGATGCGGGGCGCCGTCGCGCACAACTCTCGGGTGCCGATGCGGCCTACGATGTCGCGGTCGATCAATACAACCAGGCGCTAGCCGATGCGCTGCGCGACGTGGCCGATGAGCTCAGTGCAATGCACAGCATTGCCGCGCAGCGCACTGAGCAGCAGCAGGCGCTGGCTGCGGCGCAGGATGCCTATGAGCTGGCGGTGCTGCGCTATCGCGAGGGTGTTGGCAATTACCTGCAGGTGCTGGTGACCGAGGAGCCGCTGCTGGCCCAGCGGCAGCTGGCCGCCGATCTGCAGGCTCGCAGCCTGCAGGTGGCGGTTGGCCTGGCGCGGGCATTGGGTGGTGGCACGGTCGCTGCGCAGCCGCTCATGGCAAAGACCCCTTAGGTTTACGCTTACTGCATCGAGGAGATTGTCCATGGACACAACGAACACCACCCCCAGCGCCGCGCGCCGGCAGCGCACGCTGTGGCTCGGCTTTGGCCTGGGTGGCTTTGCGCTGCTCGGCCTGCTCTACGGCGCCTACTGGATGCACACGCTGCGCTATGAGCAGTCGACCGATGATGCCTATGTGAGTGGCAACATCGTGCAGATCACTCCGCAGATCGCTGGCACAGTCGTGGGTATCGGCGTGGATGACACGCAATTCGTAGCAGCCGGCACGCCGCTGGTCACGCTCGATCAGGCCGATGCCCGAGTCGCGCTCGATCAGGCCGAAGCTGAGCTGGCGCGCACGGTGCGCGAGGTGCGCACGCTCTACGCCACTTCCTAGCAACTGCAGGCGCAGGTGAGCCAGCGTGAATCCGACTTGTCGCTCGCGCAGCAGGATCTGGCGCGCCGTGAGCGGCTCGGCAGCTCTGGTGCGATCTCCAATGAAGAGCTGCAGCATGCCCGCGATGCCGAGCGCAGCGCCGCGGCAGCGCTGAGCGCAGCCCAGCAGCAGCTGCTTGCCGGCCGCGCGCGCACCGATGGCACGACGATCGAGCAGCACCCGGAGGTCCGCAACGCCGCCGCCCAGGTGCGCAGCGCCTATCTGGCCTTTGCGCGCACGAGCCTGCCGGCGCCGGTGGCAGGCTTCGTGGCCAAGCGCAACGTGCAGCTCGGGCAGCGCGTCAGCCCGGGCCTGACGCTGATGGCCATCGTGCCCCTGGATCAGGTGTGGGTCGATGCCAACTTCAAGGAGCCGCAACTGGCGGCGATGCGCGTCGGGCAGCCGGTCACGCTCAGTGCCGATCTGTATGGACATAGCGTGCTCTATCACGGCAAGGTGGCTGGTTTTGGTGCTGGCACCGGCTCGGTGTTCTCGCTGCTGCCGGCCCAGAATGCTACGGGCAACTGGATCAAGATCATCCAGCGCGTTCCGGTGCGCGTGGCCCTCGATGCCAAGGAGCTGGCTGCACATCCGCTGCAGATCGGACTGTCGATGCGCGCCCAGGTGGACACCCATGATCGCAACGGACCGCGGCTGCCGGAACTGTCCCGAAGCGCCGGTGGCTACGCGACCGACGTGTTTGCCGCCAATGACCTGATCGCCGATCAGCGCGTGCACTCGATAATCCTGGCCAATGAGGCTGGTGCAGTCAGCGGTGCGCGCCCGGCCAGCAACGCGCTCGCGCATCAGCAGGCACCCGCACACCATCTGGCGGCGACCGCCACCCCGCTCTGAGGCCGATCAGGGCCAGGAGATGAGCGTCATGAGCACTGAGATCAAGGCTGCAACCGCCCCGGTCGGGTTCCCGCCACTGCGCGGCCTGACCCTTGCCATCGGCGCGGTGGCGCTGGCGCTCGCGACCTTCATGAATGTGCTCGACACCTCGATCGCGAATGTCTCGCTGCCGGCGATTGCCGGGGACCTGGGCGTCTCACCGGACCAGGGCACCTGGGTGATCACCTCCTTTGGCGTGGCCAATGCGATTTCACTGCCACTGACCGGCTGGCTGACACGACGCTACGGCCAGGTGCGGCTGTTCACTTTTTCGGTGCTGCTGTTCGTGGCCGCTTCGTTCCTGTGTGCACTCGCACCCACGATCGGCCTGCTGATTTTCTTTCGCGTGCTGCAGGGTGCCGTGGCCGGGCCGATGATCCCGCTGTCGCAGTCACTGCTCATGTCGAGCTACCCGAAAGCCAAATCGGGCACGGCGCTGTCAGTGTGGGCGATCACGACCATGGTCGCACCGGTCGTGGGTCCGCTGCTCGGGGGCTGGATCACGGACAATATTTCCTGGCCGTGGATCTTCTACATCAACGTGCCGGTGGGCCTGGCCTCGGGGCTCGCGGTCTGGTCGATCTATCGCAAGCGAGAAACCCCGACCGTCAAGGTGCCGATCGACAAGGTGGGCCTGGGGCTGCTGGTGCTGTGGGTCGGCGCGCTGCAGGTGATGCTCGATAAGGGCAAGGACCTGGACTGGTTCGCCTCCCCGCAGATCGCGGTGCTAGCGGTGGTTGCCGTGGTGGGCCTGTTCGCTTTTCTGGTGTGGGAGCTGAGCGAGCGTAACCCGATTGTCGAACTCGGGCTGTTCAGGAACCGCAACTTCTGGGTCGCCAGCGTCGCCATGGCGCTCGCCTACGGGACCTTCTTCGGCAACGTGGTGCTGCTGCCACTGTGGCTGCAGCAGTACATGGGTTATACCGCGACGTTGGCCGGGCTGGTGCTGGCGCCGGTGGGCATTCTGGCCGTGTTGCTGACACCGCTGGTCGGCAGGGCGATGCGCAAGATTGATGCCCGGCTGATCGCGACGCTCGCCTTTGGCGTGTTCGCTCTGGTGCTGGCGATGCGCTCGAAGTTCAGCACAGATTCCCCGCTCACCACGCTGCTGGTGCCGACCCTGATCCAGGGTGCCGCCATGGCCTGCTTCTTCGTGCCGCTGGTGACAATCTCACTTTCGGGGATTGCCCCTGAGAAGATACCGGCGGCTTCGGGACTCTTTAATTTCTCGCGCATCACGGCCGGATCCTTCGGCACCTCCATCGTGACTACGCTCTGGGATCGGCGCGCGACACTGCATCATGCACGCCTGGTCGAGCACCTGAACACGGCTGATCCGGCCACAGCCCAGGTCCTCTCGGCACTGCCGGGTGGTGCGGTGGGTAACGAGCAGAGCCTCTCGCTGCTCAATCGTCTGGCCGATCAGCAGGCCTTCATGCTCTCGGCCAACGACATCTTCTATTTCTCGGCGCTGCTGTTCCTGCTGCTGATCGGCGTGATCTGGCTGGCGCATCGCACCGGCGGCGGGGCACCCAGTGCAGCAGCGGCGGGCGCGGCGCACTGATCGACTCCGCAGCGCGAACAGCAGGACCTAGGCGGCGGCCTGTGCGCAGCGGCAGATGATCGCTGTGCCGCCGGCGGGCCGGCGCAGGATCGAGAAGCGGCCGCGCAGTGCTGCGGCACGCAGCGCCAGCGACTTGAGGCCCAGGCCTCCAGAGCGGATGCCCGAAGTATCAAAGCCCACGCCGTCATCCTCGATCACCAGCGTCAAATGCGTCGCCGTGACTTCCAGGCGCACCGTGATGTGATGCGCGTGGGCATGCTTGAGGGCGTTATTCACGCCTTCACGTGCGATCTGGTACAAGTGCTCGCGCATCGTGAGTGGGATATCGAGTTTTGCGCTGCCATCAATCTGTACGCTCAGCAGATCACGCGCGCCCGGGGGCAGATGGGCACGCAGTTGCCCAAGCGCCCGCAACAGATCACCGCCCGTGGACTCCAGCGGGGAGAGCCCGTTGAGGATCTGCTCGTAGATCCGGCGCGCCTCCTTGAGTGCGGTGGCGACAAAGGTTACGGCGGCGACACGCGCCGAGCCGCCTTCGCCGATCACGCGGTGCAGGTTGGCGATGCCCAGATGCAGCGCCGTGAGCGTCGGGGCGAGCCCATCGTGCAACTCATGGGCGAGCCGCCGGCTCTCGCCATCGGAGGCCTCCAGCACCCGCCGGCGCAATTCGTTGCGCTCGGTCACATCCAGTGCAAAGCACAGGTATTGGGCTTCGCCGCTCATCTCAACGCGCGTCGTGCTCAGCTCCACTTCAAAGGGATCCCCGGCGTGTGTCCGGTGCACGCTGCTGACCACGACGGTCGCGGCCGCTTCCGGACCGGAACGCGCATCCAGTGCCCCGGGGTCAGCTTCGAGTGCGCGCACGGGCAGCCCCAGCAGCATTCCGCGCGGGTAGCCGTAGAGTCGCTGCGCCTCGGCGTTCACCATCGTGATGAGACCGCTGCTCGCACCATAGGCGTATACCGGGCGCGGGATCGCTTCGAATAGGGTCGTGTAGCGCTGCTTCAGGCGCATGAGTGCCAGCAATGCCTGATCGTAGCCGGCGGTTATGGTGGCAATCGCAAGGCCCGTGGCGAAGAGCAGGCCGATGAACTCCCAGAGCATCTCGGGCCCCGCGCCAGTGCCATCCTCGGCAAAAGCACCCAGGCCCCACCCGTAGCCTACGGTGGCGCTCAGGGACAGTACCAGTGTGGCCGCGCCGGCCAGCGCCACTCCAAAGCGCACCGCCGCAAAGGCCACTGCAGCGATGCCAAGCGCCAGCATCGGCAGGCGCCAGGTGGGAGAGGGCCCCGCAGCAGTGGCCAACGCGATGCCGGCCAGTACCGCCGCCATCAGCAAGCTCTCGCTCCAGCGCGGGCGCCGGCGCAGCGCGCGCAGTGGCGGCACGAGTATCGGCACCAGCAACAGGATGCCGGCGATGCCGTTGATCCACCACAGCAACGCCGAGTTCCATTCGCTCCTGGTCAGGCCCAGGTAGCGCACGACACCCGGAGCGACGCTGTCCACCATCTCGGCCGAGAGCGTGTGTGGGGCGACAATCATGGCCACATGCAGGCCGCTGATGTCGAACACCACTGGCACACTGCGGGCGATCATCGCTGCTACCAGCAGGATGCCCAGATCCCGCAGCCGGTCAAACTCGCGATGCAGCCCCCAGCGAGTGAGCAGCCGCGCCGCCGCCACCGCTCCCAGCGTCTCTCCAATCGCATCGGAGGTCACGGTGATCCATGAATCATGGGCCAGTCCGCCCCACAACAGCACCGAGCCGAGGAACACCGCCGGCGCCAGGCGCCAGCCCCCCAGCAGCAGTCCGGCCACGGCGATGCCGTTGGAGAGCCAGGGAATGGCCATCCCCGGAATGAAGGTTACGTGCGTGGCATCGAGGGTGCGCAGAAACCACAAACCTGCGGCGCCAGCAGCAAGATAGCCCGAACACAGCAGCAGACCCTGCAGCGCGGCCGGGATGAGCGAATTGGCCTGTGCGCCGGGAGACCGGGTGGCTGCCGAGGAGGCAGCCGGGGAGGGCTCGCGCAGCGGCGCGCTGCTGACCGGCTGCGTGGCCTCGATCGCCTGGGCACACTGAATGCTGAGTCGATGGCCGCCGAAGCGGCTAAGACCGTGTTCCAGTCGCACGCGAGTGGCTGCGGCCCGGATGCCGATCGGCGTCATTTCCGATAGGTTATCTGTGGGTGCGGGCGCCGCTGGTGCGTCATCTTCCACACTGATGCGCAGCTGCTCGCTGGTCACTTCGATCAGTACAAATACATTCAGTGCTCCCGGACGCAGCAGCGCCGAGCGCACGGCATCCTCGGCAATCCGGTAGACGTGTTCACAGCGCTCCACCGACAGGGTCACCGGCGCCAGAGCGCGCACGGAAACGTGGACCGCGGGGCCATCGCCGACGGCCAGTACTTCGGGCAGCTGGTGCAGCGCCTCGATCAGATCATCGGACTCATAACGTATGGCCGAGGCACCGCGGCTCAGCTGCCGGCACATCCGGGTCGAGACCGCCGCCGTCTCATCCATGGCATGCAACAGCTGCGGGTCAAGCGCCTCGCCCAGGTTGGCGGCAAGCATCAGGCGCTCGGCTGCCGATCCAAGGCGCGTCAGCGCCGGACCCAGCCCGGTGCGGATTTCCTGACCCAGATGTTCACGCTCCAGGTCCGCGGCATCCAGCGCCGCGGCGCGCAGCTCATTGCATTCATCGAGCAGCTCAACAAAGTACAGCTGCACGTTCAGGGCTTCGGACTCAATCCGCACCGGCGTAAGCTCAACTTCAAGTTCCGCGCCCGAGGCGGTGCGGTGCCGGGCAATTCTTGGGCCCGGCATCTGGCCGCGGTACTCGGGCGGCCCGTGGGCTTCTGGATCCTCGCCACCGGTGAGTTGCTCGGCGGTGAGTTGCAGGAACTCGGTTTCATCGTAGCCGTAAATCTGCAGCGCAGCTTCATTGACCAGCACGATGCGCCGCGAGCTCAGATCCTCGGCCCACATCGGCGTCGGGTTGGCCAGCAGCAAGCGCCGGTAGCGCTCGACCGAGGCCGTCAGCTCGGCCAGAGCATGCCGATGGGCCGAGACTAGCGCGGTCAGGAACAGCCCGGCGCAGGTCAGCAGTGCAATGAAGCCCCACACCGCGACCAGCGCTTCGCGACCGCCGAAGCCGGCGAATGCTCCCACCCGGGCGCCAAAGGCGAGCGCGGCCGTCATTGAAAACAGCAGCGTGCCAAACGAGGCGCGCACCACGCCGAAGCGCAGCGCCGCCCATACGACCAGGGTCAGCGCGACGGCCAGCAGCAGCAGGCGAGGCGCCAGTCCGGGCATCCACACCGCGGCCATCATCCAGCCAGCAGCGGCCAGGAACCAGGCGAGGGACTCGGCGCCCAAGCGCGGCTTGGTCTCCGACTCGGAAAAGATCGACAGCAGGGGCACGATCAGCAGCACGCCGGAGCTCGAATTCGCCCACCATCGCAGCAGGAAGTTCATGAGTGCCGGCGTGACCACCATCAAGTCGCCGTGGCGCTCGACCCCAATGGCATTCATGACCATCCCCGCGGTCGGGCGCGTTTCCCACCAGACGGCGGCGAAGGCATCGCCGCCATCAATCAGCGTAGAGAGCAGCCGGCCAAGGCACGCAGCTGCAATGAGGATCAGCGCATCCTGATAGCGCTCGAGCGAAGGGCGGTAATGCCAGACCCGCAGCAGATTCACGATCAGCGCGATGCTCAGGGTCTCACCGATCGCATCCACCAGGACCGCGACCCAGGGGTCTCCCTGCACCAGGCCCCAGGTGATGACTGAGCCCACAAACACGCCGGGCCAGGCGCGCAACCCATAGCGCAGCAAGCCGGCCACACCCAGCCCAACTGCGAGCCATGGCACGCCAACCGTCGGTGCTGTCCCGGCAAGGATCGGCGCCAGCACGTGCTTCAGATAACGGACACCGAGTGCCCCGGCGAGGGTGTAGCCGCCGCCGACCACAACGCTCGCCCAGAGTGTTGCCAGCCACGGATGGGCGGCGAGCACGACGGGCTTTAGACCCAGTCGGCTCAGCAGCGCCTGGTCAGGGACGCCGGACAAGGCGATCGGGCGGGATGCGTGAGTATTCATCGGCTCTTAATTATCGTGATTATCGTGCTGGTCCTGGACCTGAGTCCTGCGCGCCGGGCGGGTTTGGGCGCCATGTAGGGGCTCCTGCGGCGTGGAGCCGGCAAGGCTTCAGGCCCTCTTGTCCCATTTCAGTAGACCGGATTGGCTGCGCTGCTGCGAAGTCTTCGGATGGCCTGCACCCGGCCCGATCCTGACCTCAGGCAGTTTTACTCGGATAGCGGATTGGGGCAAGTTGTGGGCTCCTAACTCGAGCGTCTGAACACTGCGGCCGGCTCAAGGTGCGCAGCTACTCAAGGACTCAGCACCGGGTTCTCCGGGCACGGTGTCCCCGTGGGCACTCGCGTGGTGAGTGCCGGTCGATAGCTCGCATTTCGGGCCAGATAGGCCTCAAGGTTTTCAGGATGATAGTCGCACGAGGGATAGCTGCGCCGATCAAGCGCCGAGCGGTGAACTGCTTCGCAACCCTCGGGCTGCCGCCCGATCGGGCGCACGTAGGGACCGAACAGTCGGTACATCAGGGTCATTGAATTCTGAAGCACGCTGTTAAAGCACGGCGTGAAGTGCAGCAGGTAGGCGCGATCCACTTCCAGGCCGAGGTGCTCGGCCTTTTCGACCATCCAGTGCAGGGCCTCGTTGGCTAGCCCATCAGGCGCGTAGCCGCCGCCCACGTTCGAATGCACGCCGGCAAACCACACCTGCTCGAGTTCTCCCGGCCAGCCCGCAGGCTTGCTCCAGAGGTTGGGCTGGAAGGGCCTACGGCGCTCATCGATTGCGAGCGCGTGATAGGCATGCTGGATCCATGAGTTCAGGCTTACATCGTGATACTGGTATTTATTGCGATTCAGCAGCTGGCCCAGAAACCCGGGCGCGCCGAGCGCACCGACTGTGTCCCAGACCCCGATGAAGCGCAGCGGCGGGCAAGGGCGCGGATCCTTGATGAATTTGAAGATCGCGTCCCACTCGGGTGTGCCAGGGCCTTTGCTGTGCTCGTAGCAGGCGTAGAGATCCGGCACGAAGTAGTCATCGTTCTTCTGGACGAGCCCTACGCGGTTCATGAAGCCGGCGAGCGTGCGGACCGTGAAAGCGCCGCGGCTGAAACCAAACAGGTAGATCTCATCACCAGCGTTGAAGTTGTAGACCAGGAAGCGATACAGGTCACGGACGTTGATTTCGATGCCATCGCCAAAGGCGCCGCCGGTGAAGCGATCGAGAACGTCACCAGTGCCGACGCCGTCGTGGTAATACACGACCTGTTCTATGCCATCGGCCGCTCGCGGGACGATAGCGCGCGTGAGCTTGGTGACGTTGGTAGGACGGCGCTTACCGGTGTTGGGATCAATTTCATCCTGGTTATTCCAGGTGCCATCGGCACAGACGATTATTCTTTTCATGCTCTCCCTGGCCGCGAGTCGCAGCCCTCCTCGGCCGCTTGCCTGGGCAGATCCTCCACCCGCGGAGCACTCCTGTCCAGAGCAGACTGAACCGTCGCAGCTGGCATGGCCTCTGGCAGCCCTCTGCAACTGGCACCGGTACCACTCGGGCGTGCCTTGAAATTGTGATTCATGCCCCCATAGTCTCTGACCCGGCAGATACCTTTAGGGACACGACGATGTGGGCACTTCGACGAAGCGGCGAACGTGGCGTGGCTGACCACGGATGGCTCAATTCGCGGCACAGCTTTTCCTTTGCCGACTATCACGATCCCGCGCACATGGGATTCAGCGCGCTGCGCGTGATCAACGAAGATCGCGTTGCGCCGGCGCAGGGCTTTGGCACG
>Ga0302320_10009359_pt1 | contig 21090 bp, 18 predicted proteins | sample Bog_T0_3_FD_202130 | JGI IMG/M metagenome (GOLD analysis project Ga0302320, IMG submission 202130) | Peat permafrost microbial communities from Stordalen Mire near Abisko, Sweden - Bog_T0_3 | ecosystem: Environmental > Terrestrial > Soil > Wetlands > Peat | place: Sweden: Abisko, Stordalen Mire...
ATTCGCATCGACCAGTCGCCCATCGGGCGCACGCCGCGCTCGAATCCCGCGACTTACACCGGCGTGTTCACCGCGATTCGCGAGATCTACGCCATGCTGCCCGAATCGCGCGAGCGCGGCTACAAAGTTGGACGCTTTTCCTTCAACGTTTCCGGCGGCCGTTGCGAAGCCTGCCAGGGCGAAGGCCAGCGCCGCATCGAGATGAACTTCCTCCCCGATGTTTACGTGCTCTGCGAAGTCTGTGGCGGCCGCCGCTACAATCATGAGACCCTCGCCGTGAAGTATAACGGCAACTCCATCGCCGACCTGCTGGAGATGCCGGTCTCCGACGCGCTGCCGATTCTCGAAAACATTCCGCAGGTTAAACAGAAACTGCAAACTCTGGTCGACGTGGGCCTCGGCTATATTCACCTCGGTCAATCTGCGGTCACGCTCTCCGGCGGAGAGGCGCAGCGCATCAAACTGGCCCGCGAGTTGAGCAAGCGCCAGACCGGCAAGACTCTTTACCTGCTCGACGAACCCACCACCGGTCTGCACTTCGACGACGTAAAAAAATTGCTTGACGTGTTGCACCGGCTGACCGACCTGGGCAATTCGATCATCATCATCGAACACAATCTGGACGTGATCCGCAACGCCGACTGGCTCATCGACCTCGGCCCCGAAGGCGGCGAAGAAGGCGGCCGCATCGTAGCCCAAGGCACGCCCGAGCAGGTGGCGCGGGTGAAGAAGTCCTACACCGGGCAGGCGCTCGCGGGGTATTTTGCGGGCAACGGGAAGCGGCGCGCGTAAGGCGGATGTCGTTAATGCTTGACGTTATTAACGACATCCGTTAAACTCGCGATAGTGATCAAGACCTTCGCGGACCAGAGCACGAAGGAATTCTGGGACACAGGCAAGAGCCAGGGAATGCCTCCGGCGAATCTGCGGAGTGCCGCCAGGAAGAAGCTGGCTATGCTCCACTCAGCCGGGAGATTGGAGGATTTGCGAATTCCTCCCGGTAACAGGCTGGAAAGGTTGCGCCGTGATCGGGACGGTCAGCATAGCATTCGGATCAACGACCAATTCCGCCTGTGCTTCGTGTGGCGGGACGGCGATGCCTATGAGGTGGAAATAACGGATTACCACTGATCTTTTTGCCGGAGAAGCAATCATGAGTATCAAGAATGAAGGTCCAGCTGGCTGGGCGGTGCATCCGGGAGAAATTCTCCGGGAGGAGTTTCTGGAGCCGATGGGCATCTCCGCTTACCGGCTGGCGGTGGAGTTGCATGTTTCTCCTCCGACGGTCAACGACATTGTGCGGGAGAAGCGGGGAATCACCCCCGAGATGGCGGCTCGTCTAGCCAAGTATTTCGGGACCTCCGAGCAGTTCTGGCTGAATTTGCAGGACGCTTTTGCGGTTCATCAGGTAAGGCGCAAATATTCCAAAGAACTCAAAGCCATTCGGCCCCTTGCCACGACGGTGGCGCGGTAGAATTTTGTCCTACACAGGTACGGCGGCGAAGAAGGCGGCCGAGTCGCAGCGCAGGTAACGCCGGAGCAGGTGCCGCAGGTAAGGATATTCTTGTCATCACCCGAAAACCCGCAGCTTGATCCGCCGCCGCTGAACAGCAACACGCAGTTCTCCGCGCCGCTGGTTACCTATTCGCTTCCGCCGATTGAGTCAACACTGCCGCCCGCCCCCCGCGCCGGCGAGAACCCTGTGTGGAGCGGCTGGGACGTGCTGCTGATCGCCGCACTCACGCTAGCCACGATTTTTCTGATTCAACTGATCCTCATCCTGGTGGGGCTGCGCTTCGTCTATCGCCACGAGAATTGGGTTGATGTGGCGCAGAAGCCTGTGCTGGCGCTGCTCTCCGAGTTGCTGGCTTACGGCGTCGTCGCGGTTTACATGATCCTGCTGGTCGAGGGGAAGTATCACACACGCTTCTGGGCCGCCATCCGCTGGAATTGGCCGGGGCTCGCCGGCCTGAGCCTGGTGGGCGTGGGCGTTCTCATGCTCGGGCTCGACTTCCTGGGACGATTTCTTCCCATGCCCAAGACCACGCCCTTCGATCAGTTCTTCGACCGGCCCTTGGATGCCTATCTCACCGTCGCCTTCGCCATTACCCTCGGACCCTTGATGGAAGAGCTTTTCTTTCGCGGATTTCTCTATCCCGTGGTGGCGCGGCGACTGGGAGCGTTCTGGGGAATCCTTCTCACTGCGCTGCCCTTTGGCCTGATGCACTACCTGCAGTATCGGTCCTGGTCGGCGGTGCTGATCATCATTCTGGTCGGCGTGGTGCTCACCACGGTGCGCGCGGTCACGAAGTCGGTAGCGTCAAGCTTTTTGGCGCATGTGGGCTATAACGGAACGCTCATGATTCTCGCCGCGGTGGCCACCGACGGCTTCCGCCACATGGAGAAAGCAGGCGTGCTGCTGTTTTGATTGCAAACGTTGAGGCTTTCAAGTTGTCATCCTGGAGAGAGGGACCTTGGTTCTTGCGTGCAACCATCGACGCCACAAGCAGACACCAAGGTCCCTCGCTCCGCTCAGGATGACACGCTCTAGAGGCCCTTGCTGTTATTCGTTCTCTTCTGCCATACTCGTTCGCTCAGAAAGGAATCTGAAATGAAAGGTAATCCTAAGGTCCTCGTTGAACTTAATAAAGCGCTCCGTGAAGAGCTGACCGCCATCAACCAGTATTTTCTGCACGCCGAGATGTGCGAAAACTGGGGATATCATCGGCTCTCCGACTTCATCAAGAAACAATCCATCGGCGAAATGAAACACGCCGAAGTGCTCATCGAACGCATCCTGTTTCTCGATGGCAGCCCGTCCATGATGCCGCTGGAATTAAAGGTCGGCGGAACAGTGAAGTCCATGCTCGAAAGTGACCTGGCCCTGGAAGTCGGTGCGGTCAAGCAATACAACAACGCCATCGCCATCGCCACTCACGAAGGCGACAATGGCTCGCGGGACTTGTTCGTGATACTTCTCAAGGACGAAGAAGAGCACGTCGACTTCCTCGAAGCCCAAATGCACCAGATCAAGGAGCTAGGCTACGAACGCTATCTGACGCAACAGATGGGCGAGAATGAAGAATAGGAAACAGGCGTAGGAGGAAGAGGTACTCGGTACTTACTTCACTGTAACCGTCAGCAACTGCGCTCCTGACACCACATAATCCAGCGGAGCCGTCGACGTTTCATCCACGCTTGATTCGCCGCTGACCACCATTTCCTGGTTGCCGCGCATGCCATCCATCACATTCATGATCGAGATGGGCAGCGTGGGCATCACCTTGTCGGCAACGCGGGCTTCAGGGTTGGCCTCGAGCAGCGAAACGTAGACGCGGTTGTTGGAATGCTCTTTATTCAGCACCGCGATGGTGGAAGCGAGATCAAGCTTGCGCCCGAAGGCTGGGTTGGCGTGTCCGATGCGGTCGAGAGTATCGCCGTCGCTGACCAGGATGCGCAGCGTTCCCTTGCTCGCTGAGGTGGGAATCTTCACTGGAATCTGCCGCACCATGCGTTCGCCGCGGTAGGGAGCCAGCACGGTTTCCAGCATAATCTCCTCGCCGGGCCGAGCTTCCGTAACATCGGTGCGGGCGCTCTCCAGGCGCGCCCAGCGCCGTTCGCGGACCAGGTCGAAATCCAGCTTCACGCCCGCGATGGCCGGAGCGTTATAAGGATTGTCGTAGATACGGCCGAATCGCTCACCCAGCGAGATCGCAGCCTGCATTGCCGCGGGCTGCGCGTTCTCCGCCGGAGCGAACATGTTGCGCATTGTCACGTCCGGAAATCCTTTTACTCCGATGCTGCCCGTGAGTCGGTAGGTTATTTCTTCGCCGAACTCGTTCACGCCGTGCAGCGCGTTGAACACCGTCACCATCAGAGCGACCGGCGTCAGCTTGGGATTGTTCAGCACTTCGTAATGGAATTGCTTCACTCCGGTGCTGCTGTGGATGCTCAACGCCACCGGAATCATCTCCGGCTGCCGGTCGAAAACGCCCATGATGCCGGTGTGGCGATCCTGGACGAACGTTCCCACGGGCTCCGTCGTGTTCACAATCTTGAAAGCGTTCAGTGGCGACGGCAGCGTGGCCAATACTTCGGCCTTATTCATGGGCAAGTCGACCGCGCCGAACTGCAGCAGCGGATGTCCGCAGGCCAGCAGCCGCTGCGCATCGACGTAAGTCACTGTGCAGGTGGCCTCGATATCCATATCGCCGCGCACCAGAATGGCGCTCACGGCGGACCCGGCTTCGAGCGGTTCGGGCTGTTTGTCGTCGCTGACCGAGCCCGCACCCATCACCGGCACGATTCCTGCGGAAGCGAACTGCCCCGCGAAAAGATGAATGGCCTGTTCGGAGAATCCGTTGAAGACCAGAGGAGTCTCAATAGGCTTCAAGTAATTTGCGTAACCATTCGAATCCTGGGCCGAACCCGGAAGTGTGGACGCCTCACCCGGCGCGGCAGTCTTACCCGCGACCGTGTTTGCCGCAGGCTTGGCGGCGGAGGTCTCTTCCGCCGGCGAACGATCCAGCGCGCTGATCTCCAGCATATCAGCGATGGGCGTAACCCCAGCGATCGGTTCTTTGGAGAATTCTCCGATGCGGAAGGCGAGCGCTCCGGCAAGTTTGCCATCAAGGTAAACCGGACTGCCGCTCATGCCCGCCACCACCCCCGTGTATTCCACCTTCTGCCCGTGCAACCGGACGAGAATAATGTCTCCCTTGGGCCCATTCACGTTGTGCAGCACGCCGAGCACTTCCACTTCCATGGCTTCGGGCTTCACACCCTCAAATACGGTGTAGGCCACGCCGCGCATGCCCGCATGGATCTGGCTCACCGCGATGGTCTGAGGATTTTGCGCAGTCTTCGTGCCAGGTGAGGTCTGCGCAGACGTAAAGGAGGGGAAAGACAGGCAAGCGATGAAGAGCGCGAAAGCCAATTTTTTCATGAAGGATGTCCGGCAGAACGTAAGCCTTACCTTTACTGGATTAGACTCCGCCAGATTGTAAGTCGTTGCCAGGAGGGGAAGAACGGGAGCCGGGCAAAACATCCCAATCGCGAATCCCTGCGTCTATACTAGCACAGGGATTTTCACTCCCATAGAGTCTCTATCTACTCAGGGGTTATGCCATGTTTGCCAGTATGACTGCCAATACATCCGCCCAAAGGGCGGTCCGGAACCGGCGCTCACGCTTCCAGAATCTCATCATGTGGATGCTGGCGCTGTGGGTCTCGCTGATCCTGCTGTTCGCAGTCATTCCCGCGTCTGCGCAAGACCAGCAGACTCCGCCGCAGAATCAGGACAATGGCAAGCCCAAGCAGGACGCTCCACCAGAAGCAGGGGGCCCGGGCGGCGACATGGGCCCATACGCCGTTCCGAAGAAGTCCGCCGAGGCACCCCCGCCGCCTCCGCCCCCTTCCGCCAAGAAAGTCGAGGGCCTGCCCGACTATTCCATTAAGGTGAACGTTCCCCTGGTGAATGTGGATGTGCTGGTCACTACCAAGACCGGCCAGTTTGTCCCCGGCCTGAAAGCCGATAATTTCCGCCTCTTTGAAGACGGATCCGCGCAGCAGATCGCAAATTTCGAAGTCTCGAAAGCCCCCATCACCGCCGTTTTGCTGGTGGAGTTCGCCTCCACCAACTATGTGTTCTTGCGCGACGCTCTGCAAGCCTCCTATGCCTTTGCCAACACGCTCAGAAAGGACGACTGGATCGCCGTTGCCTACTATGACATGCAGCCGCACATCCTGGTGGATTTCACTCAGGACAAGAAAGCGGTCTACGGAGCGCTGAACCAGTTGCGCATTCCGGGATTCGCCGAGACCAACCTGTTCGACGCCTTATATGACACGCTGGATCGTCTGGACCGGGTGGAAGGAAAAAAGTACGTCGTCCTAATCACCACGGGAGTCGACACCTTCAGCAAGCTGACCCTCGACAAGATCACGAAGAAGATCAAAGACACGAAAGACGTCACCATCTTCCCGGTCAGCGTGGGATGGATCCTCCGGGAAATGTATGAAGCGCGTGGCGGGCACGCGCCCCACGGCATGGGCATTCCCGTCAGCAACATGGATTACCTGCAGGCCGATAACGAAATGCGCAACTTCGCCGCCATGACCGGTGGACGCGCCTACTTCCCGCGCTTTGAGGCAGAGTACGGTGAGGACTTTCTGGAGATCTCCAACGACATCCGCAATCAGTATTCGATCGCCTACCACCCCACCAATGCCAAGCTGGACGGCACCTACCGTAAGCTCAAGGTGCAGGTCGTAGCCCCCGACGGCGGCCCGCTGAAGGTGAAGGATCAGAAAGGCAAAGACCAGAAAATCGAAGTCGTCTCTCGCGACGGCTACACCGCCAAGCACACGGTGGACTAACGCGAAGTTCCTAGCTCTTCTAGCCGCAGGCAGAGAATAAAGTCTCTTGCCCGGCGAGGCCGCACCACTGCAATTGTAAAATTTTGATCAAACCGCGCGCGGATTGCGATCTTCCGGCCGAAACTGTAGTACTCTGTCCAGCGGACTTTGATCGTAAATCTCTTCATTAACTTCCGTTCACTAGCAATCACTGGGGGAACTCTTGGCAAAGAACTTCCTGTCTGTTATAGCTCTATTGTGCGCAGTCTGTGGGATATCGGCAGCACAGTCTCTGACCAGGCTCAAGCATCAGCCACCCGACGGCGCAATCTTAACCTTTCAATTGACCGATGGCACCGTGATGGCCCAAGGCGGCGCCGAATCCGATTGGTGGCAGCTTACGCCCGACATTACCGGAAGCTACGTCAACGGGACCTGGACGCAACTCGCCAACCTGCCTTCGGGATATGTGCCGGATGCCTTCGCTTCCGCCGTGCTGGCCGATGGCCGTCTCGTGATTGAGGGTGGCGAATACAACAACGGGAACTTCACTCTCACCAACAGGGGCGCAATCTATGATCCCGCGGCCAATACCTGGACCACGGTGTAGCCTCCCAAGGGTTGGAGCTACATTGGAGATTCGCCAGCGGTGGTGTTGCCCGGCGGCCGGTTTCTCGTGGGCAACAAGCTCACCACAGAGATGGCGGCTCTCGATCCTAAAACGCTGACCTGGCACGCCGTGTCTTCTACCGGCAAGGATGGCTTCAACGCCGAGGAGGGTTGGACCCTTCTGCCTAACGGTACCATCCTCACCGCCGACGTATTGAATGCTCCTAACTCGGAAATCTATACGCCTTCCGCTGGCGCATGGGCTTCGGCGGGCAGCACCATTGTGGATCTACATTCGCCCTCGCCCTTCGGTTGCATCGCCTACGGCCCCCACGGTTCCCTTTGCTACTATCCGCCTGGAGAAATCGGTCCCGCGATTCTGCGTCCCGACGGCACAGTCTTTGCTACCGGTTCCTATTCCAATGACGGCAGCGGTCCCGGACACACCGCGATTTATTCGCTGACCGCGGGATGGAGCGTCGGCCCCGATTTCCCCAACGGCGACAACGCCGGCGACTCCTTCGCCGTACTCCTCACTAACGGCGACGTTCTGGTGGAAGGCGACACCGGAACCTCATACGTTTTCAATGGCACCACTCTCACTCCTGGGCCAGCCACGCCGGGTAGTTTGATGGTGCTCCCGACCGGCCAGGTGCTGGTCGGCGGTACGGAGGTCTACAACTCCACTGGCACCTACTTGCCGGCGTGGGCTCCCGCGATCCACTCGGTTCCGACCACGGTGGTGCGCGGCTCAACCTACAAGATTTCGGGTACCCAATTCAATGGCTTGTCACAAGCCGCTTCCTTCGGGGACGAGTACCAGACCGCGACCAATTATCCCCTGGTGCGCATTACCAACACCAGCACCGGTCACGTCTTCTATGCCAAGACGCACGACCACAGCACCATGGCCGTCGCCACCGGCACGAAAGTTGTCTCCACCAACTTTGATGTTCCCGCGAGCATGGAGACGGGAGCGAGTTCGCTGGTAGTGGTGGCGAACGGAATTCCGTCAGCGGCAGTCAGCATCACCGTGAACTAGCCAGGATTGATTGAATCAGCCCCGGAAGCGGGGGCTTTCGTTTTTCGTTGACGAGGAGGGTCCCTTTGCAAATCAGAAAGAAAAAAGGGTAGTGGTGCAGTTCAGCTTTTGCCCGGCGTCATCCTGAGCGTAGCCGTTTTTCCGGCGGAGCGAAGGATCTCCCGCTCAACCGGCACAGCGCGTCAGCCAAACTGCACTACCACCGGAAAAAGAACAGAGTTGACTGCGGTAATCAGATCGCGCGGGCCTTCGCTAAGATAGTGAGCTCAATGAAACAAAGCATCCAGCAAGAACACGACGCCTGCGCCAACGAACACCAGCAACGCCATCTGAGCTCCCGGCTCTTTGTTGACCTCGGGAACCAAGTCTGAAGCCGCCACGTAGATCGTGACCCCCGCGGCCAGTGGCAGTCCCGCGTCCACGTGTTGACGGAAGATCGCCATCGTCAAAACGCCTGCCAGCGTGGCTCCGCCCAGAATTACTGACGCTCCCCAGGCCGTCCCCCGGCTGCGTCCGCTGGCCAGCATCACCGAACTCACGGTGAAGCCTTCAGGAATCTTATGCAGGAAAATGGCAAAGAAGATGATCCAGCCCAGAGCATTCGAAACCAGAAATCCAGACGCGATGGCGATGCCATCAAAAAAAGTGTGGATGATCAGCCCCAGCAACACGGAATATCCCTTGTGGGAGTGCATGAACTCATCTTTGTGCGTCTCTTCCCCGAAGTGGAAGTGCGGCGTGACCGTATGCTCGAAGAAGTGAATGAGCAGGTAGCCCAGCAGAATCAAATACGCGGCGCTTCGTCCGCGTAGTTCGAGGCTCTCCGGCACCATCTCAACGAGAGCGGTCGCCAGCATGAATCCCGCTCCCAGCGCGACAAAATAGCGCAGATACCGCCGCTCCCAACTGCGCTGCACAATAATCGCCCCGCCGAACACGTTGGCGGCCGCGGCGGTAAGGCCGAGCAGTATGCTGGTGGCAATGGGATGCATTGAGTTTAGGGACCCGAGTCGCGAGTCCCGAGTAAAGGTATCGATTGCGGGGGATGCAGTCAAATGGCTGATGACGGAATTTGCTGGCCCAGTGAGTTGATAAGGCCGCTTAGGATGCGGCTTACTTCGTCAGTTCGCTTCAAAAGCTCTGTGGCTTGGGATTCGGAAAGATAATTTCTTTGCCGCGCGATGATCACCTGAGTTTCAAGTTCGGCAAGGGATCCTCGCGATCGGCGAAGAAAATGGCGAAACTCGCGATCAGTGTAGTGGGCCTGTCCCTCTGCGATATTGCTTGGAACAGAAACGGCAGCCCGGCGCATCTGATCAGTCAAGCTGTATGTTTCGCGTTTCGGAAATGATTCAGTCGCATCGTACAGCGCGGATACCAAGTCCATTGACTTCTGCCACGCGATCAAGTCCTTGTAGTGTCGGGCCACCAATTTAGCTTACAGGCCTCGATAAACAAGTTGGCCCACTAGGAACTGCAATTTGGTGTGGGTTCCCGAAACAGAACCCCAAACCTCAACTTTGCCACCCGACCCGACAGCACAAAAGGATGCTCGGGACTCGCGGCTCGGGACTAACCGCTGTGTCTTATATGCATCACGTCGCCATCCTGCACGATGTAATCTTTCCCTTCGAGTCTGAGTGTGCCCTTGGCGCGGGCGTTCGCCTCTGATCCCGCTTCCAGCAGCTGATCCCAACGAATGGTTTCCGCGCGGATGAAATGCTTTTCCAGATCGGAGTGAATCGCTCCCGCCGCTTCTTGCGCACGCGAGTGCGCCGGAACCTGCCAGGCGCGGCACTCGTCTTCGCCAGCCGTGAAAAATGAGATCAGGCCCAGCAGTTTGTAGGTGGTGCGGATCAGCCGCACCAACCCACTCTCCGTGAGCCCATAGCTCGACAAGAATTCAGCGGCGTCCGCATCGCTCATCTCGGCAAGCTCGGCCTCGACCTTGCCACAAATGGCCGTGGCCGCGGCATTTGGTCGCGCCGCGATTTCCGTGAGCTTGTACTTGCCCACCGCTTCTTCCAGTTCCCTGCCCAGTTCGGTCGACTCGCCAATGTTGAGCACGTAGAAAATCGGCTTCTCGCTGAGGAACATGAAGCCCTTGATTCGTTTCTTGTCCTCAGGAGTCATTTCCATTTCGCGCAGCGGTTTGTCCGATTCCACTTGCACCTTGGCGCGCTTCAGTAGCTCGAATTCCTTCTCAAGTTCCGGCGTCTTCATCTTCTTGAGATCTTTTTCCAGCCGCTCCAGCCGCTTTTCGATCTGGCCGAGATCGCTCACCAGCAGGTCGAATTCCACGTTCTTGATGTCGCGCAGCGGATCGATCTCCCCCGCATGAGGCACCGAAGGATCGTCGAACACGCGCACCACGTGAGCGAGCGCGTCTACATTGCGCAGATGCGCGGCGTAGGCGCTGTCTTTCAGCGCTTCCTGTCCGATGGCGCCCACGTCCACATACTCCACCGACGTGTGTGTAAGTTTCTTCGGGTTGTAAAGCGCGGCCAGACGGTCAAGCCGATCGTCCGGAACCTTGGCAACGCCGATGTGTGCCTCGCGCGGGTTGGCCCGCGCCTGATCCGAAAGATGTGCCTTGGTCAGAATCCGAAACAGCGATGTCTTGCCCACCTGAGGCAGGCCAATGATTCCAGTTTTCATAAGAAAAGCTTCTAGCTTCTAGCTCCTGGCTCCTGGCTGCTGCGACGCCGAAGCGAAACCCGAGCGGCTCGACACAGCAACCTCAGCGATGATCAAACAACCTTTCAGGATAAATGATCGCGCGAGCAAATGCCCAACGGCATGCGGAGGTGTTTCGGCTAGAAGCTAGGAGCTAGCAGCTAGAAGCTTCGCGCGGTCAGATACACAACCACCAGCCCCAGCAGCAGCACCGCACCTTCCACGCGCGTCGACCACACGTGCAGTGCATCGAACTGAATGCGCTCAGGATTGTCGATCGGTGCTGCACTCACTTCGCCCAGCGACGCCCGCAGAGTATCCATGCGAGGAATGATCCCAAACTGCGAGACGAGAGTGAGTGCGAGCATCAGGCAAAGCAGCACGTGCCGTGCCGCAAACACGTGCGCCGTGCCGTCGGTGAAGCGGCTGTAGAGCAGTGAACTGATCAGGAAGACAATTCCGGAAACGATGGCAATCCAGTGCAGCTTGCCCAGTGCGCGGCCGACCACGTTGCCGGCCAGATGAGTGCTGGGCAGAACGGAGAAGGCAGTCGGTGCGAGAACGAAGGCAAAGAAGATCAACCCGCCGATCCAGACGACGAGCGACAGCAGCATGAGGAAACGAAGGAAAGACATAGCGGAGAATTATACCGTCTCGATCACACCAGTTCGCGCCGTGTCTGGAGCTTATCTAAGGATTGAGAGGACGATTGCCCCAACGATATAAAAGCAGCCCATTCCGAACGCGATCCAGCTCGCAGTACGAATTCTTTGCTGCCTCTCTTGCAATGGGAGACGAGCGCGAGACGCGAGCGGACTGGTGCGGACTTTAAACCTCCGCAACCACAACGTCGCCCAAAACGAGGCCGCCGCACCGAATATGCAAAGAGTCACCGGGAATCTCACCATCTATTGCGCCCCCGTTGCTTCGGTAGGAGATCCCTTACTTTTGAGCCTTTCCACTGATCACTGACCACTGGCCCCTGGCCACTGCCCTACACCGGCACGGCCACGTTCTCCACAATCTCGCGCAGCACCTGATCCGCCTGCTCGGATTTCTTCAGCGTGGAGGCATAGCCTCCGTTGACAACTACACGGTGAGCGAAGACCGGCACGGCCAGCGGCTTGAAGTCTTCCGGAGTGCAGAAGGTGCGGCCTTCGAGGAAGGCCATGGCTTGCGCCGCGCGATAGAGCGCCTGCGCGCCGCGCGGCGAAACTCCGAGCGATAGATACTCCGACTCGCGCGTCCGGCGCACGATTTCAAGCGCGTAAGTCACCAAAGATTCATCCACCCGAATGTGCTTGACGGCTTCCTGCATCTCCAGCACGTCCGCGCCGGTTAGCACGGGCCGCAAGTCCTGCAAATGTGCTGCCCCAGCTTCCGAGCGCAGAATCTCGCGCTCGGCCGCGGCTTCGGGATAACCCATCCTCACCCGCATCAAGAAACGGTCCATTTGCGACTCCGGCAGAGGATAAGTCCCGTGATGCTCCACCGGATTCTGCGTCGCAATCACCAAAAACGGCTGCGGCAGTTCGTAAGAATGCGCGTCCACCGTGACCTGGCCTTCGTTCATGGCCTCCAGCAGCGCGGACTGCGTCTTCGGAGTGGTTCGGTTGATCTCGTCCGCCAGCAGAACATTGGTGAACACCGGACCGCGCTTGAACTCAAACGCCTGGTCCAGAGAGGAATACACCGAGATGCCCAGCACGTCGGAAGGCAGCATGTCGCTGGTGAACTGCACGCGCTGAAAGGTGCAATCGATGGCGCGCGCGAGAGCCTGGCCCAGCGTGGTCTTGCCCACTCCCGGAACACCTTCAATCAGCAAATGTCCGCGAGCGAAGACGCTCACCAGCGCGAGGCGCACCACGTCATCCTTACCGCGAATCACGCGGCGAAGCGCTTTTTCCAGTTCGGCAGCCTTATGGGACACAGCGATCGCAGTTTCAGGTGACATTGTTTGGATTTTACTATCTGGCGCAGCGGCGGCGGAGTTACCGATGTCACTGAACTGCCGCTTCTAGCTGCTAGCTTTGTCATCCCGAGCGAAGCGAGGGATCTTGGTTTCCGCACCACAACAAACTTAAGAACGCGAGCACGAAACAATCTTGCATTGGTTTGAGCTAGAAGCTAGTAGCTGAGTTCTATTGCAGGAACTGCGCCGGGCGGCCGGTCAACCGCTCGATCCTCTTGGCGATTGGAGGATGGGTCGAGAACAGGTTGCCGAAGTTCATTCCCAGCAGCGGCTGGATGATGAACAGATGTGCCGTCGATGGACTGGCTGCCATCGGCACCCGGCGCGAGTAGGTGTCGAGCTTCTGCAGGGCGCTCGCCAGAGCATAAGGATTGCCTGTGTAATGCGCGCCGGTAGCATCCGCCTGATACTCGCGCGAGCGCGACACCGCCATCTGAATGAGAGCGGCGGCGATTGGGGCGACGATCAGCATGAGCAGCCCCGCGAGGCCTCCGCCGCGCCGGTCGCGGCTGCCGCCACCCATGCCGCCGAAGATCATGGCAAAGCGCCCCATGCTGGCCAGCATGGTGATCGCTCCCGCAATGGTTGCCGCGACTGAACTGATCAGGATGTCGCGGTTGCCTACGTGTCCTAGTTCGTGCGCCAGCACGCCCTCCAGTTCCTCATCATTCAGTAACCCCAAAATCCCATGGGTTACGGCCACAGACGCGTGTTTCGGGTTGCGTCCCGTGGCAAACGCATTGGGCGACTCGGTTGGGATCACATAGATTTTCGGCATGGGCAGGCCGATCTTCTGGGTCAGCCGCTCCACAATCTCGTAAGCGCGCGGCAGTTGCTCGCGCGTGACCGGCTGCGCCCGGTACATGGCCAGCGCGATCTTGTCGGAGAAGAAGTAGGAGACGAAATTCATCACGGCGGCAAAGGCCAGCGCCAGCAGCATCCCGTTCTCGCCGCCAAAGTAGCGGCCGAAGAACATCAGCAGCAGCGTGAGGGCGGTCAGCAGAAAGGCAGTCTTGAATGTGTTTCCCATAAGTTCGATCTCACCCTATTGGATGTTACGCGATGAGGCGGGATGCATGGGGGCGGCAACGGATGGGTGCTCGATGGTTCCGGCCGGAACGTTGTATGTACAAATGTTCCAGTCGGAACATTAGAGCGGTTTTCCCGGGGTAAGTATTCCCTCAGAACAAGTAAGGATCAAATCCGAGAATATAATTGAATCCGTGCCCGCCAAGAGGAGGATTTAATTATGGCTTCGCAGGAAGTGTTGAACGCGATGGAACCGCTTATCTATGAGAGGGATCGTCAAGAATTTTCGCTGGGCGATGCGCTCGATATGAAGACGGGCCTGATACTCGCGGTGTTAACGTTCTTGGCCTTGCAATCGGGTGAGCTAATCCATTCGGGACTCCCACTTTTCCAGCGAATTGTGCAGTACATTTCAATCGGTTCGTTGGTGCTCGGGGGGATTTTGGCCGCTTTGGAGTTACGACCTGCCAACTATGACCGGGAAGCTACGCCCGAAAAATACCTGGATTGGCTCGAAAAGCAGGAGGTCGCTGGCAATCCCGAACTCATCGCTCGAACGCTGGCAAACGGCAGGCTTACACGAGCGATGGAGAGAGTCCGTAGCAACCTCGCGGTCAACAAAAGAAAGTCGCAGTTCATGACTGCATCTTTCATTTTTGCATTGATGTCGTTCGGCGCTAACATCGTCACGCTTTTTATTCGTCTAGTTTCCTGAACCTCTCATTGGCTGGAGGGGGATTGGGATCGGGTTCACTTCTCCGCGAAGGAGGCGGATTATCGGCTCGGCCCGGTCTTGGCGAATCTTCGGTAAGCGGTTGCCGTTCAGGTTGTCTTGAAGGGTCGGGTCTTGGAGGCATTTGGGATCGCTCCTTGCTGATCCCATTGTAGCCAATCGAACCTAGATTTTGCGCAGGAAAATGAGGGTTTCAAACGTGTGCTATAGTCTGGTTGAATTGCAACCATGGCTGCTCGCCCTGCATCCCCGGATAAGAAGAAAGAGTGTGAGCAGCCCCCATTTACACGATCTGACTTCCACGACCTTATTGCGAAGGCCGCGAAGACGCCAGTTCAGAAACCCTCGCCAGCATCGCGGGGAAAATCAGGTTCCCGGAATCGCGGCGGTTGTACCTAAAGCTGTATTCATCCAGATAGCTTTGCAGGTACTTGGTGGAAACGGCATGGTAGACGCCGCCGATCCCACGCTTTACCAGACTCCAGAAACCCTCAATCGTATTGGTGTGAACGTCGCCCATGACATAGATTTTCTGGTCATGATTGATGCGGCGGTGCTCGTAGCCCATCCCATCCATGCGCGGAACGCTGTTGTAGATCGGAAACTCATCGGTGAACACGGTGCTTTCGGGCAGAATGCACTCTTTAATAATTGGCAGGACGGTTTCGGCTTTCACATCGCGGGTGACTCTTGCCGCCACGCAGCCCTTGCGCTCTACGAGCCCGATCACGGCGGTCTTGTTGATGTCGCCGCGCAACATGCGGCCCGAAGCGCTTTTGCGCCGTCCGCCGAAATAGGCTTCGTCCACTTCCACGCCGCCTGCTCCCGATTCACTTCCGCCCAATCGGACGTTCTCGCTCATCAGAGAACGAATCTGTTTGAACATCCGCCACGCGGTCTTATAGGTGACGCCCGTCTCCCGTTGAATTTGCTTGGCCGAAATGCCGCAACGGGTGGACCCCATGAGGTACATGGCCTGAAACCAGATGCGGAGCGAGGTGCTGCTTTTCTCGAAGATCGTACCGGCCAGTGGGAAAATATGATTCCCGCAGCGGTCACAGGCGTAGGCGGTGCGTCCTCTGACCCGGTAATGCTTGCGCGGCGCTTCGCACTTGTGGCAGACGGCCACGCCACCGGGGAAGCGTTGCTCCTTCACCTGTTCAAGGCAAGCGTCATCGGTTGGAAACTCGCGGTCGAACTGGTTTCGGGTATAGCGGAGTTCCTTGGGAATTGTCTGTCGGCGATCCATGCAAGGAGTATGCCAAATGTTCGCCTTGTTGTCAAGGGATAATTGCCTTTCCCGGAACACTGTGGATATTTCGGAAAACTCGGAAAACCACCTTAAAGCTATAGTTTATCGCCGGCAAGTGGCTGGGAGGGATAGGTTTAGGCAATGCGCCGGAAAAGTGGCAGAAAGGACACGGGGCGAAGAAAAAGCGGCGAAAATCAGGTCTCGAGGCTGGCGCTCCGCTGCGGCGAGTGCCGATTACATGGACTTACGGGGAGATGTTCCCGCTCCTTCGCCGGACGCGCGGAGCCGTCAAAGTCAACGGCTAACTCAAAGGCAAAGGCAGCGGACAGAAGTGTCCGCTCCATACGAACTCTAGGTCTTTCTCTTGCGGCGGGATTGAAGCAGTGGGAAGCCCCAGGCGCCGGCCGCGAGGAGCGCTCCGAAGAGGATGATAGCGTCGATGCTGGAACGGCCTTGGGGGGACCAGTAGACGTCTTTCAGGTTCAGCCAGAGAGCGAATTCGTCGAGCGTCAGGGCTGCGCCTACGCCGTAGAGGATCGACATGAGGCGGCTGAGAAGAATCGAGGAGTCGTCCTCGCCGGTGCCGATGTCAGCCAACCAGCCGTATCCCACCGCGAGCAGGATGACGATTCCGAAGACCAGGTGATGAATGTGACGGCCTCCGTGCTCGATGAAATGAAAGGGCGGAATGTTGTGCAGAACGGCGAAGACGACGGCGCGCACCCCGGCGAACGTCAGGAAGAAACTTACGGAAGCTACAAAGAGACGGCGGCGCGGCCGGTCAGGGATGCGATCGTGAAGAACCTTGCCTAAAGACGTTCCGTGGGTCAAGAGCAACAGGAAAGCCGTTACTACGATGGCGAGCAGGAGTATGAACCAAGTGTAGGCCATAGAGGAGTGCTGAGTACCGAGTACTTAGTACCTAGTACCGAGAGCATCATTTCCCTTGTTGCTTGGTTCTCGGTACTCGCGACTTAGGCTTTCTGGGCTTCGCGCTTTAAGGCGCGCTCGAGGGTTTGATCGAGGGCGGACTTGGCGGTGTCGTATTCCGCTTGCGAGATTTGGCCTTGTTTGCGTTCGACTTCGAGCTGGAAGAGTTCCTCTTTGAGTCCTTCGAGCAGCATGGAAGTGGGACGCGTCGACGAGGCGGGCCGGGCGGTGGGCTTGGCAAGAACTTCGGCGGGCGCGAAGTCGTCTTCTTCTTGCATTGCCGCCGCGCCGGACGAACCCTGCCCGGATAAACCTGCCCTTTGGCGCGCCAGAGCGCGTGCCGCGGACTGTTGCCGGGACGCTACGTAAACTCCGCCGATAACCAGGACGGCGGCGAGCCCTCCGAGAATCCACCAGTGATATTTCTGCAGCGGGTCAGGCGCGTCGATGGGCGGCCCGAGTCCGCCGCCGGGCCGAGGTTGCGCCGAGCCGCCCGCGTTGGGACCTTGTGCTTCCGCACCTGAGCCTTGGGCGCCATCGCCTTCCTGGCGGGCTTCGAGCACGCCTACGCCGGAAACCTTGAAGGCAAGATTCTGGCCGACGGCGGTGTTCGAGGCGACTTGCACGTTCGAATCGGGCTGGTTGGGATCGTCCATCGGCTTGAAACCGGCGGACGCGGCGGACGGAGTGAACTGCATCGTCTTAGGCAGGATGGCGACGAAGTGCTGCAGCGGATACGGAGACTTGGGGTCGAGGTTGGCGCTTCCGGAGTAAGGCAGTTGGTAGGCGACTTGAAACTGGGTGATTCCGGGGCGCAGAGGGAAGACGAAGGAGTAGCGATTCTTTTCGCCTTCGGGCACAGGAGCGGTGGTAAGAGGCTGGCCGCCGGAGGTCATGGCCGAGCCGTCGAGCACTTTGGCGCCATCGGGAACGTAGAACTCGAGATTGCGTTCATTCATCTGGGTGCGTGGCGGCTTCGAATCGTTCTGCACCGCGAAGGCCCGCATCACCTCGAGTTGTCCCTGCTCGACTTGACAGCGCATGATGTCGGCAACCACCGAGATGCCGTCGATCTTCTTTCCGACATCGTAAACCTGCAGCTCGACTGAGGTGGTTCCGGGAGGGGCCATGCGGTGGTAGGTGACGTCCTGATGGATGGCGCGGACCAGGTGCGGGGACTGGGCGTCGTCGAGCTTGAAACTGAACTGGCCCTTGGCGTCGGTCTTGGCGCGGCCGGATTCTTCCATGCCCTGGCTCAAGCTGAGCAGGACGACTTCGTCTCCGGCGGCGGGCTTGCCTGTGGTGCCGTTCTTCACCGTGCCAGTAAGGGTTTGAGCGGCGGCAAGGGAGGTGAGGAGGAGGATGGCCAGCACACTAAGAAACGGCCTGCGAGGATGGCGGCACGAATGGAGGTAGGGATCCTTCGACTGCGTGGAAATTTCGCTTCGCGAAGTTTCCACTTCGCTCAGGATGACAGTCCCGTGTGAGTTCAGGATTTGCATTTCTTTCAAGATCGAGTTCCTTTTTGTGGCACGGGATTCTTTTCCAGGCGGGCAATCTCGGCCAGGAGGGTGGCGGCCTCGTCCTGCAGGGAGGATTTCAGCGAGGTAAAGTCGGCGTCGGGAACTTTGCCGGCTTTGTACTCGAAGTTGAGATCGCGGAGGTTTTCGTAGACGGCATCTTTGCGTTCGCGCAGATAACCGGCGCGGGTTTTCTCCGGGCCAAGGAAGAGTTTCCCGGGCACTAAAACATAGTAGATACAAGCTGCTGCGAACGCGAAGCAGATTGGGAGCCAGACCTGCCAGGTCATAGATCGTTCTCCATCATAGGTCGTTCTCCGTCATAGATCAGTCTCCGTCATAGATCAGTCTCCTTGCGGGCTTGATCGCGGAACTGTTCGAGTTCGGCGCCGCGGACGGGGCGCAGGCCGTCGGCGAGAGCGGGAGCGGGGCGATTCTTCCAGGCGCGTATCACGAGAACGATCAGACCGAAACCGAAGATCAGGGCTGCGAAGGGAATGACATAGGCGGCGCGGTCGAAGCCTTTGGTGGTGGGAGCGGCCAGAACTGTCGGCCCGTACTTCTGGACGAAGGATTGCTCGACCAGGCTGTCGCTGTCTCCGCGGGAGACGGCTGCCATGAGTTCGTTGCGCATGCCGTCGGAGGCCGGGCAGCCGACGTGATTGCATTCCAGAAGAATCTGGTTGCAACCGCAGATACACATCATCTGGTGGCCGATCTCGTTGAAGCGGGTGGCGGGATCTCCGGCGCCGAGGAGGGCGAAGACGGCGAGCACTAGAAGGACAATGCCCGCTGCCTTGCGGCGCAATCTCCCACATCTCGCAAAAGAAGCGAGATGTGGGGCACCCAAGTTCGACAGTAAATTCAAAAAACTGGGCATCAATCTCCTGTAACCACGGGAGCGGCGTGAGCGGGCTCCAGCCGCGCGGGTGCGGGGACACGGATTGGGGCGGGCGCGTTCGGAATCAGTGCAAGAACGGTGCCGCCGAGCATGATCCAGACACCCATCCAGATCCACATGACCAGCGCATTCAAGTGGGCCTTGATGATGGGGTGGCCGTTATCCGGGTTCAGTCCCTCGAAAACCAGGTAAAGATCCTCATTGAGGGTGGAGCGGATGTCGGGCATGGTCGAGGTCTGCTGGCTGGCTTTGTAAAAACGGCGGACCGGGGTCATGGTATCGATCTGCTTGCCGCCTTTGTAAACGTCGAGAAGTGCCCACTGGCTCGCGTAGTTGGGGGCGTCGTCGTCGGTGTAGGAGCGGCAGACCAGAGTGTAGGGGCCGATGGTCATCTTGTCGCCGTTTTTCATCTCCATTTCTTTGTCCTGATTGAAGGCGGCCCCGGCGAAGCCGATGATGACCACGACCACGCCGAAGTGGACGATATATCCCCCGTAGCGGCGCGTATTGCGGTGGGTGAGTTGCACCATCGAGGCGAACATGCCCTGGCCGGTGTGTTTGGAGATGACGCGGCCGCCGCGGTAGAACTCGCTGGCCACGGTGAGGGTGACGAGCACCGAAAGCGCAATGGCCATCAGAGAATAGAAGTAGGAGATATCCTGCCAGGGTTTGAGACCGAAGGGCGAGCCCCAGCCTTGGGGCGTGATCATCAGGAAGATCGCGACCACGACAGCCCCGACGGTCGGCCACATAAAGTTGCGTTTAAGACTTTCGAGGGAAGTCTTGCGCCAAGCCAGCAACGGGCCTACAGCGGTGAGTATCAAAAGCAGCAAAGCTACGGGAATGGCGACGCGGTTGTAGAACGGGGCTCCGACCGTGACCTTATTGCCTTGGACGAGTTCGGAGATCTTCGGGAACCAGGTCCCCCAGAGCACGGTGAAGCAGAGCAAAACAAAAAGCAGATTGTTGAACAGGAAGCTGGACTCGCGCGACACCAGCGATTCGAGTTTGTGCTCACTTTTCAGGTGAGACTTGTTCTTAACGAAGAAAAAGGTGAAGACGATCAAGGTGATGGCGAGGAACCAGGCGAACCAGTCGCCGATGGACGATTGCGCAAACGCGTGTACGGAACTGATAATGCCGCTGCGGGTGAGGAAGGTTCCGAGGATAGCCAGCCAGAAGGTGGCGAAGATCAGCCACATGTTCCACATCTTCAACATGCCGCGCTTTTCCTGCATCATCACCGAGTGCAGAAAGGCAGTGCCGGTAAGCCAAGGCATGAGCGAAGCGTTCTCGACGGGATCCCATCCCCAGTAGCCGCCCCAGCCCAGCACGGAGTAGGCCCAGTGCGCGCCGAGAAAGACTCCGCAGGTAAGGAAAGCCCAGGTGACCATGGTCCAGCGGCGGGTGATGTTAATCCACTTCTCGCCGGGATACTTCATGATCAGCGCGCCCAGCGCGAAGGCGAAGGGCACGGTGAATCCGACATAGCCGAGATACAGCATGGGCGGGTGAATCACCATCTCGGGATACTGCAGCAGCGGGTTGAGGCCGTTGCCGTCGGCGGGAATTGTGCCCTGCACGATGGCGAAGGGATGCGCCGCAAAATTAAGCAACAAGAGAAAGAAGATCTGCACGCCGGCTAGAACCACTGACGCATAAGCGAAGAGGCGCGGGTCGGTTTTGTAGCGAAGGCGCAGGACGAAGCCGTAGGCGGCGAGCAGCAACGACCAGAACAGCAGCGAACCTTCCTGACCGGACCACAGCACCGCGAACTTATACGGACCGGGAAGATCGCGGTTGCTGTGGTGGAGGATGTAAGCGATGGAGAAGTCGTTCCGAAAGGCGCAAATGACGAGCACCACCGAAGCAAGTAAGACGGCGGCGAAGGTGACGACGCCGGCGCGGCGAGCAGTTTCTCCGATGCGTTCGGAACCCTGGCGGAGCAGCGCGCCTAGCGAAGTGTCGTCAGAGGAAATCGCGGGGCGAGCGGCCTGACCCGCAAGTTGCGGCGACGGCTGAGAATCCCGATGCTGGAAGACCAGCGCGACGATCCCTGCGAGGAACGA
>Ga0302320_10009360_pt1 | contig 21089 bp, 16 predicted proteins | sample Bog_T0_3_FD_202130 | JGI IMG/M metagenome (GOLD analysis project Ga0302320, IMG submission 202130) | Peat permafrost microbial communities from Stordalen Mire near Abisko, Sweden - Bog_T0_3 | ecosystem: Environmental > Terrestrial > Soil > Wetlands > Peat | place: Sweden: Abisko, Stordalen Mire...
CCTGGCTGGCACTGGAAGACGTGGCGCCCGGCACGGGCGAGCTGGAATATTATGTGGGCAGCCACCGGTCCCCGGACTTCCTGTTTGGCGGCAGCAGCAAGTGGATGGAGAGCCATACCGCCGAGCACGCTCGGTCTTTGCAGAGTTTGCATGACGACGCCAAGGCGTTCGGGCAGGTGAAGAGTTCATTCCTGGCCGAGAAGGGGGATGTGCTGGTGTGGCATGCCGATCTGGCGCATGGCGGCTCGCCGATCGCCCAGCCGGTGCGAACCCGCAAGAGCCGGGTGACACATTACACGCCGGTGTCGGATGAGCCGTTCTATCGCCGGTCCAGCCATTACCGGGAAATGGACGTCGGGGGGTGCCGGTTTGTCTCGCAGTACGCGGATGTGGGGGCGCGGGGATGAGCGGGGTGGTCATTGAATATCCGCCCGTGAAGTTTCAAGACACGGTTGCACGCGCGCGAGAGTCATTGGAACAGCGCGACTGGGCCGAACTGAAGCAGCGCGCGGAATTGCTGCGAACTGAATTTCCAGACCACCCTGACGGATTCATGATGGGTAACACTGCGCTGCTGGGATTGGGGCATCGAGACGCTGCAGAAGCATTGCTCATTCAAGCCCTTGAGCGTTTCCCAGACCACGAACAACTTGCTATTGCGCACGCCTGGAGGGCGCATGAACGGCATGATTGGGTGGAAGCAAAGCGTCGATGGGAGACGATCAAGCGACGCTTTCCTGACCATCAAGCAGGTTATGTGGGCGTCGGAATCGCCGAAAGAGAGATCAAGCTTTTCGATGAAGCAGATGCGTCATTCACCGAGGCCATCGTGCGCTTTCCCGACGATCCCACAGCGCTGATCGAGTATGCTTGGGTGGCCCACCATCGGGGCAACTTATCTGATGCGCGACGACGTTGGAAGAAGCTTCGGGAGCGGTTTCCTGAAGCTCGATATGGCTACCTTGGGGCCGGGGTTACCGAGCAGGGCGCTGGTGAATTTGCGGCTGCGGAAGCCCTGCTCGCCGAAGGGTACAGACGTTTTCCAGCTGATGAGGCAATTGCCGTTGGTTACGGCTGGACCGCCAACCTCCGCCAGGACTGGGACACGGCGGTCGCCCGTTGGAAGTCACTAGCGCAAACTTTCCCAAACAATGAGGCAGTTCGACAGGGCCTGGACGCCGCTCTTCGGGCTGTGGGGCAAGACGAGACCGCACCGGGCGGAGCCCCTTCAGTGCATGGCCAGGACGGGCACGTGGGAATTCCGGACGTCCAACCGATCGAGAATGGAGTCCTGGTCGGACGCTCTAATGTCCTCTTTCTCGCGGAGGGGGGCCATGCCGTGCTGGATTTCGCGGTCGGCCGCCGCAAAGTGCCAGAGGAATCATACACCAACTTTCTTCGCAACATGGTGCAAAGGCACCGCGCCGCCACATCGCGCGGGGCGGGTTTCCAACACATAATCTTTCCGGACAAGCACTCCGTTTGCACGGAGGACTTTCCCGTAGAAAATCCGATACTTCTTGGCATGCTGTACATTGAGCGCTTTCCGGCGCTTTCGCACTACATCTGCTACCCGCGTGATGTGTTGCGGCAAGCTGACCGGCCGACATTCATGCTGACGGACACGCACCTGACCGACTACGGGACAATCCTGGCTGTTGCCGAAATCGTGAAACGGTTGGTCGGTGAGCCACAGACGGTACATGTCAACCGCCTGCTGGCGGACACGAACGTGGATGTCGAGTGGTCAGGCGACCTGGGAAGCAAACTGACGCCACCCCATAGCGAAAAGCAGATTAAGAATCCGATGCGATGGGTTCGCAACTGGTACCATAACAGCATGACTGGAGGCAACAACGGGATCGTTGATATCCACTTTAACAGGGAAGCAGTCTATGGCAAGCGGCTTGTCTGGTTTGGCGACTCGTTCGGGCGTTCAGCCTGCCAGTTCATGTCCTACTTCTTCAAGGAGGTGGTGTTTTTTCGGACTCCCTTCTTTCACGCTGATATCTTCGGGCAGATTCAACCGGACTATTTAGTCACCCAGAATGTTGAACGCTACCTGAATTTTATACACTCCGACGACGTGCGGCCATCGTTTTTTATGTATCCTTATTTGAGTAGTCTTCCCTACCAGCCGAGCCTCGACTTCGCATCGGCGATGTCCGCGGTACTAAGTTATGGCCGCAAGCCGTACAGTGATTTTCTGTCAAAGATTGGGATGTAGCAATCGTGACGGCAAGATCATGCAAAGCAGCAATTCACAGACTGGAAGGCTGCCGGGGCAGGCGATCCGGTGCATCTGCGCCGCAGTGTTTGATCTTGCGACGGAGGACCGGGTGATCTTAGGATGGAATCGCAGGCCGCTGCATCTGGCGGGCGGCGACCAGGTTCCGGGAATTAGTCGGGTCGTGGTTGACGCACGTCAAGCCTGGACGCGCGCACAACCAGCGTTCGTAGCCGATCTCTCGGAAGGCGGGGTACAGCACACACTATTTGCGTGCAGTCTGGTACGTCACGCCAAGTTCGTATCCCAGTTCCAGCGCTGTGCGCTGTTTGGTTCGCACCACTTTCATGCGGTGCTTCAGGATAATGGGACTCTGAGCCTGCATGATACGGATTTTGATCGTGTCAAATGGCGGGTGGAGTTTTATCTCGCACGCGATCCTGGCCCGGAAGTGGTCATTCCCAGAATCGAAGCTCAGGATGGCGGTTTCGTCTGCACCACGAGCTTCCTGGGTGAATCCGACGTGGTGCGGATCGCCGAACCGGTCTTCTTCGGTTCGCCTGTAGAGCCAGACAATTATGGCATGTGGTTGATCATGGGACTGCCCAGTGCACACGACTTCGTCCGGCGTGCTCACGGCGGACGATATCTGTGCTGGATTCGGTCGGCCTGGCAACGCAAGTTATTGAATTTCATGGGTATTCCTGACGAGCAGATCGTTGTGCAGGAGCCGTGGCGGATTTATGATTGCAGCAGCCTGACCATGCATCAATACAGTCATGTCGATGTCACCCCCACCCCGTCAGACCGTGGGGTGTTCGAAGAGTTGCGTGAGCGCTGCATGAAGGGTGAGCACAAGGCGTTCGAGAAGATCTTTGTCTCACGCCGATCGTTCACGGATAAGGTCGGTTACCGCAAGTTGTTGAATGAAGCCGAATTGATAAATGCCCTGGAAGCACGCGGTTTTGTCACTGTGGAACCGGAGATGCTGGATTTTCAAGCGCAGGTGCGGATTTTTGCGTCGGCTCGGGTTGTCGTCGGACTGGGTGGGGCGGCGATGTTCAATGCGGTCTTCTGCAAACCGGGCGCCGCGATCGTCAGCATAGAAGGGTCCCCCGCGTTCACCTATGGCCACTCCAACCTGTTTGCCGCGAGTCAACTGGACTTTGGATTTATCTTTGGAAAGCAGGACCAATCTGACCCAACGCCCACCCACAAGAGATGGTCTGTCAACGTCCCCGAGGCGATGCGCTATGTCGATGCGTTCATCTGATTGGGTGCTGATGGGCGGTATCTCACTTGACATGTCCTCCGACGAAGCGTAAAGGCACCTACCATGTCCGATGATAGCGTCTATTCGTTGCCATTGCTTGCTGGTTATCCTGAGGATGCGATCCGTATCCCGGATCACAGCGGTGAGCCATATGTCGCAGTCCTCGAACGGCTTCATCGGGAACTTTCTCCGAAGACCTATTTGGAGATTGGTGCGCAGAATGGACAGTCTCTGGCGCTGGCCCGCTGCCCGTCGATTGCAATCGACCCGGATTTCAGGATTGCCTCGAACGTCTTTCCTGGTAAGCGTTCCTGCCATCTCTTTCAGATGAGCAGTGACGATTTTTTTGCTAATTATGATCCGACGAAGGTTCTGAATGGACGCCTGGATTTCGCCTTCCTTGATGGAATGCATTGGTTTGAATTTCTTCTGCGTGACTTCATCAACACGGAACGCCATGCCAATCCTAATTCCATCATCGCGTTGCACGACTGCGTCCCACTGGACACTTACAGTGTTCGGCGGAACATTCATGATACGGCAAATCAGGAGATTTCTCGGCATCCAGAGTGGTGGGCCGGGGATGTTTGGAAGACGCTTTACATCCTGCGGCGCTACCGGCCGGACCTTAAGATCTATGTCTTCGATGCGCCGCCAACGGGACTCGTCCTGATCACGTGCCTGGACCCTAACAGCAACTTTCTGCAGCAGAACTACTTTCATATTGTTGAAGAATCGGTAGAGATGAACTTAGCCGATATTGGTGTTTCGGAATTTGCGCAATCGGTTTCCATTCGCTCCACGTTATCGTTGAGCAGTCGGAGTGACATCCATAAATTGTTCTGGCTGTAAGGTGGCCTGGGCTGTGGCGGCCGCAGAGGTTTGGGAATCCCGGCGATGATCTATAGCGTCGTGCGAACCGCTGATTTCTATGGCTTCCGGAATTCAGCAGGCAAAATGGTCCCAATACGTCACGAAGGCAAACCTTGCACGGCCTTTATGGAGGGCTGGCGACCTGAATGCCTTTATGCAGGCTTCGCGCCTGTTTTTCTTCTGGAACTGATGCATGAGAATGGTGAATCTGCTACTTGGTACCTGGACAGAGAATTTAATAGGATTGGTGGGAGCCTTCAACAACTCTCGGTGGAGGTCAGGCGGTTCGTAATCGATAGATATCTCGATCTGATTTGTAACCCACCTCAGGCACCTTCCACTGCGCTATCGGAATTCGACGCACTTGGCGCACTCTGTCGGATAAATCATCATACCCTATCCGAAATCCAAGAAGCAGCCAGTCTTGATGCAGAGGGTGTTGCCAACTGGAACGCCCATCGGAGCGTCGGTGTGCCAGTTGGTATGGAACCTGCGGGCAAATCCCCATTATCTCTGACGCTATCCAAACTCTCGATGAGACATATGGTTGCTAAAGGATTGTGGAGCACCGGCGTAGAGTATGGGAAGCAGCGCCACGCATCCTGGGTGCATGACGCAGACCTGTTGTTATGTTTTTCGAGGTGTCTTGAAGCCACCGAGGGAAGTAAGGCTGCTCTCGCGGCGCTCGACAGCACGTTTTCGGCTGAGACCTCACCGCCGGCTGAGGTGCTCGCACAAATTGGCCTTCTGAGAATCCGACTTGGCGATTCACCGACTGGATCAAATTTGCTTGACCGCGCCCTCGGGATGCAAGCGTTTCAAGCAGAAGATGTGTACAGGGCGTTTGTGGAGGCCAAACTCTCTGAGGGTGATTTCAAGTCGATCACCACTCGACTCCATGCAGTCCGCAATCGTGCCGGTTGGCTGCTTCAGCCGGAGGTGCTTGCGTTTGTACTTTCTCGGCTTGGCCGTGCACTTTTGAAGTTGCAGGAGATTCCGGCAGCGAGAGAAGTTCTTATTGCAGCAGTTGCCGCGTCCCAGAATGTGCCGTCAGGAACTGCACAAGACTTAGAACATTGTGTCTGGCACTCTTCGTCGCCCTTTACCGAACAGCTTCCAGAGCTGCTTCAGACTAATGTCAACCTTTTCGCGGAATACGTTACGTCCATTCTTCAACGGGAAGCGGTTCTTCCCCCCCTTCCTGACGGTCGGTACTCATCTGCTGTTCTGGCTGCATATTGGATCAAAGCCGGGGCTCGTACTATGACTCTTAATGGAGGCAGCTCTTCTGAAGCGCTACTCAATCTCCAGCTTCTTGGTTTGTCGAAAACGTTCCTTGAGGCTGCCTGCGGTGGCCCGCACCAGGTCGCGTCACTTTGCGCCGAGCTCTCGCCGGATATTCCATTTTCGGGTGCAGCTAACTTATCGGATCGCCAGTTTGACGTAGCTGGCACAGTGATATTGCGAGCTAAACCTATGCTTTGCCCATTCACGGGGACGCGTGGTCTTGCTTATGATTCGCTGGACACTTATGTGTACTTGTATCGGGCCGAGGGAAGAATCTGCATTGTTGTTTCTTTGGACAACGCAATGGTTGCATACTCCGACTGTGCCTGGTTCATCCCGGAGCACCAATTGCTGTTGTGTGTTCAAGGCTGGAATGTGCAAAATCCCCTAGTCCTCGCGCTCACCCGCACATTTGATAACCGTGAGCTTGTGATGGAATACCTTAAGCCTCAGGTGCGCCCCGTTATGGTTTCCGATGTTGCACTTGGGCACCTCGGACATTACATCTGGAATGTGATATCGGGCTGGTCGACTTTGTTTGAGCTGGCACCGGTCGAAAAAATCGACATCATCGCAACAAACCGACAGTTTCAGATGTTTGGCGGAGTGAAGGAGCTTTATCCCGACGTTACGTGTCGGGCCGGGGCTTTGATTGAATTTAACCACGGCTACGAACTCTATCAATATATGCTTCGATCTAAGGCGTTGTCCGTGGTACTGTTGGATCGCCATGTTAGAACAGACTTGGCAGACCGCGTAATCAAGTGGTGTAGAGATCGCTGCAATCCGGATTTTCTTGCGAGGGTTGACACCCTAAAGCGGGCAAGCAACCCGCTGTTACTTGTGACTTTAAGGTTGGAGAACCGAGCGTGGATTGAGCAAGAAGATGGTATCCCAAATATTATTAATCAGCTTGCGACTGACTTCCCCGATTTGACGGTCGTATTGGATGGTCTGAATGCAGATATTCACTCTCTTGACACCCATGCCTTTATGTCTCTCGAAGATGAGATGAGGCTTGCAAAGCACATTATTGCTAGCTGCCCAGATGTTCGAATTGAAAACTCAATCGGGTGTCCCCTCATCGAAGGGATTGTATGGTGTGATACCGTTGACGCATTCATGGCACCCATCGGGGCGGGGCTTGCCAAGTATCGCTGGATCACCAACAAGCCGGGTGTGGCCTACTCTAACCAGACGTTTCTGTCGCCGGGTGACGCCGGCGGTCATCTGTATGATCATCACCGTGACGATTTGGTCCCTATGGAGTACGTTGAGCATACTGCCGTGACTGATGTTGAGACCGAGCGTCATGGTCTTTGGTTTCGGGCTAATTTTTCGATGCCATGGGAAGCTGCGTATAAAAAGACTCATGACTTGCTCACCCGGCTCCTGCGATGAGGGTAAAGCTCGGCTTCCAGACGTCGACCTCAATGCATACGCATGCCCGGCATCGTCGTATGAGGCTTTTCCAGCGGCCGAAGCTCGCCGGCTCGTTGAGCGCTTCGAGTGGCACTACACACCGAAACACGGCAGTTGGCTGAATATGGCTGAGACTGAACTCAGCGTCTTGTCGGGGCAGTGTCTCGACCGGCGGATCCCTGACAAGGAGACACTGATCAAGGAAGTCGCCGCTTCGGAGAGGCGCCGTAACAAGCACCACGCCAAGGCCGACTGGCAATTCACCACCGCCGACGCGCGCGTGAAGCTGAAGAGGCTGTACCCCGCAATATGAGCGACTCGGGTTACTAGAGGTTGTATAACGCCCTGTCAATCGACTTCCAACTTCCCATATCCGATTACTTGAGTACGGGAGACAGGATCAGACTTCGGTCTCTTCGATTTGCTCGCACGGCTGCTCGAATGCTTTGACCCATGCCAAACAAGCTTGCCCGGACATCCTCGTAGCGCGACCGGGCGCCGCTGCCATGCGCATTGGGCTAAAAGCCACGGAGCTGGGGAAAGTGCATGCCCTGCTGCGCGGCAATCCGACGCTGATCCTCGACAGTTGCTCGGTGCGCGCCAAGTGCGGCGGCGATTTGACTGGCCCCAGTCCACCGGATCGCGACAAACTTGGCACGAAATACAACCGAGCTGAATAGCAGAGAATTCTCAGGGGATTGCCTCCGCCATCGCTTTCACGACCCGCAGGATATGGCGCCAATCATCGAATAGTATCGATGGACCATGATTCGTGAGCCGCGCGATATGGCCGACAAAGAGTCCGTCTTCCACGCGCAGTATAGAACCAGCCGGGTGTTCCTCGTCAGATAGGCGCATGCAGAGGAGCGTCGCTGGGCCGATCGTACGCAAACCGCCATGCAAGGCACGCATCTCCATAAGCCCTATCGGCCGATTTGGGTAGTTGAACACAAAGATTTTTTCGGCCGCCTCAATGTCATGCACGAGCTTTTTGGCAAGGAACGAAAGGATTCGGCATTGACGTTTCAGAATGACTGCCTCGTCTTCGTCTCCCAGGTAGATTGCTGTGTGTAGAGCAAATTTATGGAGTGTGTCCTGAACAAAATATTCTTTGTCATCCATAAGAAGGAGTTTGGTCTGCGCAGGGGACCCAACACCTTCAAACCTAGCAGCGAGAGCCTGGGCAATATTGTCCGGTGTAGCAGCGGCCCATCGCAAAAGGCCGAGCGGATCTGCGCGAAAATGACGCTGCACGGCACCAAATTCACAGGTTGCGCCGAGGCCCTCGAAGCCTAGAAGTAGCTGCCGGTCCGCTTCGTCTTCGGGGGAGGCATCACCCTCGGGATAATAGTTTTGCAGTGCCGTCGCTGCTTTGTTTATTGCCTCTTCACCCAGCGACGCGACCTGGACAGAATGGGTCGCATGCATAAGTTGTCTTGCCGCAGGTTCACAACCAGGATCGTGCTTGATAACGGCCTGCCAAAGGCGTTGCGCTCTGATCCAATCGCGATTCTGTGTGGCTCGGTACCCGGCATGCATAAGCAATGGGACCGAATCGGGCAGGCGGGAGAGGCCTTCCTCCAGCAACGCATGTGCTTCATTATGACGGCAAAGGCGGTCGAGGACCGTGGAACCATGCACGTAGCCATCTGGGATGTTGGGGTGAGTGTCGCGTACTTGAGACCACAGAAGAAGTGCGGCAGGCCAGTCGCCACCGGTATGGGATGCGTAGGCGGCGGTGAGAAGGGGTTGTGCCGTCTCAGATTCGTCCATTTCTTCGGGCCTTTGATTTCTCTAAATTTGCCGTGTAACCCAGCTGTCTATATCTGATATCCTAGTACGATAGGATAATCAACAGATTCGGGTTGCTGTCGGCACTACTACCACGCCCCCAGCGCGGTACGCTTCCACGAATTTGTCGCGGTACATAAGTAGATGTAGTTGGCGTCCGCACTGATCTGTCCAACCACGCAGGCAGATGAGGACGTGGCTGGTGTGGTGGGCGTGATGTGCAGGCCGTTGCTGTTGCCGTAGAAGGATGCGACAGTCCCAATCGTGCCGATGCCATTGAACTGCACCGCCGGTAGGTTCCAGGCAGAGAACCCAGCCGGCAATTTGTAATTCCCGGAAACCATCCATCGTGACGGGCCATCGAATACTTTGGAAGCGCGAAGGCCGCCGATCTCGATATCAGCATTCGTCAGCGCAACACCTCCAGTCAAAGCTGCGTCGAGCCTGAAAATTGCGCTGTTGGCCTGGGAGTTGTGGTCGCGGAACCGCAGGCCGTCTATGATCGTTGATGTTGTACCGCTCGGCGCTGTAACATAGAACATGTCCGTGAGATACCCAAATGCTTCGCCGTGGATATCGGCGTTCAAAAAGCCATTATAGCCATACAGAACCATTCCATAATTAGTTACCTCACCAACTGCACTGTTACCGATGTAGCCGCCAATATACGCATGCCGGCTCGTGAAGCCGGACCAGACCGCCGCGCCTGGGCCAACGCGACGGAAATCTGGGGTGATGAAGGTATTCTCGTTGAACGAGTTGGCGACATCCCGTTGCAGCGTAACGATCTGGAAGGCGGACTGCACGTTCCAGTGGTTGTAGCCGTCCATTACCAGGTCATAGGCAGCCCCCCCGCTGTAGGAGTTCCATGCCAGCAGATGGTTCCATAATGTCGTTTCAGAAGAGCGATTGTAGACAGCCGTGATGGAAAAGTGGCCGGAAGCGGTAAGGTTATCGATTTCGTTGCAATCTGACACGACGGTCGCATTGATAAGCCCGAGCTGCAGGCCAATGGTTGGGACCGCCGGGCCGTTGGCGGTGATGGTGAGGTTTCTGATGTGCAGATAGCGAGTGTAAAGTGCATCCACGCAGGGGCCACCGCTGACTTCGCAGTCAAGCACGGAGCCTCCTCCGTCGATTTCGGTCGGGAAGTTGCGTAAGCCCGTGAAATTCAGCGTTCCGGTATGGCGACACACGCCTGCAGGAGAGAACACGACGCGCGCCACGATTTGTCCGGCGACGGTGTGGGCGCGAGCATAGTTAAGGGCTGCGTTGAGGGCAGGTGTGTCATCGGTGCTGCCGTCGCATTTCGCGCCAAAATCTTTCACATTCACCACACCGCCGTCTGCCTGCACTGCCGGAGACACAGGGACGTCGGGCTGCGCTACAGCAGTGGGGGACGCGACGATGGTCGCCACATAGGCCAATCCCGTCAAAAGGATATTCGATGTGGCGGTGCTGCCTGGTCTGCGGTAAATAGCCCCCATGTCACTCACTTTTGCGATCATCGGCGGCGGTTGGTACGGTTGCCACATAGCCGCCTCCCTCCGCGCCCTGGGCTTCGGTGTGACGGTCTTCGAACACCAGCCCCGCCTGCTGCACCTCGCCTCCGGCAACAACCAGTTCCGCCTGCATCTCGGCTTCCACTACCCGCGCCATTATGGCACGCGGATGCAGTCGCGGGAAGGTTTCTCCCGCTTCGTGGAGCGCTACCCTGCGCTCAGCCGCCCGGTCGCCGAGAACATCTACGCGGTTCCCCGCGGTGACTCGCTGATCGACTTCCTGACCTACAAGCTCATCATGACCTCCTCCGGCATCGAGTTCACCGAACTGCCGGACCATCCGCCCATGCTGGCCAACCTGGAAGGCTGCCTGCTGGCGCCGGAGCGTGTGCTGCTGATCGACCGGGCGCGCCGCTACTTCGCCGACCGGCTCAGCGGCAACCTGGTTCTCGGCCATCGCGTCGCGGCGGTCACGGAAACCGAAGGTGCGGTGCATATCGACGGCCAGCGCTTCGATTTCCTCATCGACGCCACCTGGGGCCACTTCACCAAGCCGCCGATCGAGCTGTTCTACGAGCCGACGTTGCTGCTGTACTACGAAGCGAACTGCGAGTTCCCGGCGATCACCATGGTGGACGGCCCACTCTGCTCGATCTACCCGACCGAGGATCCCGGCCTCTACACGCTCTCCAGCGTGCCGCACACCCCGCTCGGGCGGTTCAGCACCAGCGCGGCGGCGCGCCAGGCGCTGGACGCGGTGGACCCGGCGCTGATCGCCAACAAGGTCGAGCTGATGGAGCAGCAGATCATGCGCTACGTCCCCGGCTTCAAGGACGTGTTCCGCTTCATCGGGCCGCAGCTTTCCATCAAGACCAAGCCCGCCGGCAGCTTCGATGACCGCAGCTGCTATGTGTTCAAGACCGGCCGGGTGTTTTCCGTCATGTCAGGCAAAATCGACACGATCTTCTTCGCGGTGGAGCGCATCCTGTCGCTGATCGAGGCGATGCCGGATGCGTCCGACCCGCCGGCCTCCGGCAGCCTGCGGGAGGAGGTGCTGCGTTCGGCCGCCGCCCTGGCGCCGGTCTGATCCGATGCCGGGCACCGCGCTGATTGGTCATACCGGGTTCGTTGGCGGCACCCTGCTGCGCCAGTGTCCCTTCGATGCCACGTTCAACTCCCGCAATATACAGGATATCCGCGGCGGCCACTTCGACCGGATCGTCTGCGCCGGCGTCTCCGCGGTCAAATGGCTGGCCAACAAGGAGCCGGAGGCGGATTGGCAGGGCATCCAGCGCCTGATCGACAGCCTGGCGGATGTGTCCGCCGATCACTTCGTGCTGATTTCGACGATCGACGTCTATCGGGATCCCGCCGGCCAGACCGAACGCGACCTGCCGTCCACCGACGGGCTGCACCCCTATGGCCGGCATCGCCTGGCGCTGGAGGCGTTCATCGCCGAGCGGTTCCCGTCACATACGATCGTGCGGCTGCCGGCGCTGTTCGGCACCGGGCTGAAAAAGAACGCGATCTTCGACCTGATGACCGGGAACATGACCGACCGCATCGTCCCCAATGCGGCCTTCCAGTGGTATCCGCTGCGGCGCCTCGGTTCCGACCTCACGACGATCGTCGGCGCGGATCTTCGCCTGATCAACGTCACCGCCGAACCAGTCACGATGGAGGCGATCCGGACGCGGTTCTTCCCCGGGGTCGTCATCGCCGAACCCGTGGCATCCCCGCCGCGCTATGATCTGCGCAGCATCCATGACGCATTGCTGGGTGGGCACGACGGCTATCACCTTGATGCGGCGTCGGTATTCCAGGAAATGGCGGCGTTCCTCGCCGCACCGGAGGCCTAGACATGCGCCTGGCAATCTCCAATCTGGCCTGGCCATCGGCGCAGGACGACATCGTGTTCGACCGGCTGGCACGCCTTGGGGTCAGCGGGGTGGAAGTGGCGCCGACGCGGCTGGCCGCCTGGGATGCGCTGCCGGCCTCTCTGCTCATCGACTACCGGACTCGGCTGGAGGCGGCTGGACTGGTGGTGAGCTCGTTGCAGGCCGTGCTGTTTGGCCGGCCGGCGCTGCAGTTGCTGGGCGAGGGCGCCGCTTTCGAAGGCATGGTGGAGCATATGCGCCACGTGGCCGACATTGGGGCGATCCTCGGGGCGGGGGTCCTGGTCTTCGGGGCGCCGCGCAACCGGCTGCGGTCCGGGATGGAACTGGACAGCGCCTGGGACCGAGCCCGCGAACGGCTTCGGTTGCTGGGGGACGTCACGTTCCCGGCCGGCATCGCCATTGGCATCGAGCCGGTGCCGGCGGTGTATGGCGGTGATTTCCTGACGTCATGGTCCGACGTGCTGCGCATGGTGCGGGACGTCGATCATCCGGGCGTGCGCGTTCATTTGGATACCGGGTGTGTGGCGCTGGGTGGCGACTCGATCGAGACGGCGATCGCCGAATCCAAGGACGTGCTGGCACATTTCCATGCCGCCCAGCCGCAGTTGGGTGACTTTCGGGATCCGTTGCCGAATCACGGGGCAGCGGCGGCAGCGCTGCACGCGACGGGCTACGATCGTTGGGTCGCGATCGAAATGCGGGAGCAGCCCGAGGACCCGGTCGGCGCGGCGGAGCAGGCGATCCGGGCGGTGCGTGGACTCTACGGATTGTAAGGGATCGCTAGATCCAAACCAATCCGTTTGCCTCATCGCCAGGCCGATAATATTTTGAGTCGGTGCTGTATCCGTACACCGCCATGGTCTCGGCGCAAGCGCGTTCGAAATCCTGAATTTGCGCCTGCTGCCATCCCATGCTCGAGATATCCATGTCGGCCTGCCGGCTGGTCGATGTCCGTTCCGGATAATCGTACCGGAACGCCTGCCCAAGACGCTCCTGCTCCGTGTCGGTCAGATGCAAAAGACCTTGTACGGCAGCCGCGACTTCATTCGGGTGGTCTTTCAAATATCTTTGGTCGATCTCAATTGCGGCACCCTGAAGCTGCGATCGGACCTTGAACCACCCCGTCATCACATTATTCCACTCCCAGCAATTTTGCGAGAAGTCATAACTCGGGAACTTAACGGCCCGCGATGCCGCATTCTCCAGGAATCGCCGTTTCATGAAGATAAACCGGCTGTTGGGCCAGATCCCGAGAAAGCGTGGCGCCAAATGGATCATGTCCGAGTTGGGTGTCTTATCGATCCACGAGGCCTCCGGGAAAACCGCCCTGATCGTCCGGATGAACAGTTCGTCGAGCGAGCTCTGAAAATACTCCCTGGGAACAAGGGACACGGTCGTATCCCGGCCCGGTGCAAGTTCGTCCGCCTTCCCATCATAGAACTTGTCCAAAGCAACCGACAGATGCGCCAACAGATCGAGCAAATGGCCTTCCTGATGACCTGTGAAGCGATCCAGTTTCAGCAAGGCCTGCGCCATGGCACTGGTTCCGGAGCGGGCCGCGCCCAGCACGAAAACAGGGTGCTGGTTGCTGTCGGACGTGAGGCCAGCAAAGCTCAGCGGAGGCACCGGCGGAGCAGCATTCGTCTCCAGGACGGGGATAGAACTCAAGGTCACGAAAGAGCCGTCACCCGCCGCCACCCGGGCAGACACGTGCGCCATGTCCGTGGGGTCAAGCTTCTGATCGAAGTTATATATGAATGCATGGTTGCCCGAGCCGATACCGGCTTGCTCGAGATCTTTCCGGTGCAGATCCGCCAGAACCGACCCGATCGTTTGGCCATTCAGCAAGATTTCAACCATCAACGCGCGTTGGGGCCAGGCCGGATCATGCACCCAGCCCCTCGCTTGAAAGGGTTCCACCGCCTCCAGGTAGCCGTTCATACCCATCACGCGCAAAATCCATCTTCGTTGGGGAGTCTCATTACCTGGACACGGACCGGGTTGTCCAGCCCGAAGACGAGCGGCCATTCGTCCGCGCGCCGCAGACCGACGGTGCAATGTTCCCTTTCATTGCACCGCGGGAAGAAGAAAAGCGGGCCAGGTGCTGGTTTGGCGAATTCCGCCCCGTAACCCCGCCCTTATTGCAGAATCTCCGCCACCACACGTTCCCAGGTTTCACGCCCGCACTCGGATCGGATACGCTCTGCCGCACCGGTTCGGATGTGGTTCCAAAGTGTCTCCGACCGGTACAGCGCCAGCACCTGCCGCGCGAACGCGACCGGATCGGTGGGCTCCGCGGCGAGCAGGTCCTGCCCATCCTCCCAGCCAAGTTGCCGGCGCAGCAAGTCCGTTGCCACCACGGGCAGGCCATGGGATGCCGCTTCGTGCACCTTGTACGGCAGTCCGGCGGCATAGCGGGTCGGTGCGACGAAAACCCGATGCGTATTATACAGCGGGGTCAGGTCCGCCATCGCACCGCGCAGGGTGATCCGCGGATGATCGTGGAAGCGGCCCATATCGACATCGGTGCCGATGAAGCCCGCGATCGTCAGGCGGGTTTCGTAGCCGAGCGCCTGCTCGATCAGCGGCAGCACCTCGTCGACGAACCAGCAAAGTGAGTCATAGTTGGGGGTGTCCATGGCCGGCATGGCGCCGACGAACAACAGCCCGGCGCGTTCGTGCCAGTCCCGCGGTGTCAGGGCCAGCGGGCGCAGATGTCCCAGCACTTTGACATCGGCAAAACCGAGAAACGCCAACTGGCGAGCTTCCTGCTGGTTCACCGCGACGATATTCTGGCAGAAATAGGCGTTGCGCAGTTCCTGCTGCACGGCCTGGCCGACGTCGAAGGGTGCCGGCAATCCAAGCAGGGCCAGCCGTTGCGCTTCGCGTGTGGCGCCGATCGCTTCGGTATCCAGCACCACGCGGACACCGCCCAGGACATCGACGCCGCCCTTTTCCAGGATCGGCTTGACCAGGTCGAGATTATGCGTGCGCGCGATCCAGATCGTGTTGTAATAGCCGCGCCGGTTTTTCAGGAACTGTTCCAGGTCCCGCAGGCTGCGGTCGTGAATGACCTCGACCGTATCGGGGAAATCGGCATAGACCGACGCGAGGTTGTGGTCCTTTTGCTGCACGGGATAAACGGTTACGTGGTAGCCGAGCCCTGCCATGATGCCGATGATATCGTTGGAGCGGACGAAGCCGGAGCCCAGTCTGCGCAGCGGCAGTTGATCTTCAATCAGCAGCACCCGGCCCGGTACCGCGCCGACAGACCGAGCGAATAACTGGGCCCGGATATCTGATGTATAGCAAAGACGCAGCCAATTCCTGTGCTTTTGGGCGAATATCCGATGCGCTTCGTTGATGCGCTGATGCGGGTCGGCGACATTTTGCGAGGTGCCGTATTCCAGGTGGTGCACCAGCACGGCGGGATCGTAGACGATGCGGTAGCCGGCTTCGCGAATGCGAAGACACAGGTCGGCATCCTCAAAATACGCCGGTGCGAAGGCGTCGTCGAACCCGCCGAGATCATGCAGCACGGAAGCACGAGCCAGCAGGAAGACCGCTGAGCAGAAGTCAACATCGCGCACGAAGTTCGCTTCCGGAATCAAGGGCGATTGATCGCGCTGATAGCCGACGGTCCAGCCGTCGCGCCACATGATGCAGCCGGCTTCCTGCAACTGTCCGTGCGTCCGCAGCACCTTGGCGCCGACGGCGCCGATCGCGGCATCGGACTGCAGCCGGCGCAGCGCGTTTGCGATGGCACCTTCTGCCAGTTCCACGTCGTTGTTAAGATACAGCACCGTATCGGCGGTCGCGATTTCCAGGCCCGTGTTGCAGCCGCGGACAAAACCGATATTGCTTTCGAACCGCAGCAGGCATGCGCCGGTGACGTATTGCGCCAGGTGGCGCGTTTCGTCCGTGGAACCGGAGTCGACCAGAATCAGCTCGATGGGCCCTGGGTAGTTCGTGCGCAACGATGCCAGTGTCTGAAGCGTTAAGGTAAAATTATTATGGATGACGATGATCACGCTCAGATCCGGCGTTCCGGCAAAACCAAAATGCAGCGGGTTCTGCTTATGGAATAATTGTGTCGTTTCCGCATTCATCCTGAACAAGGTCTTTGCCTGACCTTCGGTCGGGGGCTCTCTCGCAGCTTCTTGTGTTACACTGGCAGAAAGCACAAAAAGACGCAAAGATGAACGGACATCGAAGGTCTTGCCTTCGACCCAGCGGTAATAAGACAGCGGATCGAATGACGCGTTGGGCTTAAGTCCGCGCAACAGCCCGGTCTCAAGAAAGTGGCGCAGCAAACCGCCTTGAAGGGGCTCCGATAAGTCCAACTGGCTTTTATAAAATTCCAGCGAAAAGACCGGCCCGGGATCGATGATGTCGCGACATAGCACGTCGTACAGGGCATCGACCGTCAGGGGATCCGGGAACAAAGTCGGATCCGTCGCGATCATGTGCGCGATATTGATCATGGGATGCGGCGCGCGCTTTTCGGCGACACCCCATCCCATGAAATGCACCAGCGGGTCGATTTCGACCGTTCGGATATCGGGGTAGCGCTGCCAGTAAAACTCCCGGTCGAAGAAGACCGAGAGTGCGGGCCGCGCTGCGATCGGCAGGCTCAGATAGCGCCGGATTGTTTCCGGATCGGTTTTGCTGCCGCCCAGACGCTCGATGAACAGGGTCTCATCGGCAAAAGCCGATGCGAAGACCTCGAGCACCAGGTTTTCTGGATAGTCCGCCACAGGTTTGGATATTTATCGGATGGGCGGCACCAGGCCGCTCACACCCAGACCCTGCCGCCGGATTCCAACGTGATTTCCTTGCGGGATCCATCGATCATGCGGTCCAGCGGCGCGATGCGCGATGGTGTGCAATGCACGCGCAGCGCGGCGGTCCCGGGTTCGGTGCGAACGCGGTGAATCAGGCCGGGGCCGATGATCGCGACACTGCCGGGCGGCACCGTGTATTGATCGATCATGCCGTGCTGGCGCAGGGCCACATCGATTGCCACTGCCGCCGATGGATTGATCCAGCGGGACTGGCCTTCCGCCGAGAATTCGGGGAACTGATGGCTGTCGCGGATGATATCCAGTTCGACGGGCCGGTCGTCCAGCGGGATCACAAGTGCCAGACATTCCGTCGGAGACGGCAACACCTCCATCGCGCTTGGCTGGCGGAAACCTTCATCGGTGCCTTCGACGAGTCCGGTGCTGAGGGCCAGTGGCGGGCCTTCAAGGATCGGGTGCAGAATGTCGAGCACCGGCTTCGATTGCAGGACGGCGCAGATGGTTTCAGCTAAATCGGGGGTCTTGCTGCGTCCGGTCGAAGCGCCGCCATTGCCGCCGCGCTTGGCGCTCGTTGGTGACTTGGCCGCAGTCGCTTGCGCCGGGCCCATCTCGACTATGGTGAAACCATTCTGCAGGAGACCGGATAGGACCGCGCCGGCATCCGGCGTCACCATACCGATCTCCATGCGGCTTTTCATCAAAGCCGCCGCATCCACCCGGTCGGTCCAGAGTCCGCCGAAGACACTGCGGGATCGCCCGGTGACAGGATGCTGCTTGAAGAGCGCGTTAAAAAATTCACTGTATCCGGATATTGTCGAACGCGGCAGGTCAACATCGCCGCCTTCCAGCTTGACCACGATGAAGGGCAGGTACAAAGGGTCGATTTCTTGATAAAAGACGATATGGTAGCCGCAGTTTCCGTCGCCAAACCCCACGGCCGCCAGGTCGGGACGATGCAGGTCGGCGATGGCTTCCCCGACAATAGTATGGTTCAGCAACGCCTGAACCGTCAGCTTTTCTCGGATATCGGTCGAAAATGCCCAGCCCATTGCACCTTGGGTGGAGACAACATCAAGTGAACCACGAACTGATGACACTGTGGGCTCTCTCTCTTCGCATGGCCATTGGTTACGGTCTAACGCGGACTGCAACCGACTTCTAGCCCTTACGGCATGCGACTATCCAGCGAAAATTGGTTAAGATCGGCCGGCGGGAACCAACCGGACGGTCACGGCCCCCGGGCAGGTCCGGCATTATCTATTTGCATCCGGCAAGAGCGTGCTGCATGACACGATGCCTGTGTCCCCGACCGCAAGGGCGGGCCACGCCTGTCTCGGACCCTTTGATGCTGACTGTTCTCATGCCCATGGCCGGCCTCGGCTCACGCTTCGCCGCCGTCGGGGAGACGGTGCCGAAGCCCCTGATCGCGGTCGCCGGCCTGCCGATGTTCCGCCTGGCGCTTTGCGCCGTTCGGGCCGAGCAGCCGGATGCGGCCGTCGTTTGCGTCGTGCTGGCGGCGCATCAGCGGGATTTCGGCATCGCTGACCGGCTGGTGGCGGCCGATCCCGCGATTCGGGTCGCGATCGTCCCCGAACTGACCGGCGGCGCTCTGCAGACCTGCCTGGCCGCCGAGGACCTGGTGCCCCCGGATGACGCGGTGATCGTGCTCGATTGCGACCTGACCTTCCAGGCCCCCGCCTATTTCGAGCGGCTGCGCGCCATCCATACCGGCCATGACCCGGCCGCCGGGGTGCTGCTGTCCTTCCGCTCACGCGAACCGCGTTACAGCTTCGCCGAACTCGCGGGCGACCGGGTGCTGCGCACCGCGGAGAAACAGCCGATCTCCGACCACGCTTTGATCGGCGCCTATGGCTTCGGGGCGGCGCGCGATTTCTTTGCCACCGCGCACGCCATCGTCAGCCGCAACGAGCGGACCGGCAACGGCGAATTTTACGTGTCGAGCGCCTATAACCACCTGATCCGGCAGGGCTCGGTTATCCGGCTGGTCGAGGCCAGCCGCTACTGGTCGATGGGCACGCCGGAGGAGTTGCGCGCCTGCCTGGCCGACCCGGATTTTCGCGCGCATGCCGAGACGCTCCGCCGCCTTGTCCTGGACCGGAACCGCCCATGAACGCACCCTTCAGCCCTTCCCCCGCGCCGCGGCCGGCGCCGCTGCGCTGGACCCTGGTGATCCCCTGCGCGGCCCGCCTGCAGCCCGGCACGCCGACGCGGCCGAAATACCTGCTGACCATGCCCAACGGCCACCTGCTGGCGCGCCGGGCCGCCGCCTCGATGCCGGCGGATCGGGTCAGCGAGATCGTGGTCGCGATCCTGCGCGACGCCGACGAACGCTACCAGGCCAGCGAGGCCGTGCGGCGGGCCTTCGACGGCGCGGTGCGCTGCGTCGTGCTGGATGAACCCACCGAGGGGCCCGCCCACACCGTGCGCAAGACCATCGAACGCGCCGGCATCACCGGCCCGGTCGCGATCAAGGACGCCGACTCCTTCTTCAGCATCGACAGCCTGCCGGACACCTCCTTCATGGCGGTCTCCGACCTGCGCAAGGTGGCCAAGCTGTCCGATCCGGCGCGCAAGAGCTACGTCCGGCTGAACGAGCAGGGCGTGATCTCCGACGTGGTGGAGAAGAGCGTTTCCTCCAATTTCATCTCGGTTGGGCTGTACGGGTTCAACGACAGCGCGGTATTCACCGCCACGTTCGACCGGATCGCCGGCCAGATCGGCCATAAACGGCTGTTCGTGTCGCATATCGTCGCCAATGCGATTTTCCATTCGCACGTGTTCCTGCCCTGCATGGCCGAGGACTGGGTGGATATCGGCACCCAGGCCGACTGGAACGATCACCGCATCAACTACGCGACGATCGTGCTGGACATCGACGGGGTCATCTTCCGCAACCAGAGCGGCTTCTTCGAGCCGCTGTGGGGCACGCCGGTCGAACCGATCGCGGAAAACGTCCGCCACGTGCGGGCGTTGCAGCAGCGCGGCGCGCAGCTCGTGTTCATGACGTCCCGCCCGGAGTCCTACCGTTCGGAGACCATCGCGGCGCTGGAGGGCCAGGGCCTGCGGGTGCATGCGCTGGTGATGGGCTGCAACCATGCGGCGCGCGTGCTGGTGAACGATTATGCGCAGTCGAACGGCTATCCCTCGGCGATCGCGGTGAACGTGGAGCGGAACAAGCCGCAGTTGCCGCATCTGCTGCTGGCCGACCTGCCGACCCGCGACCAGACGATCTGACGGTCTCGCGATGGCCATGCAACCCGAGCTTGTCCGCGCCGCGACCTTCGCGCTGAAGGGGCATTCCGGGGCGCAACTGACATTGATCGAGGCCGCGGGCGCGATCTATGTGCGCAAGTCCGCCACCCGTCCGGCGCAGAACGCGCGCCTGGCGGAACAGTGCCGCAAGCTGCAAACCGCTCGGGAGGCCGGATTGCCCTGTCCCGCCGTCTATCAGACCGGCGAGGCGGACGGCTGCTTCTTCTTCGATATGGCGTTCGTGCCGGGCGAGACGCTGGCGCATGCGATCCTGTCGGGCAAGGAATTGCACTGGCCGGGCCTGATCACCCAGATCACCGCTTTGCTGTCGCGGCTGCGCGCCACCGCGGCGGATGATATCCCCGAGCAGGCTTTCCACGACAAGCTGCGCGGCATACTGGGGCAGTGCCGCGACAATCCCGCCGCCGTGGGCGAGGTGGCGGCGGTGGAGCGGATCATGGATCGGCTGCTGGAAATGCCCTGGACGGACATTCCGCAAAGCCTGTGCCATGGCGACATGACGCTGGAGAACATGTTGCTGCGGCAGGACGATTCCCTGGTGTTCCTGGATTTGCCTCCTCGCTATTTGGCATGGGTAGTCACGTCATCCCCTGGCCCGCCCAGCCGTCGCATCCCACTTCGTCATGTTTCTTTGTTCGGCTGACCACGAGCCGTTTCTTCGTCCCGGCCTGAAGATCCCCAAGACCGCGGTGGCTGCCGCGGTCAAGGATGGCCGAAGGC
>Ga0302320_10009361_pt1 | contig 21089 bp, 22 predicted proteins | sample Bog_T0_3_FD_202130 | JGI IMG/M metagenome (GOLD analysis project Ga0302320, IMG submission 202130) | Peat permafrost microbial communities from Stordalen Mire near Abisko, Sweden - Bog_T0_3 | ecosystem: Environmental > Terrestrial > Soil > Wetlands > Peat | place: Sweden: Abisko, Stordalen Mire...
CCAATCCGCCCTATGTGTCAACGGCCGATCGCGACGCGCTCCCGGTGGAAGTGCGCGAGCACGAGCCGGAGCTGGCCCTGTTTGCCGGTGAAGACGGACTCGATGTTTACCGGCGGCTGATTCCTGCTGCTTATGCGGTGCTTGAATCGGGGGGTTTTCTGGTGATGGAGATTGGTTATGGGCAGGCAGAGACCGTTGATTCTTTGCTCGCGCAAGCCGGATTTGCGCGCATCGAATTCGTCCCCGATTTGCAGGGGATTCCGCGCGTGGCGTGCGGCCAGCGTCCCTGACCGTTTGGAATCCTCGAAGAACGAGTGCGGGTTCTTAAGATGGCTCAGCCGCATCGAGCAGATCAATGAAGCCTTTGAGCGGTTGCTCAGGCAGGATGTGAAGTACCGCTTCGTGATCGATATGAGTTCGCTGAAGTGAGCCGCTCCGGGCGGAAGTCTGTCCGTCATCCGCCTCCGTGGTCGGCGACGCGCATGTGGTAGTTGTAGACCACGAGCGTGAGGATGCCAAAGACCATGGCCAGCAGGGCCAGCGGAGGCCCAAGCGGATAACCTTCTGCCAGCGAAAAGCGGATGAGCACAATCGACACGACAAATGCGGCGCTGCGGAAGACAACTGCATATTGACCGGCAACGACAATGGAAAGAATCAGGATGAATACATCGGTAAAGATCATTACGGTAAACAGGTCGTTATAAAAGGTGGTTGCGTGGACCAGGCTCTCCTGGCCGGTGATCGCGATGTGGTAGGCGTCGATGCCCATGAGGCTGAGGTTATAGATGGCCATGATGAGAAAGAGCGCGCCCAGTCCCAGGGCAACGACCTTCTTTTGCGCAACAAAGAGCAGCTGGGCCGGCGACGGCGAAGCCTTGGCGGATTGCGCGAAGGTTGGCCGCGCCACGTGTTGAAAGACCGCCACCAGCAGGTACATCAGGAACCCCGCCCACATATGGACAAAAAGCGGGAGCGCGGCCCAGGTGAGCCGGTGCGTTGCCACGATCTCGGCCGCGTCGGGAAGGTCTTTGAAAGCTTCGCGGAGAAAGATCAGGGATACGATCTCGTATTGGGACGCGACTGACCTGGTGGTGGACTCGTGGAGCGCGCCAATCAAGGTCACCACTTCGTAGAAGAGGATGAAGTTGAAGGGAGTTGCAATCGCCACCAGGTAGTTCTCGCCGGCATCGGCAATCAGCGCGGGGGGATGGGCGAGCACCTTGGAGAGGTAGATGAGGAGCAGGTGAATCACAAAGCCGGCGATTCCCAAGCGGACGACAAGGTGCTTGAGGGCTGTCTTGTTGCTATCGGAGAAGGCCCGGTCGTGGAATGCCCCTACCCGCAGGCACAGGAGGGCGAGGTGACTGGGATTCCCTGAGTCGGTTTCATGTTCCGCGTTTGTCATGGGGCTGGAGAAAGTTGAGCAGTTAGATTAACCCATCAGGCCGTCAATCGGCCCGGCCGGTCTTGTCGAGTTCGCGATAGAAGCCGAGGTCGCGGCCGGTGAAGCTCTTGGCGATGTAGGCGATCTGGCCGTAGTGGAGGCCGAAGTGCTCGACGACCTGGTAGACGGCTTCGAGCCCCGTGACGTGGTAGCCCTGAATCTCGTAAGGCGCGACGAGATCGGCCTCCGACAAACGGGCCAGCACCTGCGCAGCCTCATTCACGGTGGCGGCGAGGCGATCGAGCAACTGCGCCGCGGTGAGGCCGCTTTCCGTGGCGAATTCCACGGGGCGGTCGCGGAGGTCTTCCTTCCGGTTGAAAGAGACGACAAGCCACTGCGTCACGTTGCCGTTCAGATGCAGAATGAGGTTGCCGATGCTGTTCGATGCGGCGTTGGGACGCCACCACACCTGTTGTTCGCTGAGCGGCGAAACCGAGGCGCGCAGGCGCGGCCAGTAGTGCTCCAGCAGCTTGCGGCGGGAAAACTCGAGAAAGAGCGATGTGACGTTGGGGTCTGTCATGAGGAGGCGCGGTCTCCTTTGGGAAGCGGGCTTCCGAATAGAGTACGCGATGAGCTTACAGGCCGGCTTGTTGCGGGCGATGGCCTGGGGGATCATCCCTGAAGGCTCCCGGCCGCGCGATTGCCGAAAGCGTGGCTGCGGGCATAGAATGCCGTCTGAAATCGTTTTCAAAGAGGACCGGACCATGCGCATCTTCGCTTCACTCTCCCTCGCCGTTCTCGCCTTGACCTCGTTTACCGCCATGGCACAACAAAAGGCTGCCCCACCGCAGGCGCCGGAGGTGGCGAAGACGCCACCCATGGGCTGGAACAGCTGGAACTACTTTGCAGAAAGGGTTACGGACAAGGACATCCGCGACTCGGCCGACCAGATTGTGGCCAACGGCATGAAGGACGCCGGCTACATCTACGTGAACATCGACGACACCTGGGAGGCCGAACGCGACGCAACCGGGTTGCTGCATACCAACTCAAAATTCCCGGACATGAAGGCGCTGGCCGACTACGTGCATTCCAAGGGACTGAAGATCGGCATCTACTCTGGCCCCGGCACCAAGACCTGTGGCGGCTATACTGCCTCGCTGGGCCACGAGGAGCAGGACGCCAAGATGTACGCCGACTGGGGCATCGATTATCTCAAGTACGACCTGTGCAGCTTCATTCCCGATGTGATGGAGAAGCAGGCGCCGAACGACCACGCCGCGCAGATGCGCATCATGTTCGCCGCCTACGACAAGATGGCCAAGGCGCTGAAGGCGACCGGACGGCCGATCGTGTTTTCGCTGTGCCAGTACGGCTGGGACGCTCCGTGGGAGTGGGCTCCGGCGATGGGCGGCAACCTGTGGCGGTCGACCGGCGACATTTCGCCCGACTGGGACCGCATCTACGCGATCCTCTCGCAGCAGGACGGCCTGGCGAAATACGCCGGCCCCGGCCACTGGAACGACCCCGACATGCTGGAAGTGGGCAACGGCAAGCTGACGACTGAGGAAAACCGCGCGCACTTTACGATGTGGGCCATGGTGGCCGCGCCGCTGCTGGCGGGCAACGACCTGCCGCACATGAAGCCGGAGATTCACGAGATTCTGACCAACAGCGACGTCATCGCCATCGACCAGGACAAGCTGGGCCGGCAGGGAACGCGCGCCTACTCTGACGGCGAAGTGGAAGTGTGGACGAGGCATCTCTCCGGCGGGGCGCTGGCGGTTGCGGTGCTGGCCGCGGGCGATAACCGCTTCTCGACGCATCCGTTCCATCTGGATTTGGCGAAGCTGGGGCTGCATGGGCCGCAGGAAGCGAAGAACCTTTGGACGGGCAAGACGATGACGCTGACCGAGCACATGCCGATTGAGATTACGAGCCACGATGTGCTGCTGGTGAGGATTGGTGCGCCGAAGTAAGAAGGGCAGGGAACAGGGAGCAGGGAACAGGGATCGGGTCTGAGATCATCGCCGAGGGGCTGGAAACGCAGGTTCTTCGGCTCCGCTTCGTTTCGCTCAGAAGGATGGGGCACGGAAGGCTCAGCGGCGGGTCGAGTTGTGCGTTACTGGGCTCGCCCCAGGCACACCGCAAACCACCCGCGCGGATCGGTCCAGGTTGACTCCGGCGAGAATCCGGCTGCGGCCAGCATGGTTTCCGCCTGGCCGGGTGCGTATTTGTAGCTGTTCTCGGTGTGGATGCGCTCGCCAGCGCGGAATCGCACCTCAAGGTCGAGCGAGGCCAGCCGCACGCGCTGGTCGGCGAGGCTCTCCAGATGCATCTCGATGCGCGACTTGGAGCGGTTCCAGGCGGCGCGGTGGGCAAAGGCGCGAAGGTCGAAGTTCGCGTCCAGTTCGCGGTTGAGCCGCGCCAGCATGTTCAGGTTGAAGCGGGCGGTAATGCCGGCTGCATCGTTGTAAGCGGCCAGCAGCGTGGACTCGTCCTTGACCAGGTCGACGCCGAGCAGCAGCGTGTCGCCGGGGGCCAGGCCTGCCCGCACGCCGCGGAGCAGTTCCGCGGCTGCCCGCGGCTCAAAGTTGCCGATGCTGGAGCCGATGTAAAGCACCAGCCGCCGCTCACCGGTGCCGGCCGGCTCAAGGTTCAGCCCGTGCGTGTAATCCATCACCCGCGGAGCCATGTGGACGCCGGGGATTTCCTGCTCGATGCGCGCCCTTGCAGCTTGCAGGGCGCTAGCCGAAACGTCCACCGGCTCGTAGATCACATTCCTCTGGCGCTCGACGGCAGCCTTCAGCAGCAGGCGCGTCTTGTCCGCGGAGCCGGCGCCAAGTTCCGTGATGCGCAGCCTCGCCGGCCCGGCTCCGCTGGGTTCGGCCGCCTGCGCGATGATTCCCGTGGCGTTGGCCGAGAGAATCTCCCGCTCCGTCCGCGTCAGGTAGTACTCGGGGAGGCGGGTGATCTGGTCGAAGAGGCGCGAGCCGTCGGCGTCGTAAAAGAGCCACGGGGGCAGCCTCTTCGGCTGCGCGCAAAGGCCCTTGCGCGCGGCGGACGCGACCGGCGTCTCGACGCGCGCCTTGATTTGAGGAAGAACGAACGCGTTCATTGAGCCTTTTTGATGCGCGGGCAGCCAATCTGGTTTCGCAGGTTGATGAAAATTGGCCTGAAGTCTTCATCAAGATTCTGTGAAACACACGTTTCACGATGCCAATCGGATTCCGGAGAACTGCCAGCGGGTTTCCGGCGGGAAGAAATTGCGGTAGCTGGAGCGGATGTGAGCGGCGGGCGTGACGCAGGAACCTCCGCGCAGCACCATCTGCCCGCTCATGAACTTGCCGTTATACTCGCCCAGCGAGCCGGGAAGGGGCAGAAAGCCGGGATAGGCAAGGTAGGCGCTGGCGGTCCACTCCCAGCAATCGCCGAAGAACTGGGCCGGGTTTTCGGACGATTGGGTTGGATCCTGACTCTGAAAGGCCTGCGGGGCGGGAGCAGGCAGCAGGCGACCCGCATCGAGCAGATTGCCGGCCACAGGCTGTGTTTCGGCCGCGGCCTCCCACTCGAACTCGCTGGGCAGGCGATGGCCGGACCAGCGGGCGTAGGCATCGGCCTCGAAGTAGCTGACATGGCTGATGGGCACATTCTCAAGACTGGCGAGGGGCAACTCGCCGCGGAGGGTGAAGATGCGCCAATCGCTGCCGCTGGCCTGGCCGGACCCATCGCCTGGCCTGAACCAGTAGAGGGGCGCCCGCCAGCCGTTGGCGTTCACCGCATCCCAACCGGCGGAGAGCCACAGCTCCGGACGGCGGTAGGCGCCATCGGCGATGAATGCGGCAAACTCCGCGCAGTTGACCAGCCGTGAAGCCAGGCGATAGGGGTCGAGCCAGACGCGGTGGCGCGAACGCTCATTGTCGAAGCAGAAGACGGGTCCGTTGTGGCCGGCTTCGCAAAGGCCGCCGGGAAAGCTGTGGAAGCTGAGGGTGGGGCTCTCGCCGATGATTGAGGCGCTCGCGGGGCTGGCGTCTTGATCGGCGCCGTTGCCGATCTGCTCGCTTGCGAGGTACGCAGGCCGCTGCGGGTTGGTGAAAAAGGCGTGCAGAATGTCGGTGAGCAGCAATTCCTGGTGTTGTTCTTCGTGATTGACGCCCAACTCGATGCGCTGGAGGGCCTCGTGGCCCATGCCCTCCCCCTGCAAATGCTCGAGCAAGCGCGCCACGCCTTCGTCCACATGCGCGCGGTAGCGTAGAACTTCATCGAGCGGGGGGCGGGAAAACGAGGCGCGGAGGCGCTTCTCGGGGAAGGCCGCAAAACTCTGGTAATAGCTGTTGAAGAGCCAGGGGAAGTGCTCATTGAAGAGCCGGTAGCCGGGCAGGAACTCGCGCAGAATGAAGGACTCGAAGAACCATGCCGTATGGGCCAGGTGCCACTTGGCGGGCGAGGCCTCGGGACAGGACTGGACCATCATGTCCTCCGGCGTCAGCGGCTCGCAGAGCGCCAGGGTGCGCTGGCGCGTGGCCCTGAATCGAGCCGCCAGACCGGCCGCCGGAACGCATTCTCCCGTGGTGCTCACCAGACTCTCCCGCATGGAAACCAGTCTACTCTGAAGCCTGCCGCTTGACCCGATTTTGCCTGTCCGCGCGGCGAGTGCCCGATTTTGATCCGCGCATTTTCATCTTTCGGTGGTCTAATAGGGGATGTTCGAATGTTCGTGAGCGAACCGCACGGTTGATCGCCCCGCATTCCTTCGCAAGGAGGGATTATGTGTTGGCCCATTCGACGCCGCTGGCTGCCGGCGCTTGCAACGATCGCAGCTCTCGTACTCGAAGCGCCCCTGGTGCTCGGCCAGTCACCCGCTCTGGGCGCCACCCTGCCGCCTGTCCAAACCCAGACTCAGCCCACCGCCCCAACCGCACCGCAGGCCCCCGCTGCGGTTCCTGCCGCGGCTGCTGCCGTGGACGCGCAGGCCCAGGGCGCCGTGCTCGTGCCTCAGCCTGCGCCGACGCAGGAGGAAATCGGCGATTCCCTGATGGCCCATCAGCGCTACCAGGCAGCCATCGAGGCCTACAAGAAAGCCCCGCCCGACTCCCCGGATGTGTGGAACAAGATGGGCATCTCCTACCAGCTGATGCTGGATTCGCAGGACGCCTCGCGGTGCTACCAGACTTCGCTTCGGTTGGATGCAAGGAACTCCCGCGTGCTCAACAATCTGGGCACCATCTACGACTCGATGAAGGAGTTCAGCAACGCGGAGCGCATGTACCACAAGGCGCTCAGGCTCGATCCCCAGTCGGCCCTGATCTACAAGAATCTGGGGACCAATCTTCTTGCCCAGCACAAGTACAAGAAGGGCTGGGAAGCGTATAAGACGGCGCTCCAGATTGAACCCGACATTTTCAAGAACAGCGCCAGTCCCAGGGTGCAAAATACGGCCTCAGTGGAGGAGCGCGGAGCCATGAACTACTACATGGCCAAGGGGTGCGTGCGCGCGGGGATGAACGACTGCGCCATCGAATACCTGCGCATGGCGCTGAACGAGGGGTTCACCAGCCCCAAGAAGATTGAAGCCGACAGCGAGTTTGCCGGGCTGCGCGGCCTGCCCGCTTTTGAGCAGCTTCTGGCCTCGCAGACGCGGCAGTAGCCAGCCGGGAACTCTTCCTGAACCCTGCCTTCTTACGCAGGCCCATCGAGTCGTGTGCGCCTAATGCGCGTGCCCGTGGTGGTGTCCGTGTTCGTGGGCGGCCATCTCTTCAATCGGAACCACGCAGCCTTCCAGTTCCCCGCATCCCGTGTGCTCAAACTGAATGGTCGTGTGGACAATGTGGAAGTGGTCCTTGAGTACGTGGTTGAGCCTGACCAGGATGCAGGCGCTCTCCGATGGGGGAATGTCGGCGATGCAGACATGGCAGGCCAGGGCGCGCGATTGCGAGCCCAGGCTCCAGATGTGCAGGTCGTGTACGTTGATTACGCCCTCTACGGCCTCCATGCCGGCGCGAATCTCGGGGAGCGAAACCCCGCGCGGCGTGCCTTCGAGCAGAATGTTCAGCGTCTCGCGGACAATGCCGATGCTGGACCAGAGGATGAGCGCGGCGATCAGCAGCGAGAGCACGGGGTCGATCCAATTCTGCCCGGTGAGCAGGATGCCCGCGCCTCCGGCGATGACGGCAGCGGTGGAGAGCGTATCGCCGGCCATGTGCAGGAAGGCGGAGCGCATGTTCACATCGCGCGCCACGCCCCACAGCAGAGCGGCGATGACGCCGTTCATCAACACGCCGGCGGCGGCCACTACCATCATGAGTTTGGGCTGCACGGCGACGGGCGCGGAGAGGCGATGCACAGCCTCGACAGCGATCCACAGTGAGATGACGATCAGGCTGGCTGCATTGATAAATGCCGCCAGGACCCCGGCACGCTGATAGCCGAAAGTCTTCGAATGGCTCGCCGGCATGGTCTGAAAGTAGACGGCGGCAAAGCTGAGCAGCAGGGCCAGAAAGTCAGAGGCGTTGTGGCCGGCCTCAGACAGCAGCGCCAGCGAATGGGCGCGCAGTCCGGCGACAAAGGTGACAACGACGTAGGCGAGCGTGGCCACGAGCGAGAAGCGCAAAACGGATTTGGTCCGGCTCGCGCCAGGGGTGGCGGGGGCCGCGTGGACATGCATGGGAATAGTATACCGGGGGTGGGTATGGGGCGCAACGCGCAGGCACAGCCGAATTGTCGTTACTAACGTGACGCACGACGCCTGCTGCTGTTCGATTGTTAGTCGACGTTATCTGTGATTAACCCGTCTCCCACTCGACCGCAAATCTCATCGATCATCCCAGCCCTATTTTTCGCTACGCTGGACAGCACCCTATGTAGCGTACTATATTCTCCAACCAGGATCGATCTCCAAGGAGTTCTTTATGATTCTGGGGCCGAAGCTACATTGGAAGGCGCTATGGGTATGCGTGCTCGCAATCGTCATTGCAGGCTGTCTTCGTGCACAAGACATCACAGGCAACTGGCAGGGAACAATTACGCCGCCACAGGGCACACCGCGGCGCATGATCCTCCAAGTCATTCACGATGGCAGCGAAGCGTTGAAGGCAAGAATCTACAGCATCGATCAGGGCCCCACGGGCGATTGGGCCGACTCCATTACAGTGCAAGGCTCCACTGTAGAGTTTTCGATCGGCATGATCGGGCTTTCCTACGAAGGCAAGCTCAGTTCCCACGACGACACCATTACCGGCACGTGGATCCAAGGGGGCAGAACCCCCTTCAACTTCCGGAAGGCCAGCACAGCGACTGCGTGGGCGCTTCCTGCCGACCCGACGCCACATAAGGTGCAATTCGTCACCGTTGAACCCGGCGTCAGGCTTGAAGTGCTCGATTGGGGTGGCAGCGGACGCCCTCTTGTTTTCCTTGCCGCTTTGGGCGACACGGCGCATGTTTATGACCACTTCGCGCCTCAATTCACCGGCAAGTGCCACGTTTATGGCATCACCCGTCGCGGCTTCGGCGAGTCCAGCTATCCCACTCCCAATGGCGAGAATTATTCAGCCGACCGTCTCGGCGACGATGTGCTTGCCGTCATGGCTGCCCTCAACCTGCAAAAGCCGGTCCTGGTTGGGCACTCAATAGGCGGCGAAGAGCTGAGCTCTATCGATAGCCGCCACCCCAAGAAGGTCAGCGGTCTTATCTACCTGGACCCAGGCTACTCGGCGCTCTACACCCCTGGTCTTGGCGATACGCAGCTCGACATGCTCGATACTCGCAGCAAGATTGAGCGACTCTCACCTTACGACCCAGGCGGTCCGAAACAGCCTATCGAGGACTTGCTCGCAACCTTGCTGCAACTGGAAAAGGATCTCCAGGGTGAGTTGAAGATGAAGCAAGATATTCCTCCGATGGAAAGCAATTCTCCACCGCCGGCCGCCTCGCAACCAACTTCTCTGGGCGCCGCCTTAACCATCTTCAACGAAGAACGAAAATACACCAGGATCACGGGTCCATGTCTCGCCATCTTTGCGGTGCCGCATGATGGCGCCCCTCCCTCGGATCCCGCTCACCACGCCGCAGCGGTCGCATTCGAACTCAAAAGAAGCACCGACATGTCCAACGCCTTTGCAGCAGGCGTTCCGTCGGCGAAAGTGATCCGTCTCCCCAACGCCAATCACTACGTCTTCCGCTCCAACGAAGCCGAGGTCCTCCGCGCCATGAGCGACTTCCTCGACACGCTTCCCCAGCCCTGACGGCTCGCTTGGCAGAATTGGGGCTGGCGGTTCGCAGGTTGCCAGTCAGTCCTCATAAATGCTCTCGTCTTGAGAAATGGGATTACGCCTGGATGGTCGGCTATCCGGACATGACCCAGTTGCAGCCCGCCGAGGGCCCTGGAAAAGCTGTAAGGAAGGGAGGGGAAGAGTTGCCCGTTATGCGCCCGGAGCTGTCGTTGGTGCGATGCTGCGAAACCTTTCAAGCTATTGACACAGCGCGCTCATAAATGATTCGCAAGCATGGACGATGCAATAGCATGCGGGTCGATTTCATAGGTTCCCGACGCGATCGCTTCCCTTATTGCTGAAACCTTGTCTGCCCGAACTTCAGGATGATTGAGGGCCGCTGTGACCAAATCTCCGACCGAAGTGATTGTGGCATAGTCCTGCGCTGGCTGAGCGGACTGCTTACCGGGCGGGGCAATTTTGTTGGCCTGGATTTCTTGGGTTCCGAATAGAGCTGTGACAGAACCAGGTGAGTCAGGGTTGATGTTCACGTTCATGGGGGAAGCCTCCTTGATGACTAAGCTATCGGGAGATATCGCTTCGGATTACACAGTCCTATGGTGCTCATATCGAGTCGAAATGGTAACCGCTTCATTGGTGACCTGCTGACCCACGCATCCCTGAAGCGGTCTGGGTCTTTCTGTTTGGACGGGATGGCAATCCGGACATTACCTCGCCCGAAAAGGCTCACCTTTGCGGCATATCGCCTCATCCGCGGCCGGGGCGCAGGTGGCTCAGGTCGAGGGGTTCGGGTTCTTCGTATGCGGGGAATTGGGGCAGACCGTGTCGCAGCCCGGTCCACTGTTCGGCCACCACGATGGAGTTCTGCGGGTTTCCCGGCTGGTAGCGCACCGAGCAGGGGAAGCCCGCGCGTACCTGCGCCGCATCCACCACCTCGCGCAGGCCGGTCACGTCCTGCGAGCACTCGTAGTCCACGCCGCCGATGCGGCAGCTGTAGAGCAGCATGGTGAGCGTGCGGCCGTCCGTTGCCTCCACGGCGCATACGTCGAGCAGCATGCCGTCGACAATGCGCCCCGACTGCACCAGGAACTGACGCCGCGCCCGCTCCAGCTCCTCGGCCGTGGGCCGCTTGCGCAGGAAAATCCACCAGACAAGCGGAGCCACGGCGCCGACTGCAAAGACGCCTACGGCGATATCCCATGGATTCACGGTGCGGACGGTCATTGGCGGGTTGGACACCACCCCCGGTGGTTCCAACTAGAGGATACCGCAGCGGGATTCCCGCCCCGCCCGCCCGGAGGAAGGCGCTGAAGCGGTTCCGCAATGGCGGTCAATGGAAGCTTCCATGCTGAAGCGGCATTTCCCCCAAGCGAATGCCACGCTCAGCGGCGCTTCACAGGACGCCCGCATTTTGGAGCCGCTCCCAATTGCGGTTTGCCGCTGCGATATACTCGTGACTGCATCTTGCCTCAGTTCCTCCCCCGCCGGAGGCCCTGTTTCCGGAGGTTTAGGGTTGATTTCAGACTTGAGTTCCGCAGCGGTACGGCATTCCCGGAAAGACAATCGGCCGCAAAGCCGCATACGCTCCACCACCGTCATCTGCGTGCGCCGTAACGGCGAGGTGGTGATGGCCGCCGACGGGCAGGTGACGCTGGGCGATCATGTGCTCAAGCACTCGGCCAAAAAGATTCGCCGCCTCTACCAGGACAAGATTCTGGCCGGATTTGCCGGCTCGACGGCGGACGCTTTCAGTTTGTTTTCGCGCTTCGAGACCAAGCTGGAGCAGTACGCGGGCAACCTGAACCGCTCGGCCGTGGAGCTGGCCAAGGACTGGCGCACCGACAAGATGCTGCGCAACCTGGAGGCCCTGCTGCTGGTGGCCGACAAGGGGCAAACGTTTTTGATCTCCGGCTCGGGCGACGTCATCGATCCCGACGAGCCGCTGGCGGCCATCGGGTCCGGCGGCAGCTACGCCACGGCCGCGGCGCGCGCGCTGCTCGAGAACACCGATCTCTCCGCGCGAGAGATTGCCGAGAAGGCGATGAAGATTGCCGGCGAAATCTGCATCTATACCAATGACAGGATCACGATTGAGGAGCTGAAGTAGCTCGCGCGGCGCCAAGGCTCCCCGCCATCGATGCAGGATACCCGCTTATGGCAGGATATTCAGAGACGCCACTCTTGAAAAAGCTCGGCATCAAAGACGGAGATCGCGTGCTTGTAAAGAATGCGCCCGCCGCAATGCCCGAGGAGCTTTCTGCCGTTCCAACGGTGCGCGCCGCGCGGGATCTTGACGTTGCATTGCTTTTCGCAACCTCACTGAATCGGTTCAAAGCGGGATTTGCCGCGCTCTCCACCGCGGTGAAACCCGATGGGATGATCTGGGCTGCCTGGCCCAAGAAATCCTCGGGCGTGCAAACGGATCTGACCGAAAACGCAATCCGCGACCTCGCGCTGAAAACACCCTTCGTCGACGTGAAGGTGTGCGCCATCGACGATACCTGGTCGGGCCTCAAGCTGGTGGTCCGCAAAGAACTGCGATCGTCATTCGCATCGGCCCGAAAATAGGAGTCAAGAACCGCCCCATGGCCATTTATCTACCCTCTTCCGCTGAAGAACAGGCGATCTGGCCGGGCGAGATTGCGACCGGCGGATCACCGTCCGATTTGCCGGTATCGCTCTATATACATTGATATATATCGAGTGATATCATCACTTGTCGATGGAGGTCGTATGGCGTCTACGGCAACGAAACGCCGGACTGCTCCGGTCAAGCCCGGCGGGGTGAAAAAGCCCGCGAAGGAGCGCGTTCTGATCGAGTTTCCCGCCGCGGCGCTACGCCGAGCCGATGCGGCAGCGCGCGCCGAGGGCGTCAGCCGCAGCGAGTTCATCCGCACTGCGGTGGAACGGCGGCTGGAGGAGATGGCCGCTGAGGACTTCGACCGCGAGCTGGCCGAAGCCTGCATCGCGAATTCCGCAAGAAACCTTGAGATGCTCAAGGAATTCGAACATGTCGACCGAGAGGCCTGGGCGAGGCTTCCGTGATGGCCAGCACTGTGCGCGGGCAGATCGTCGAGGTCGACCTGGACCCCGTCGTTGGGCACGAACAGGGCAGGCTGCGCCCGTGCGTCGTCGTCCAGAACGACGTGAGCAATCGCTTCGGTTCCACGACGATTGTGATCCCATTGACCGACGCCAGGAGTATCGCGCATCGTTCGCCGATCTACGTACTGGCGCCGAGGGGCGACGGAGGGCTGAAAAAGGACAGCCTTGTGCTGTGCGACCAGATTCGTACCGTCGACCAACTGCGATTTGGCCGTTTCTTTGGCACTCTCTCCCCCGAAACCATGCAGAAAGTTGATTGCGCCCTCCTGATTAGCCTCGGCCTCGCGCGCGGCGGCAAAGCCTGAGAGAATAAGACCTGAAAGATATGGCCATCTACCTACCCGCATCCGCTGAAGAACAGGATCTCTCGCTCGACGAACTGACGCCGCGCGAGATCGTCGCCGAGCTCGACAAGCATGTGGTCGGCCAGAAGGCTGCCAAGCGCGCCGTGTCCATTGCCCTGCGCAACCGGCAGCGCCGCCAGAAGCTGCCGCCCGACATTGCCGACGACATCATGCCCAAGAACATCATCATGATCGGGCCAACGGGCGTGGGCAAGACGGAGATTGCGCGGCGGCTGGCCAAGTTGACCGGGTCGCCGTTCCTGAAAGTCGAAGCCTCGAAGTTCACCGAGGTTGGCTACGTAGGGCGCGATGTTGAGTCGATGATCCGCGACCTGGTGGAGATCGCCATCGACATGGTGCGCGAAGAGCGCCTGGAAGAGGTGGAAGACAAGGCGGAGATGAACGCCGAGGAGCGGCTGCTGGATGTGCTGCTTCCGCCTCCGCCGCCCACGCCGCCGGCGCAGGAGGGCCAGCTGACGCTGCCCGGCTCCGACAGCTATCAGCGTTCGCGCGAGAAGCTGCGTACGCAGTTCCGCGAGGGCAAGCTCGATGAGCGGCAGGTGGAGCTCGACGTGAGGGAGCGCGGGACACCGCAGTTTGGCATTATCAGCAACCAGAACCTCGAAGACATGGAGATGAACATCAAGGACATGCTTCCGAACATCTTCGGCGGCGGGTCAAAAAAGAGAAAAATGAAGGTGGGCGACGCGTTCGACTACCTGGTGCAGGAAGAAGAAGGCCGACTGATCGACATGGACCAGGTAAACCGCGTGGCCGTGGAGAAGGTCGAATCCAGCGGGATTATTTTTCTGGATGAGATTGACAAGATCGCCGGCCGCGAGGGCGGTCACGGGCCCGATGTTTCGCGCGAAGGCGTGCAGCGCGATATTCTGCCGATCGTCGAGGGCACCACCGTGAACACGCGCTACGGAATGGTGCGCACCGATCACATCCTGTTCATCGCCGCGGGCGCATTCCATGTGTCGAAACCCAGCGACCTGATTCCCGAGCTGCAAGGGCGCTTCCCCATTCGCGTGGAGTTGCATTCGCTGACGGTGGAAGATTTTCTGCGGATCCTTACGGAGCCGAAGGCTTCTTTGACCAAGCAATACTCGGCGCTGCTGGAGACGGAGGGCGTGCGGTTGGAATTTGCTCCCGAGGCGCTGCGCGAGATGGCCGAGTTTGCCTTCAAGGTGAACGAGCAGACCGAGAACATCGGCGCGCGCCGCCTGCACACCATCATGGAGCGCGTGCTTGAGGACGTGAGCTTCCTGGCGCCGGATGTGGCGCGCCGCGCACCCGACGACGTGGCTGCCGTTGCGCTCAGCGAAGCCATCAAGGCCGAGTCGTCCACGCCGCTGCCTTACCAGGAGCGCATGACGGCTTCAGGGCCGGAGAAGGTTTTTCTCATCGACGCCGAGTATGTGAAGCAGATGGTTGCTTCGGTCGTGAAGGATCAGGATCTGAGCCGGTACATCCTTTAGGCGCCCTCTAAGTCCTGCAACAGCGGCATCGGCAACGCGCACGGCAAACAGCAAGGCCCGAACCGCTATCGAGTCCCGTTCTTTGCTGCCGTATCCTTCCCGGCGGCATCAAGCCTCACCGGTGCAATCCAGAGGGCGGTTTTGTTGCATTACCGGTTGCCGCGGCGCAGAGGAGCGTAACTCATGAAGGAAGCGCCAGTTCCGCACGAACTACTGCTGGCCCGCCGCTCGGCGCGGCTGGGCAGCGAGACGGCCTTTGAGGTCCTGAGCAAGGCGCGGGCGCTCGAGGCGCAGGGCAGGAGCATTATCCACCTGGAGATCGGGGAGCCGGACTTCTCGACGCCGGCCAACATTGTGGAAGCGGGCGTTGGCGCGCTGCGCAAGGGCTGGACGCATTACGGCCCGTCCGCCGGGCTGCCGGAAATGCGCCAGGCCATTGCCGCCCACGTTGGCAGCACCCGGGGCGTTGAAGTTTCTCCGGATGAGGTTGTGGTGGTGCCCGGCGCCAAGCCGATCATGTTCTTCACCATGCTGGCGCTGATCGAGGAAGGCGACGAGGTGATCTATCCCAATCCGGGCTTTCCCATCTACGAGTCCATGATCAACTACACCGGCGGCAAGGCGGTTCCCATCCCGCTGCGCGAAGAGCGCGAATTCGCCATGGACGTCGGCGAGATGGCGGCGCTGATCACCGATCGCACCAAGCTGATCATTCTCAACTCGCCGCAGAACCCCACCGGCGGCGTTTTGCAGCGAAGCGATATAGAACAGTTGGCCCAGGCCATCGGCAACCGCAACATCATGGTGCTCTCCGACGAGATTTACAGCCGGTTGCAGTTCGAAGGCCAGCCTTTCTCGATTCTGCAAGTGCCGGGCATGCGGGATCGCACCATCCTTCTCGACGGTTTTTCAAAGACCTATGCCATGACCGGCTGGCGCATCGGCTACGGCGTCATGCGGGCCGATCTCGCCGCGCACATCACGCGCCTGATGACCAACTCCAACTCCTGCACGGCCAGCTTTACGCAGATCGCCGCAATCGAGGCGCTGCGCGGCGATCAAAGCGCGGTAGACCGGATGAGGGCCGAGTTCCAGCGGAGGCTGGAGGCCTTCACCGCCGGCTTGAACGGAATCCGGGGCTTCTCTTGCCGCATGCCCAGGGGCGCGTTCTACGCCTTCCCCAACATCACGGCGACAGGATGGAAGTCCAGGCCCCTTGCCGACGCACTGCTGGAGGACGCCGGCGTGGCGGCGCTTTCCGGCGCGTCGTTCGGCCAGTTCGGCGAGGGCTACCTGCGCTTCAGCGTGGCCAATTCCACCGAGAATCTACAACAGGCGCTGGTGCGCATCGACAAGTGGACGAAGCGGAATCTCTAACGATATGCGCAGGCGAGGGCCTGGGTTCCACATGAAAATCGCGTGAGAGACAGAGCCGGCTGGACCTGAAGTGCACCTGTCCCGCCTCGTCACAAAAAAGGCTGGCAATTTCAACCGGGATTTGGGTATTCTCTTCTCGTACCTCGCGAGTCCGCGCGCCGGCACGAAGATGAGCGGGCTCTACCTGCACTCTCCGGCTTCTGAGGGAATGTGGATGGGGGCGCAATCGGAAGCACACCGGGAAAGGTGTGCATGCGCTTCCTAACCCGATTCCGGGGTCCGCAACCGCCTTTCCCTTGACTCCATTTGCATCAGAACACACAAGGAGAGAAGCCATGAGCAACGCAGGAAATCACCACAAGATCAATTACATTGAGTTTCCCTCGACCGACATCGAGCGGACCAAGAAGTTCTACGGCGCAGTCTTCGGCTGGAGCTTTAAGGACTGGGGGCCGGAGTATGTCAGCTTCCACGGCGCCGGCATCGACGGAGGCTTCGTAAAGCGCGAGCCGCATGACGGCTCCGTTCACTTTGCGCCGCTGGTGATTCTCTACTCCACTGACCTTGCGGCTACCGAGATTGCGGTGAGGATGGAGGGCGGCGGCGTAGTTGTGCCGACGTTCGAGTTTCCCGGCGGACGGCGATTTCATTTCTCCGATGGGGTGGGGAATGTGCTGGGGGTTTGGTCGGAGTGAAAAGGCAGGGAACAGGGAGTAGGGAATAGGGAACAGGGAATATGGACCCCAGGTTTCATCCACCGCGGCGGACGAGACCTGGGGCGCTCGTCCGTCTGTGTCGTTAAGACCGGCCCGGCTAATTGACCGAGGGCGGTAGCATCAGCGGCTTGCGTGGGCCGAGCTCTTCGCGCACCAGCGTCAGGCCGAGGATGCAGCGCTCGAACCGGTCGGAGAGCCGCGCGAACAGCGGAGCTTCCTGCTCATACTCGAAGAGATTGAACTGGCTGACGATGAAGTAGCTCTCCTTGCCCGCGTGAATCAGTTCGCCGAGCGAAGGATGATGGCGGCGCATGCGGCGGCCGGAGGCCATGGCTTCGGGATACATTCCGGCCACAAATAGAGCGTAGTCGCCGATGTGCTTGCGCAGGGCGCGCTCGGCGTCGAACGAAGACGCACTGCCGTTGACGGGGTCCGAGGCGCTGATCATCTCCGTCAGAGCATCGATGGGATGTCCCAATTCGTCGCGCACCTTGTAAAGATTGTCGGCCTCGGAGAACTCGCAGAGCAGATTTGCTACGTAGGCGGTCACGTCTGGATCGTTCAGTCCCAGCTTGCCCTCGTAGCTGTTGCGGACAGCCTGCTGGAAGAAGGGTTCAAGCGGATGAGACGGAGCCTGCATACACACCTCCCAGGGGCTGCCACGCGCGCGCAGCCGTTCGCTGTGGGCGTTGGCCGGTTGCTCGAATGTGCGAAGCCGGGGACGCCAGCCAGTGCCTTGTTCTCTTGCTTTGACAAGTACCCTATCGGAATTTTTGTGAATTTTGAACAGTGAAGGGCAAAATTGTTGGCAGTGTGGCATCTCGATTGCAAACGAGGCTGATGGACGCAGCGGAAAGGGCAGTCCGCCGGGGCTGCCCTTCATGACCTAATATTGCGTTGCGTTCAGACGGTTGCCGGTTGGCGCTGCTCGAGTTCGGCCAGGCGCTTGGCCAGCAGGCCTTCCAGCTTGACCAGCGCGGCGGAGAAGCCCTCAATGCCTTCCTTCAGCTTGTCGGTGGCCATGCGGTCGGCGGCGTGCATGGCTTCGAAGATGTCCTTGTCCATGGGAATTTTTCCGATGTTCAGGGACTGCGCGGCTGCGGGATCGAGTTTGCGCGGCAAGTCGGCTTCTGTGGCCTCGAGCTCAGTCAGCAATTGCGGCGAGATGGTGAGCAGGTCGCAGCCGGCCAACTCGGTGATTTCGCCGATGTTGCGGAAGCTGGCGCCCATGACCACGGTCTTGTAGCCGAAGTGCTTGAAGTAGTTATAAATCCTGGTGACGGATTTGACGCCCGGATCGTCCGCGCCTTGGTAATCCTTGCCGGTGTCTTTCTTGTACCAGTCGAGGATGCGGCCCACGAAGGGTGAGACCAGGGTAACGCCGGCCTCGGCGCAGGCGATGGCCTGGTGGATTCCGAACAGCAGCGTCAGGTTGCAGTGGATGCCCTCTTTTTCCAGCACCTCCGCGGCGCGAATGCCTTCCCACGTGGAAGCGATCTTGATGAGAATGTGCTCGCGGCCAATGCCCGAGTGATCGTATTGGGCAATGATTTTGCGGGCCTGGGCCATGGTGGCGTCGGTGTCGTAAGACAAGCGCGCGTCCACTTCCGTGGAGACGCGGCCCGGCACGATGGCGAGAATCTTTTTGCCGAAGGCGATGGCCAGGCGCTGGAAGGCGAGGTTGGCCACAGCCTCGTCGGTTGCGCCTTCGCCGAGTTCTTTGCGCGCGTCCACCAGCACGCCGTCGACGATGGGCTGGTACTGCGGCAACTGCGCGGCGGCGGTGATGAGCGAAGGGTTGGTGGTGGCGTCCTGGGGGCGAAACTTCTCCATCGCCTCGATGTCGCCGGTGTCGGCCACGACCACTGTATAGTTACGCAACTGTTCGAGCAGATTCTGCGGCATGATTTCCTCCTGGGGAAGGCCGGCCCACAACAAGAGCCATTCGGGACCAGTGTACCTCTTAATTCAGATGCGGAAAGTGAACGTTGGGTGCATTTGGAGCGTTTGTGGGCTTGCCGGTGTCAGATTGGAACATGTTTGAGGGCGCGCCGGGCGGGCGAATCCGGCTCGATCTCTTTGGCACCGGGCGGCGGCGACGGCTAAGGGTTGGGGATGGTTTCTTCGGCTTCCGGTGAGCGGGGACTTTCATGGCCCGACTGGTCGATGGCGGTGACGGCATATTGGTAGGTGTGGCCGGGCTGGAGCTGGGGATCGTGGAAGGCCGGACCGATTGTCGGCTTGGCGAAGGCGCGCTCTTGAAAGTCACTCCATAAGCAGAGCGATGAAGCCGGCCTGTTCGAAGTGCTTGTCGTGGGTAAGCGCGGAATCGATGCTGAGGCGACGCATGATAAGAAAGCTTGAGCAGTCCGTCATGCTCCAATCTTTGTCGGGTCGATCGCCGTAGAGCTGGAGTGCACCGGCGAAAGCCTCGCGCATGTGAGGTTCCACGGTTACTTTGGGGTTTGTTTTGAGAGCAGCTACGGCATTTGACACCAGTGAGCGGAGGTGCGGACCTCTCGTGGCGAAGCCATTCAACAGCTCGATCAAGACCCAATCGCTGGTGACGATCTCGATTCCAGCCAGTGTTGCGTGGAGCCCGCTTCTTCGTGCAATGCATCGCGAGGCATGAGCAGAGCAATCCAATACCCTGTATCTGCGAATACGCGCGTCATTCCGAGGCTTTCGGCGATCCGTAAAGGTAATGGTCCAAGTTCTTCGACAAATCGGTGGGAACTTTTGACCACTCTTCCATAGGAATCTCCTGCCCCATCCGCGCAAAGATCTCGCTTATCGAATCCTCATTCTGGGCGGGCGGGGTCTGGGTGGTTGAGTCCCGGGCGTCCAAAAGATCAAGTCCTTCCTGGATCACCTCGATGGGCGACCGATAGCGTCCGCTCTCAACTTTCGCGGCGATTCGATGCTCCAGATCCGAATCCAACAAAATGCTCACTCTCCACCTCGTCAGAGCAGACATCGCCGGCGTTGCAGCGGTCTGTGTACCAGTGATCTTACCAAAGGCGCTCATAAGCCAGGGGCCGAATGGCCGATATCCTTGGCTCTCCCAGTTTCCTATGGGTTGGGGATGGTTTCTTCGGCTTCCGGTGAGCGGGGGCTTTCATGGCCGAGCTGGTCGATGGCGGTGACGGCATAATGGTAGGTGTGGCCGGACTGGACCTGGGGATCGTGGAAGGCCGGGCCGACGACCGGCTGCGGCGGCGAGATACGCTGCCAATCGCTGTCGCCCTCGCGGCGGTAGACGGCGTAGCCGGCGAGGTCTGCTTCGCCGACAGGCTGCCAGCTGAGGTCGATCGACGGGCCGGCTGCGGAATCCGCGGCCGTAGCGACGGCGGCCAGGCCGGTGGGGGTAGCGGGCGGAAACACGTCGATGGCCTCCACGCGAATGGGTTCCGAAATCGGCCCAGGTAGCTCCAGCGTCTGTCCGTTCACGTTGACCCGGGACACGCGCTGGGCGCGGAATTCGTAGGCTTCGCCGAAACGGATGCTTTTGTCCAAAACTCGGTCTGGGGAGCGGCCGGGTTGCGCGGCGTCGTCGACCAGGAGGCTTTGCTCTACTGGCTCAGGCTCGGGAGCGAGAATGCCCGGCTGGGCCGGCGGCTTGCCGGCCGACCCGCTCTTGCTCTGGGGCGTGAGCAGCTTTCGATGGAGCCGGATGACCGTGGATGGCTCGGCGGCTGCATCGGCGGTCCAGCGAAGGACGACGCCCTCCTTGCGAACCTGTGCGGAGAGGCCGGTTACCGGAGCAGGCGCCTCGCCGGCCAGCACCACCGCGCCGTTCGAGAGCCCTGCCGAGCGGCCTTTGCTGTTCCGGAGCTCCACAAAGTAGGTAAGCGGACGAGGCGCGCCGGCGGCCAGCGCGGGCGGAAGCGTTTCTGTAAAGGCGCCTTGGGCAGCGGGAGCGAAGGCAAGGTCGCCGGGAACGGGCTCGCAGGAGCCAAGGCTTTCCTTGCGGCAGATGCGCACCGGAATGTTGCCCTTGATCAGCAGCTTGTCGGTATTCTTTTTGGGCATGGTCCAGGTGAGGGCCAGCTGGTTGCCGGTGCGCGAGGCGGTGAGGTTTGTGACCGGGTCAGGCAGCTTGAGCGAGGGCGGCAGGGGCGCTCCCGGAGTGCCGCACCCGGTGAGCGCTATTGCTGCCGCCATCGCCGCGGCCAGCGCAACCGGCATCACCGTCCGTCTCCATCGCTCCGTTGCTTTCATCGCGCCGCAAATCACTCTATTGGAAGTCTAATGGAGCGGCCCGGGGCGCGGATTCGCACGGGTTCCGACGCCCAGCCGAGGCGGTTGCTACTCGACGCGTAGGGCCTGCATGGGGTCCAGTTTGGCGGCGCGCGTGGCGGGGAGCCAGACGGCCAGCAACGCCACGGCGCTGAGGATGATGGGGACAGCGACGAAGACAAACGGATCCCAGGATTTGACACCGAAAA
>Ga0302320_10009362_pt1 | contig 21088 bp, 19 predicted proteins | sample Bog_T0_3_FD_202130 | JGI IMG/M metagenome (GOLD analysis project Ga0302320, IMG submission 202130) | Peat permafrost microbial communities from Stordalen Mire near Abisko, Sweden - Bog_T0_3 | ecosystem: Environmental > Terrestrial > Soil > Wetlands > Peat | place: Sweden: Abisko, Stordalen Mire...
CGGCCGCGGCCGGGCCCTCGACAACGTCTTCGTCGAACGGCTCTGGCGGACCGTCAAATACCACGAGGTTTACCTCAAGAGCTACCGCTCCCAGATCGACGCCGAAGCCAACCTCGCCACGTTCTTCCGCTTCTACAACGAGCTCCGGCCCCATAGCTCCCTCGGCGACAACGCCAACCCGGTGACGCCGATGGAAGTCTACCGCCGCGACCTCAGCCTCCAACTCAGCGCTTGAACCCCGTGACCAACCCGGCCAACTCAATCCAAGTGCGGGGGAGGAGCTTCGCCCCTCGCCCCGCTCCCCCTCCCAATTTTATAACTTATTTTACCCGATCCGCTGTCTAACCAACGGGGACCACCTCATCCAGCGCCACCAACTCCTGGAATTCGTCAAGGAGATCGGCATGGCGCTGAGTCAGGAAGCGTTTGATCTTTGCGTTGTCGAGGAGACGCTTTACGTAGCGCTGCGCGGCATTCAAGTGTAGCGAGTTCTCCCCAAATTGTTCCTGGTGAAGTTTGTAGTCGCGTTCGAGCGCTTCCATTTCCTTTTCCATCCGCACAAGTTCTTCGTGCGAGATTCCCCGCACCGCCTTCCGCTTGCCGGAGTCGGCGAGCTGCTCGGCAGGTGTGCCGATGATCAGGGCGTCGGCATAGCCGCGGGCGTAGTTGTTGGCCGTCACCATGAGCTGGGCCATGTCAATCTGGCGGACAGCCTTCGCCTTCTTGAACATCCGAAGCGCAGCCGAAGTGATCGGCTTGTCTTTTAATAGCTCGACAGCGTCGGGGTGGATGCCTTCAAGCAGGTTCAAGTTCGAGGTGATCCTGGAGACGTCGATATCCAAGGCCTTCGCGATCTGTGCCGGTGTCACACCCTGGTCGACAGCCCGAAGGATCATCGCGTGCTCCTGAATCAGCGAGATCCGGTTGATCTTATCATTGTAGGTAAACGGGTCGTCGTCCTTCGCGATCAGGCAAAATGCTTCCGTGCGCCCAAGTTCTTGCAACGCCTTGAGCCTCAAGTGGCCATCCATGAGGAAGTACGCGTCCTGCACTCCCTTTTGCGGATGTACAACCAATGGCTCAATGACGCCTACCTCCCGGATCGACGCGATAATCGCCCTGTATTTTCCCCAGGCAAAATCAGTTGGCCTTATCTGCCGGATGGGGTGGATGGCGGCGAGCCGAAGCGTTACGCCGGTGAGATCAAAGGCCGCGCGGACTTTTGGGGGATTCATGGGACCTGCCGGGCTAGCTCGGCTAGAAACTTGGGCATTGTTTCCATTTCCTCGGCGCGCAGCAGGGTCACATAGTCCTCATCCCGCACCAATTTCTTCAGGGCGGCCGAAACCGACCGGAGCCTTGCCTCGCAAATCTTGGCCTTCTTGACCATCAGCCGTTGACGCTGCGCTTCGTGCTTGTAGGCACGAACCAGACTCTCGGCGGTTGTTCGGTGCACTGCCTTGGAACGGGGGCCGTAGCTGCGCCCCAAGTGTCGGCGTTGATCGACGATTCGCCTGAAGGAGGCCAATGATCTTTGAGTCATCTCCTTGGTCTCATAGGCGGCCATAAGAAGCCGCTGCGATTCTTCGTCGCTGGCTCCCGAAATGCGCGTCGCAATCGTAACTGGGATCTTCCCGTGCAGCACGGCTTCGAGTAAGCGTTCCTCCCCCTTCTTAAGCATGGAAAGGATGTCTTTTACGTATGCCTCGCCGAGTCCGGTCTTCTGGGCGATGTCGGCAAAACCCTGGCCCTGTTCCTGCATCCACTGGATCAGCCGGACCTGATCGAGGGTTCTCACCCGTCGTCGCGCGATATTCTCGATCAGACTTGCAAGAAGGCTGTCGGTTACCGACATGCCACGCACCAAAGCCGGAATCTCCTTTTGGCCGAGGGCGATGAACGCCTCCAGCCGGCCTTGGCCACACACAAGGTTATAGGTTTCGGCGCCATCATCTCCTGGCCTACCGAGCGTCACAGTGATGGGCTTTTTGAGCCCAACCGTCGCAATGCTCTCGACGACCCGCTCAAATTTCTTCTTGTCTCGGGAGCGCGGGTTGACGACCACCACCCGGTCTACCGGGATCAGGCCGATGCGAGGATCATCCGTCATGCAGCGCCCTCCACGGGAACACGCTCAGCCATCTCAAAGAAAAATTCCAGGTCGTCGAAGCGGTACGCGTCCAAAAGAGAATGGTTGTCCTCGGCGAGGCGCAGGTCCGCGGCAGCGACATCGATCGCGGGAAACAGATAGTAGTCCTTGATTGCTTGGTTTGTAGCGTCCATCCGGACGGCAATCGTAAGGTCGGGGCGCAAGCTCTCCTCGAACCGAAGCATCCATCGCAAGGACCCGGCGCCTGTCCGAAGGGATCGGGCGAGCACCACCGACACCGTGAGCTCGTGGTCGAGAACGATGAGCTCACTGGCCGGGTCGCGTTCGACAGAGACCCCCAGGGCAGCCAGGGTGGTGATGACATCTTGCACAACCTCCGGGTGCCGAGCCCGGAGGTAGCGATTGATCTCGATGAACGAGTAATCAATCGGCGGCGTGTAGCCTATCAACTGATAGGCCCTGATCAGGCTGCCGAAGCGATGCCGGAAGGCTGCGCTTGACGCCATCGCCTCCTGTTCGTCGATCAAGAGACCCGAAACCCGACCGTGCCGGGTCCACAGGTCCTTGAGTGAAACCAGCATTTCATTGTCCGAATAACGTTTTGCACGGGCGAGAATGATTTCCTGGGCTTGCGCAAACAGCAGCGGATCGACGATGGCAGGAAATGCACGATCTGCCCGGATCCACATCTCAGCGGGGTTCGCGACGTGTTTACGCTTCAACTTGAACGAAGTCCGGTGATACACGTTATTGCCGATGTACTTTTCGTTGGTGAGGATCTGATGGACGGTGCCGCGCGTCCATGGCCGACCAAGGTCTGTGAGAATCCGTCGGGAGTTCAGCGTTTCGGATAGCTCCCGTTCGGTTTTCCCATCCATTACGAACCCACGGTAGACCTCGCGCACCATCTGCTGCTCCTCCTCCGGTCCTGGCACGAGTACGACGCGATCCGTCTGAAGACTCTTGTGCTCGCCGATCTTAAGCATGCCCTTATGTCTGCCGGCCTGGTCTATCAGCATCCGGCGCAGACCAAACCCGGCGGCGCCACCCTGTTTGAATCCAAGCTGGATCAGGCGGCATGCACCCTGAAACACCTTGGTCGAAAGCTCGCGGCTGTATTCCCCGGCCATCGAACGCTTGACGCTTTTGATTATGTTCGATGTCGGGCTGCCGTCGTTCTCGAATTGCTCCGCACAGTAATGCACCAAGATGCCGGCACGCTTGCAGATGTATTCGTAAAAGCCGCTTTCGTCGGCATCCTGGAAACGGCCCCAACGGCTGATATCGTACGCGAGAATATTTCGGAAGTTGGCGTTGCCGGACTCCACCTCCGCGATCATCCGTTGAAGGCCTTCGCGGTTTTTGACGCTCAGGCCGCTCTTGCCCTCGTCTGCAAAGACCCGCACAATTTGCATCCCACGCCGGGCTGCGAATTCCTTAATCCGGTCTAGCTGGTTCTCTGTCGAATACTGTTGATGCTCGGTCGACATCCGGACGTAGGCGGCCACCGGGATCAAGTGGCCGCCATCGCCGGTCAACGGCAACTGTGCTTGCCCGCTCACGCGAGATCCTCCTGGGATGCAGGGTTAGTCGCGGTGTTCGGTCGGCGGCTGGCCGACAGTCTTTGTGGGCTGAGTAAGGATCCCATGGCCGAGCAGCATAAGCCGACGTATCTCCGAGGCTATCGTATCTTGTAACGCACTCTTGGTGAGATATGACACGAGCCCGACTACGAGGGAGAAATGGGTGTCGATCATATCTCGTAACGCAAAATCACGCACCACGTCGGCGAGCTTGCCTCGCACCTCATAGCGCCCGATGCGGCGTTTTCGCCTCCAGTAGGCGGGGTGCGCGTTGCGCCAGAGCTGGACGCGAATCACATCGGCGTCTACGCCGTCGGACGTGTTTTGGGGCTTTTCCCTGCGCAGCCATTTCTTCTGGGCCGCAATCCGACTGGCCGTAATGCAGGCTGGGCGATGGCAGAAGCAGTGAAGTTGGCCGACTCGCGGATCAACACAGAAGCTGCGGCCGCAATGGGCGCAGCTTCGATAGGTCTTTTTTTTTGGTTTTCGAGTTCACCGCTATAGCCTGTTGAGGCGGATGACGGGAGCCATGCCAGGTCATAGACGGCTTCTTTGGAGTTGAGCCTCTGCCGTCATCGGGCCAATCTCCTACTGCCCTCTAACGTAATCCTCGCCACCATGAATGAAGCCCAACCCCCGAAACAGAATAAGACCGGTATCATTGTCTTGGCATGCGCTTTCGCGCTCGCCGCAGGTGCCAGCATTTATTTCGCGCTGCAATCCCACCATCGCGGAGTTGAGTTAGTTCGCCTTCAAAAGCAGTTGGAAGACACTTCTAAGCTGGATGCTGATCTATTTCAGAACACCACTGCACAGTTGCAAGCCACGAAGGCCAAGTTGGCAGATGCGCAGGCCCGGATCGCCCAAATGCAGCCGTTAGCAGAGAAGGCCCTTAGACTGCCCGTTGCAACCCGACTGATCCGCGCACCATTCGGCTCAGGTTATGACCTTCGAATCCAAAACCATTCATTCCAAGTATTGGAGCTTGGAATTACCATCACACCATCAGTTGGGGAAAGTCGGAGTGTTCGGCGCGTGCTCGACCCTCGGAAGCTCGTTCTCGTCAACCAACTTGGCCCGGGTGATCAAATTGAAATCGATGCACAGGGGTTTGACCCTCTGACAGTCACGGTTCCCTCGGGACAGTAGTTCTGAAGATTAACATCCAACAGCGCGACCTCTTGGGATTGGTCTTTTATCGCGAGAGTTGCATACTCTTGATCTGGGTGGCAGAGGGGCGAACCGTTGGCCAAAGACCCGCGATTTCTGATAGTGCGGCATCGAGTTGTTGTTCACGGATCCTTTGAAGAGTGTGCCCCTCGATGACAGCCCTCGCAAAACAATCGACCAACTTGGTGTTGGATGGGTCGATCTGCGTCCCGTCTTGGCTTCGTCGCTGCCCGAATTTAAGCAATAGGAGCAGGACAATTTCCGACGCGTCTTCAGACACCTTGCTCTTGGAAAAGCGCAGCTTCGTGTAAGAAAAAAGACCATTTGGCTGCCTCGTGATGATTTCTGGGCGGACGCTGATAGTTACCCCAGAGAGATCTATTAGTGCGTTTTGGCGGACCACCTGGTTGTTGCCAGCCGGGGGTCGGGCGCGAGATGCCAAATCGGCAAAGCAACGAAGCATTGTTGCATTGTTGCTCCATCTAGCGGCCTGGTTTCTGTGCTTGGCTGGTCTTGCCTCAATCGCGCTACGGGAAACAATGAGCTCAAGCAGATTGAAGTCGCGGCCATCGAACGATTGGAGAATGGCATCCAAAGCCGGTTTGTAATAGGGCGAAGTGAATTTATTGCCGAACTTCTGGTCCTGCAAAATGCGATATTTCCGGGTTGGACTCGAAAAAACGAATTCTCCAAGTTGATTCGAGGAGATTCGAGGTTGGTCTAATGTGGTGTTTACGGTAGGCATGGCTGGATAATTTAGCCCAGCCAGACTTGTGAAAGACGATCCACGCTCCTATGGCTGAACAAGGAACGAGAGCAGCCTACATTCCAGAACAGACGCTTTGGTAAGTTGTTATTGCACAATGCGTGGGACCACATCGGCGCTCGACCAATTGAGACAAAACAACCCACTTTAGTGTCCCAATGGAGACACAACAAACCGTATAAACAATCTGCCATCTTTCTTCAGATTGTCAACCAAAATAGAGTGACGGTTTACCCCGGCATAGATTTCGGACTCAGTGCGTCGGAAATGTGCCACTGGTCGTCTTCGACGGTCGTCCTATCGCTGCTGGTAGCGCCAGCGCAGACCAATTACTTCGAGTTCGGCAGTCGTCAGCGGAGCGTTCTGCCAGCCTTTGTCGAAGTCGATGTCATGAGACCTCGGCAATTGATTGGCGGCAAGCGACCTGATGGAGATTCGCGACGGAAGCATTGCGGCTTGCCCGACAAAGATTGCTTCTTGGCGGCGCAGCCCCGACAGCATTTTCGTCAATCCGGTCATCGAGTCCGGGAGGATTGATTTCACGTGTTCCCGATCCGCGTCGTTTGTAATGCGGAGAATGATCCAGCTATTGCATTGCGACAACACTGTAGCCTCGACCTCGCTCGGTCGTTGCGACACGAGAATAAGGCCAAGTCCGTATTTTCTACCTTCCTTTGCGATTCGACGGATGGCTTCCTGCGCAGCCTCGTATTGGGCCTCGCCGCTATTCGGAACATATCGGTGAGCCTCTTCACATACAAGGAGTACAGGGTCCTTCTCACGCTCAGCCGCCGTTTGCCAAACCTTCAAATTGAATAGTGTTCGCGCGATCACCGCGCTCGAAACGCCAGCGACTTCGTTGGGAACGCCAGATAAATCAACAATTCGAGGCTGGGGTCCACTGCCGACAAGTTGCTCAATAATGGTTCCAAACGGATCTTGGTTTCCACCGGCCCATTCCGTCATCAGAAACCGAACCCGCGCATCTCGAACCAGCACGTCGAGTTTTTCGAGAATCGAAATATGGGAGTCCTGCTTGCTTGCCTGCGGAGGCTTATCTGCATCCACCGCGGCCTTAAAGGTTGCGAGCTTATAAGGTACGGGTGAGTCCACGGTGATTTTTGTCGGATCGAGCCCGAGTATTGCAGCGCCTTCGGCACGCGCTTTGAGCAGCGCAGTTTTGACGATGTTGGCTTGCGACGTCGCGACGAACTCAGTTTTGCCAATGAGCAACGCAATAGATTCCTGAAAGTTCAAAAGCCAATATGGGAGTGCGAGGCTGCCGTCGTCGGTCGATAGCCGCTTGTGAGCAGGGAAAGCCGCAGCGTACTCATTGTGGGGATCGAGTATGATTATCCGCGGTTGCCAAGTCGCGTAGTGGCCGGCCTGCCCGAGTTCCAAGATACTGTGTATGAGGGCGGCCACCGTTCCCGACTTCCCGGCGCCGGTTGATCCGAGAATTGCAGTATGCTTTCCCAGCAGCTCGTTAATGGCGGCATAGCACGCGGTTCCACCGGAGCCCACATGCTCTCCGAGGAGAATATTGGCCGCCTTGCCGTGCCCATAGACAAACCGCAATTCTCTCTTGGGCGTTAGATAGACGGATTGCTGAGGCAGAGGGTATGTCGCGACCCCGCGCTCAAAAGTCAGCTCCCATTTAGGCGGGGCAACGGACGCGTCCAGTCGCCATTCGCCCTCTCCAAAGAGATCGGCTTCGATGACCCTCTCGTCCGCAGAGGTTTGTGGGGTAACTCCCCGTTCAAGCTGATACTCCGCCTTCATCCGCAGTCTGCCGACGAAGGCGAAGATAATCCGGCGTCCGAAGTGGATCTTGATGATCGAGCCAAACTGGCCTATCGGATAGGTGTCGCCGCCGTAGATTCGCGAAAGCTCGGTAATGTTCGGCTTTAGCTCAGCGACGATGTGAGCACCATCGACTTCGATGATCGTACCGATCGACAGATTCTCGATCGGTTCGTTCAGGTTCTTCTCTTCGGCGCTCATCTTTCACCTCCTAGCAAGCGAGTTATGTTTTCAAATTTCCACCAAGGGAGATCGGCGGCGCTTTTTTCCACGTTCGTTCCGTGAAAGAATCCACGCTTTGCGTGTATCCGGACCTGGTCCGTTATCGTTTCGTCCTCGTGCCATCGCTTCAAATCGCCGCTAGGCTCATTGTCTCCAGTAAAAATCACCGCAGTTAGCTGGCGGCTCGATTCTCGGAGAGCCCGTTCAATCTCCAAGTTGATATGTGAGTCGCCGAAACTGTAGCCGCAAATGGTCAAAACGGTTTGCGAACCTGATTGCGGTCGGAGTGCTCGCCGAGCGATGTCGGAAAGCTGCGCATAGGGATCGCGCTGAGTTTCCCGGTATTTCGTGGAAGCAGGCCAGATCAGTACGGTCTGTTTGGAGCCCGGCGGTAGCTTCAGTGTCTTGCAGATTCTGCGGGGTAGCGGATCGCCGGGAAGTTCGATCCAGTCGATGGAGCCGTGGAGTTTGATTACTCGCGCAGCTAGACCGTCGGCTTGAAAACTAAGAGGGTCCCACCACGCGCTTTTTCCGCCGCTCAGGCCATCAGCGTAACGAAGCTTTTCTAATGCTAAGGCACTTTCAATCAAGGCATCGTAATTCAGCACCAAATAGTCAACGGGCCGCACCACGACGCTGCGACCTGGCCGCAGGGGCCGGTGCACCGCTCGGACGAAGGCCGAGTGAATCTCCAGACCAACGTCAACACCCATCACATCGGCGATTGCCCACTTGATTTGCTCTGTGGCATCCTTCAATTGCACCGCTGTATACGAGTTGCCTCCCAACGTTGCGGTGTTCCCAGCCGCCGCTCGGAAAGTCCTTCGGTCCGCAATTGCCAAAAGGTCCACGAGTTCACTTAGAAAATCCTCGATATTGGCACTTGGGGCGCCCGCAAATTGATGCTGTATTTCGGCGAGGATGACTTTTGTCGTAGCATCCAGACGGGCACTTGCGAGGCTCTTGTCCGTGAGTTCTCCAGTCAGAGGCAATCCCGCGCACTTGCTGCAACCGGCCCCGACAAGGAACGCTCTTCCGCTCTGAGAAAGCAGGTCGTCTAGGTCATCCAACGCCGTGGAAAAGACCGGATGATCGAGAGGAGAAAGGTCGTCGGGCATGGGCACTCCTGATTGGCACAAAACAAAATCGCGCTGCTAGTGCGCGGATAACTCGATGTTGAGAAGGCCGCACGGCATAGAGCGATTTTCATCATGTCGCATTTAACTGCAACCGGAAAGCGGAATACTGTGCTTAGGACGGACGGCATTTCGGCGACCGGATCGGACCGAAGGGGCAAAGTTCAGAAAAATATCACCTCGAACGGCGGCCTTTCGCTCCCGCTTCAAGGCGCCGTTCCGGCATTCGGTCAACCGCCTTCATGGGCGTCAAGGTCCCAGGTAGTTTTTGGATTCAGCTGGGGTGGTCATGCGTGGCGTAGATCTACAGGGGGTCGAGGCTATACTTCAACTCCCCGGCCACCCGGACAAGTCCTATACGCAGAATCTTACTTTTCCGGCAGCCAGTTGGCTGTGCTCCCGCCTTATGTGACCGTAGGTCTTCATGGCCAGGACGCCGCCGTCGTTATGGCCGAGCCAGCCGGCGACAGTTGGGATGTCGACCCCAGACTCGATGCATATGGTCGCAAACAGGTGCCGGAACTCGTGATGGGTCAGCCTCGGAACCTTGGCTCTCGCGCACGCTGCATCGATCGATTTCTGACACTTCTTTATCCGGAAGATTGGATCAGAAGGTTCCAGAAACGCTTTTCCGTCTTCGGTGAACCGCGCAGCAGACTTCCTCCGCTCGATAATCTTTTTAAGGAGCTCCTGTAAGGAAGCGAACAGGGGAATGTAACGGTCAGAGGCTTCTGTCTTGTATCCCGGCAAGTGCATTTGCCCTTTCTCCCAGTCAACATCACTCCAGACAGTGAATTCAACCTCCCCGATCCTGGCGCCGGTCATCATCAGGAGGCGGCATAGATCGGCGGCCTCCTGACCCCAGCCGCCGGGAGCGCCGTTGTTTTCAATTGCCACGATCAGCTTCCCGACCTGCTCCATGCTGGGGAGTTTAAGCTTCTTTTGAGCGACCTTCTTCTTGAGCCGACCGCTTGGGGGGCGCACCAAAACCGGGTTGCTGTGGATTTGTCCCCGCTCAATAGCGATATCAAGAACCCGGCGAAGGGTGTCGATTGACCGGTTGACCGACGATGCTGAATTCCCCCGTTGGGCCTTCTTGGCACCCGGGGCCACGTAATTTGTGCCATCGACCTTGAAACGGTTCGCCCATTCGAAGATGGTGGGCGGGGTGATCTTCCTGGGCTCCAGATATTCGATTCCGGGCCAGGTCTTCTTGAGCTTCTTCAAGGCCACAAGGCGGGATGAGACGGTGCTGGGGCGGAACTCGGCATTACTTTTTGTCCGGGTGGCGTATACGTCCATCAGTTCGCCCATTACGGCCTTGCCCGATTGCACATGGGCTGTGCTTCCGCGCATCTTCGCCATCTCCTCGGCCTTGTTGGCTAAGCGCAGCTTCGCAACCGAGTAAACGTCGGTCTCCAGGCGGGCCCATTTCTGCTTGCCGCGAACCGTGAACCGCCCGTAATACTGACCGCTCTGTTGGTTGCGAAGCAGGCACTGCACGTTTGTTCTTTCCCACACGCTTTTCTTTGTGGCGGACCCGGTTTTCATGCCTCCACTGTAGAAAATGCCTGTAGAAAGAAGCAAGCATACAGTCCTAACTACATCACTAACAACAACATGCCAGGGTAGCTCAGTGGTAGAGCAGAGGACTCATAAGCCTTTGGTCGCGGGTTCAACCCCCGCCCCTGGCACCATTTCGGCTAGGCCCGCTCTGATCTTGCCGTCGTTCCGAATGCAGCTAGCGAAGCAGCGGCCCCAAGAATTGCACCCGCGGCCAGATCCGCGCTCACGTGCTGCTTGGTCGCAAGGGTCGAATAAAGGATTGCCCCGCACCAGAGCCAGCTGGCCGCGCGGACCATCCGCGGGGCGTTGAGCTGGCGGAGGATGCGCTGCAGGCAGAGCGCCGAGAACACGGCGTAGGCCGCGTGGAGGGACGGGCACGCGTTGCCGCCCCGGTCCAGCGTCTTTAGGAAGCCGGTGCCCTTCAGGGCGACCGTTGTCGGCCAGAGGACGAAGATTCCGAGCCCGACTGCGGCCAAGGCTGCGGCCACGGCGCCGTAGCGTGTCAGGGCTTTGGGCTCGACCATCAGGGCGGGGGGCAGGACGACGTAGGGCCACAGCGTGCAGTACAGCCAGATCGACCACGGCCGGTAGCCGATGGCTCGGTCCAGCGGGCCTTCGGCCATGATACGCACGGGAAAAAGGGGGTGCTTTAGCGTCGCGAAGTAACCGACGAAAAACAGCACCATGAAGCCGGTAATGCCCACGGCCTTGAGCACGGGCAGCGCCTTCAGGCGGCGGAGCGCCTCCGGGGCGAAGACGGTTTCCATGGCGCAGGCCCGATCACTTCAGCGGCTTGCGCAGCAGCACGAGCATCTTTTCGATCCGGGAAATCCGCGTCTCCTGCTTCTTCCCCTGGTCGATCCAGGCGGCGAGCTCTTTTTGGTGGCTGTAGCTCAGTCTTGAAAAGGCGGCCTTCTCGGCAGGGTACCTTGCTAGGGCGGCCCGGGCGTCCGAGGGGAGCTTCGCCCGTCGGACCCCTGTGTCGAGCGCGACCGTGACGGCGATCGCCTCGCCTGGGCCCTTCTTGATCTCCTCGCGGATCGCCTTGACGACAATGAGGCAGGGGCCGCGGCCCAAATTTGCGATCGATCCCCGGTAGGGCACGCCGTCGAAGGTCGCATGTACCGGGATCAGGTTCTTCTTCCCATACTCCTGCTCCACGTCGAAGGGAATCAGGATGAACACTCCGCCGCCGCTGCCGCGGCCCTGCTCGAGAACGGCCTTGAAGCTGCGCTTTGGCTTGGCGCCCATGGGGTCGATACGTGACGCAGTCGGACCGGACAGGCAAGCTTAGCAGGCTCGTAACCGGGGCTGAAACGGGTGCTGGCCTCGGGAACGAGGTTGCGATCCAATTTGTGACGCATGACGCGCCTGATCCTTGTACTAAGCTTGGTATGCAAGATGGCTGCCCTGGCGCTGGTCGCCTCAAACGGCTGGCTGGCGGCCGCGCTTTTCTTCGGGCCGGATTTCTACTGGGCCTACCAGGTCTTTGTCCCATCCAGCAAGGGCCTCGTCCGGGTGTTCACCCGGTTCGAGACTGACCGACGCGAAGTCTGGCTCACGATCGACGACGGGCCGGATGAGATGGATACCCCGCGCATCCTGGACCTGCTGGACGGCCATGGAGCACGGGCCACCTTCTTCGTGGTTGGGGAGCGGGCTGCGCGCCATCCGGAACTCGTTTCCGAAATCGTGCGCCGGGGAAACGAGGTCGGGAACCACACCCAGACCCACCCGGTTGGAAGCTTCTGGTGCGCATCGCCGGGGCGGGTCGGGATGGAGCTCGACCAATGCACTGCGGTTCTTGCGAAGGCCGGGGTCCGTCCGCGCTGGTTCCGGGCGCCGGCGGGGATCAAGAACCTCTTCCTGGGGATGGCGCTGGGCAGGCGCGGGCTTGCCTGCGTGGGCTGGAGCGCTCGCGGCTACGACTCGGTCTGTCGCGACCCGGCCCGGGTCGCTGCGAGAATCCTTCGGAAGATCGAGCCCGGGGCGATCGTGCTCATGCACGAGGGCCCGGGCGTCGATGCCAACGTCCGGGTCGAGGCCGTCGGGCAACTGCTCGACGGGCTGCGGAAAAGGAATCTCACGTGTGTGCTGCCGCCTGATGGAAGTTTCGCTTGAAATAGAATTCCGGGGCTCGGTTGCCGTTTCCCACAGCGGGGGAGGGCGGGCGGGCCTTCGACTGCCCCTGGTCGCCCTTGGAGGCGACTCGGCGGAGACAGTTTTCGGCGCCGTCGAACCCTTGAGCGAGGGCCATGACTTCCAGCTCTTTGAAGCGCAGGGTCTGACAACCGGATGCGCGCTGCAGCCGGTGGCCGGGACCCTCGAGGCCGCCACGTTTGAACTCTATTCCCATCTCCTTCGGGCGACGGCCGGCAAGTCGCTGTACCGGGTCTGGAATTATGTGCCCGACATTAACGGGATCAACGGCGGACTCGAAAATTACCGGACGTTCAGCTCGGGCAGGGCGCGGGCATTTGAAGCGGCTTTTGGCGCCGACTACCGGAAGGCGTTGCCGGCGGCGTCAGCCGTCGGCTGCCTCGGCCGGTCGATCGGGCTGGTGTTCGTGGCTGGAGGTTCCCTTGCGCGATACGTCGAGAATCCGGAGCAGGTGCCGGCCTACGAGTATCCCTTGGAGCATGGGGCGCACTCGCCGAGCTTTGCCCGCGCCACGGTTGCCACGCACAAGGGGAAGCCGTTGATCTACATCTCGGGCACTTCCGCGATCAAGGGCCACGAGACCCTCTATCCAGGAGCGACCATGGCCCAGCTCGAATGCACGCTGGACAACCTGCACCTGATTTCAAGGGCGGCCGGAGTCGGCGACAATCTGGGAGCAGCCTTGGGCCTTGGGCGGCGCTTCAAGGTGTATCTCCGGCATGGCGCCGATCTTCAAAGGGTCCGGGCACGGCTCGACGAATGCCTGTTTCGGAGAGGGGACCGCGTGGTGTGGCTGCAGACCGATCTCTGCCGGGCCGGGCTCAATGTCGAAATCGAGGCGACCCTGGCGGCCAAGGTCGGCTGCTAACCCTCGAGGAGCGCCAGCAGCCGGCGGGTGTCGGGCTTGCCACGCGCGGTGACGGGAAGGCGCGGGAGGGCGATCAGCCTTCCGGGGATCTTCCACGGAGCCACCTTGCCGCGCAGTGCGGTGCGGATGGCGTCAGCGGAAACGGTTCCGGCCACGGCGGCGGCGAGGGCATGGGGACGATGTGGATCGGCTGCGACAAACGCATCGCCGACGCCGGGAAGTTTTTTGAGGATGCCTTCGATCTCGGCGGGGTTGAAGCGGCGGCCCGCGACCTTGATCGTCCGGCCCGCCCGGCCGAGAAGCGCAAGTTCGCCATGGGAATCGAGCCGGCCGAGATCCGAAACGAGGTGAACTCCGCGGCCCCGGCTGGTGCACGGATTCCCGAGCGTGAAGACCGCGGCGCTGGCTACGGTGAAGCGGCCCCCGCGGCCGAAGGTGAGTCGAACGTCCTTCAGCGGAGTTCCGACGCTGCGGCCTGTAAGGGCGGCGTCCCCGGAGCGGTCGTAGGTGATCCCGCCCGTCTCGCTCGAGCCGTAAAAGCTGTGGATCTTCAGGCCAAAGCGGCGGTAAAACGATCGGGCCGCCTGGGGCGGCAGTTCGGAGCCTGCCGAAACGACTGTCCGCAGGCTACTCAGCTTTTTCGGCTCGACGTCGGCTTCGGCCAGCGCCCAGACCAGTGTCGGAACCGCGGGAAATACCGTGGGAAGCCATTTGGCGATGCCAGCGGCGAGGGCCTGGGGGAGTGCGGGGATGCCGCTCACGATGGTTGTCCCCTGGGCCAGCAGCGGGAGGACGAGGTTGCCCAGCCCGTAGGAGTGGCCGAACGGGATCAGCCCAAGGTTGATGTCGGTTGGACGGATGCCCATGGTCGCGCAAATCTGCCGCGCGTCGGCCAGCAATTGGAAGTCCGTGAAGGGCAGGGCGCGCGGCGTTCCGGTCGACCCGGAGGTGATCTTCAGGACCCGCCTCCCGTCCTCAGGTGCGCGGCGGCCGCGATGGATCCGATGAAGGGTGCCGGAGGACCAAAGGAAGCGGGCGCGGATGGCTTGCGCCAAATAGCGCTGGGCTTCGGCGGGTTCGCCGGGGTCCAGCGGCGCAGGCACCGCTCCCGCCTTGAGGAGCCCGAGGAAGACCTGAAGCCAGGCCGGTCCATTCGGCTCGGAGAAGGCGACCCCCTCGCCTGCGAGCGGAAGCGCGGCGGCGTCGGCCCATGCGGCGGCATGTGCGTCGAGTGCGCGGCGGCTCCAGGCTCTCCCGTCGGAGGCGTCTATGAGCGCAGGGGCGTCCGGGCGCGAGTGCACGGTCCGGTTCCAGGTTTCGATCAGCGACGCGCTCATCGACTACGGGGATGGGGCCCGGGCCCGGGCGAGCGGCTCGAGCTCGACCACGGCTAGGGCGGTGAGTACGATCAAAGCGACTGTCATGCCCAGGGCATGGACGACGGGAATGCGGCTGCACGCAAGCACGCCGAAGGACGCGGCGGTGCAGAGCGCGGACAGGCGGATCGAGACCGGGGGTTCGGCGCCGGCCGCCGCCTGGTCGGAGGAAAATATTGCGTAGTTGTGCGAAAGGCAGACCCCGAGAAAGGCGCCGAGCAGGTGAAAGAGGTTCAGGCTCTGGCCGGCGAGACCGAGGACGCCCAGGACAAAGAAACAGGAACCGGCGGGGATGATGGCGATCCGAAGGCCGCGCCGAATGGGATAGATGATGAAGACACTGGCGATAACCAGGCCAAGGCCGACCAGGCTCAGGCGAAGCGCAGACCAGCGGTAGCGGGTGAACAACTGGTTGAGCGATTGGAGCTGGTTTATGCTGATCGTGTACGTGCCGGCCTGCGGCGGCTCCGACGGCCCGTCGACCACAGTGAGAAACCAGGAAAATGGCCCGTGAGACCCGACCAGGGAGGCCAGGGGGGCGCCCACGGACTGCTGGAAGTCCGCATAGAGCCCATCGTAGGCGCCCGTGGGGGGAGACTTCTGGACCTCGCCCCAGGCGTCAAAGAACGGATTGAAGGAATCGGGCGTGAATCCATGGCGGTCGAGCGCGGTGCGGAAATCGGCGTCGAGGCCGCCGAGCCGGCCCAACAGAGCAGGCATGTTCTCCCAGTCCGCCTGGGTCGGAAAGACGAGGCCCAGGCTAGCCGCATTGGCGGAGGGAGCAGTCCTTGCTTCCTCCGCGAGAAAACCGTCCAAGTGCCGGCGTGCCTCGGCCAGGTTGGCGCCGTAGGTCAGGAAAATGGTCCGGTCGGCCGTGTCCCCAAAGAGAGCCCGGACCGATTGGTCGTTGGCCGTGAGCTCCGGCGTGGGAATCTCGAGTTCGCGGACATCGTCGCTCCAATGGAGCATCCAGGGCCCAGCGGCGGCCACGAGCGCGGCGGCAAGCAGCAGCCCGAGCAGCGCGACCCGAAGGAGCGGGCGATTACGGACGCCCCCGAGGCGGCCGAACTGGCGGCCTTCGAGGAAAGGCCGGTCCAGCTGGGCAAAATAAAGCATGGCCGCGCCGAACGCGCAGAGAAGGCCGGCGGCGACGAAAAGGCCCACCTGGCGGATGAATGGCAGATTCGAGAAAAGCAGGAGAGAGAAGCCGATGACCGTCGTCAGGCAGCTTGCGAGCAGGGGCTTCAACAGGCGCCTGAGCTTGGCGGCGTAGGGTTCTCCCGGGTGAACCGATGGCTGCATGTAGATGTAAAAGCCGTAGTCGATCGCGACGCCGCTCAGAAGCGAACCGATGACGAAGACCAGGATGTGCAGCCGGTCGAAGGCCGCGGTCGAAACGCTCCAGGCCCCGAGCAGCGAGCAGAGGATAACGGGAACAAGGTGGAGCATCTTCCAGGTGCGCCGGACGAACAGGGCGCCCACGGCGAGGACGGCGGCGATCGACACCACATTGAGGACTTTGATTTCGGACTCGATCTGCTGGCGGTTAGCGGCGGCGAACCGGTTGACTCCGGTCCAACGAAACTCGAGGCCGGGATGCGCGGCGCTCACGCGGGCAAACGCGAGGTCCACGGCTGCAAAAACGGGGGCCTGGCCCTCCTCGGAAAGAGGCGAGGCCCTGATCCGGGTCCAGACCAGCGCGGAGCCCCCTTCAGCTGCGCTTGGGGTCCCGATCGGGCGGGCCCGGTCAACCAGGCGGGGAACGAGCAGGATCGGATCCATCGGCAGGAGGGCACCCATGGCGGGAGCCTCGGGCCGGGACAGAAAGGCCTCGAGGTCCGTGGCGGACTTTTCGGCGAGCCAGCGGGAAAAGTCCGCGGGAGGCAGGCCCTTCCTGGAGAATTCGCGCTCGTGCTCGCCCAGCCAGGAGGGCAGCAGCAACTTGAACCGGCGCTCGAAGATCGCGCGCCCGAACTGCGCCGAGTCGTCGCCGTCGAGGGGGACGGCCTCGGCGAACGCGGGAGACCGGGAGAGCTCCGTGGCGAGCAGGCGGGCGGCGTCCACGGGGGGCCTGTCCGGAGAGGCGGGATCGCGCACCGAAAAGAGCATCACGCGGGTCTGGAGATCGCCGGCGAGCGCGCGGGCGATGCCGGCCTCAGGGGCCTGCTCGCCGGGCGGGATGAGATCGAGGACGTTGGTCGAAATCTTCCTGGAATAGTTCAGGTGGCAAAGCCATCCCGAGGCAGCCAGGGCAAAGGCGCCGAGGGCGCAGCGCGCGAGGAGCTTCTGCCGGGAGATCTTTACTGGGTTCCGCACCATGCTAGCGAAAGTAGCGGGCCAACTCGTTCTCGCTGAAATGGACGCCCCTTGGCGAGGAACCGATGAGAATCTCCACATGCTGCCGGTCGGACACGATGAGATCGATCCGGGAGAGGCTGGCCCCTGAGCCGGAGAGGGAGATTGAGGATAGGCCCGCGGAGAGGGAGGGATCCCGCGAATGCAGGGAAAGAGCCCACGCTTCGCCGTCGAACCGGCCGGAAAAGGCGAACATCTTCTGAAGCTCAGGAACGTTGAAGCGGACAACATTGAGCAATAGGCCCGTCGCCGCCCGCTCGCGGCCGCCCGAGGCCGCGGTAAAGCCGGCTCCCCGGGGATCCCTCACGACCAGCCCGAGGCTGTCCGCAATGACGATACGGGGGGCCGGGGACCTGTAGTCGAGGCTCAGGCCGCGACCGGGCGATAGGCGAATTTCTCCGGAGAGGAAAACAGGCGATCTTCGAAACGGAAAATAGCGCCGCTCCTCGAAGGGGGCCGCCCGCGCGCCGCTGTTGGCCAGCTGGGAGAGGAGGCTCCGCCAGGCCGGGTCGTTGGACACGTCAACCGGGCTGAGCGGGGACGGGTTCGCCCGAAGAATGCCGCAGGCAAGGCAGAGCGACAGCGCCGCTAGTGCGCGTTTCATCGGGACAAGGCAGTCGCCTGAACGGATTCCACGGGCCTCCTCATCCGCGCCCGGCAGACTTGGATCAAGCGCCACGGAAGCAGCTCAGCGAGAAGCCGGAAATGCAACCCCACGAGCGTGATGTTGTCGCGGACATAGTGGAAGTGGGTGACCCCACCCTCTGCCTTCGTGGAATACCGGCAGGGAGCGGGCTTGTTGATCGTGGGCGCCCCGGCCCAGAACATCCGGACGGCGATCTCGTGGTCAAAGTCAAAGCGACGGGCGTGCCTCGTCGCCTCGAAGGCCCGCCGGAGGGAGGCAATCGGATAGACGCGGAAACCGAAAAGGGGGTCGTCGATGCCCGCGCCAAGGATCTCGAGCCAGGCAAGCGCCACGCTTACCTTGCGGCCGTAGAGGCGGATGGCGGGCGCATCCGGCCCGAAGACCGGCTTTCCGAGTACGAGGGCATCGGGATGCGACGCCGACGCGCGCATGAAGTCGACTATGTGGTCGGCGGGATGCTGGCCGTCGGAATCCATCGTGAGGACATGGGTGAACCCCTCTGCCTGAGCGGCGGAGAGCGCGATCGCGATCGCAGCCCCCTTTCCGGCGTTCTTCTTGCACACGGTGACGCGCACCCGGGGATCGCGTTCGGCAAGCAGGCGGACCTCGCCGACGCTGCCGTCCGTGCTGCCGTCGATCACGACCCAGATTGGACTCCAATGGCGCAGCGCCTCCTCGACCGTGGACAGCAGCCGGGGACCGGCGTTGTAAGACGGCATGAGAACCAGGTGGGTCGTGGAAGGCGTCATGTCGCGCGGGCGAGCAGGCCCACAAATGCCCGCTCAACGGTCTGGACGGTGTCGTCGACCGGGCGGTTGACGGCGGCGGGAAGAGTCTGTTCGACCCGGATGTCCACCCGGATCGGGAATCGGGGGACGGTCCACCAGGAGCGTCCCCGGGGCAGCAGCTCGCGGTCGCACCGGATCACCAGGAGCTGGATCGGAAAGGCGGCGCGGCGGGCGATGATGGCGAATCCGGGCTTGAGGGCGTTGAGGACCGCCCCCGGGGTCGTGCGGGTTCCCTCGGGAAAGATGAGGACGCTGCAGCCGGCGGCGGCCTTCTTGGCAAGGCCGCGGACAAGGTCGACCCCGGAATTCCCCGGGGCGTAACCGGCCATGATCGCGGCCGGCGCCAGAAAGGGGTTCCGGATCAGCGACGGCTTGAAGATGCAGATGACGTCCGGAATGCGCGCCAGGAGCAGGGTCGCGTCGATGAGCCCGGGGTGATTTGCGACGTAGAGCGTCTGGCGGGGCAGGAGCTTATTGCCGAGGCCGCTCCATGTCACCTTGACCAACTGCGCGGCGCCGAGCCACGCCACCCAGGTAGCAAACAGCCGCCGTATGGCCTCGCGCACCCACGGGGCGGCGCGCTCCCGTCCGGGAAGCAGCAACAGGAGGGTGCAAACCGCGGCGAGGGCCATGCAGACCGCGCCAAAGAGAGTCCAGGATGCCCAGTAGGCGCAGTAGTAATAGACGCGTGCGACCATGGCTGCATTCTACCCTGAGGCGGCTGAAGGGGACTCGGGAGCGATCGGGTTGAGCGGGATGAAGTTGAACCAGGCGAACGGATCCTTCCGCAGCAGGGACTCGATCACGAGGAGGAATTCCTGGAAGTGGACCCGGGCCCGGCGGAAGTTGGATTCCCGGGAACCGTCATCGGGCTCGAAGACGGGCGATCCGTGGACAAGCGACTCGTCCCGGCTTCCTGGGGTGCCCACGCAGAACACAACAGGCAGGCGGAAGATGAGCGAGAGGTGGTAGATGGTGAACGGAAACAGCCTGCGGCCGCCCAGAAAATCGAAGGGCTCGAGCTTGGAGCTGAACCCGAGGCGGTCGCACTTCATGGCGACGGAAACGCCGGATGCGACGGCGTCCTTTAGGGCGAAGAGGAGGTTGTCCGCGTCGTTGACCCAGATCATGGTTACCCATGCGCCGGCGAAGCGGGCAAGGCCGAGGGTGTCGCCGGAATTCCCGACGCGCTGGCGGATCATGGCGACGCGCCTGCCGAAGTCTCCCAGCATGAAACCGAGGAGATCCGAGTGGCCGATGTGGAACGTGCCCAGCAGGGCGGGCCGGTCGGAAGCCATCAGCGTGCGGAATTCCGTGCAATTGGAGCCGTCCCGGCAACGGTGGGGCCGGCCGGCGCCGACCCTGAGGATAACCATCAGCGTCCGGGCGAACGAGAAGAAGTGCCGCCAGACATCGGCGAGGGATGCCGGCCGGCCGAGGATGACCGAGAGGTACCCGCGCGAGTGGCGGCGCTCCGCGGGCATAAGTGCCACGGCTGCCCAAGTGCCGGCCCCAAGGAGGAGGTCAAAAACAGGCCGGGGCAGTACTGCGTCGGCGCCGCGGAGAAAGCCAAAACCCCAGCTCGGGCCGGGATTGTGCGGCTGGCGCGGTTCCGGGGTTTCGTTCAATGCCATGTGAGGATCAGGGTGAGGCCCGGGGCGGCCTGCTCCCGGAGAGGACTCCCGTTGCGAAGCGCGGCAAAAAACTGCGGAAGCGTGAAGTCGCCGCCCGGGTCCGCGCCCGGCTCAAGGGCCAACTTCCCTAGCGAACCGGCGTTGTCCCTGGTCAGGGCCAGCGCGAATGCAAAGGACTCGGAGCTCGCCATGTCGTGTTCCCGGGTCCAAGTGCCGCGTTCCTCGCCTCCGCAGAGGATGACGCATGGGGAGCCTGAGAGCAGGGCCGCCTGGACCGCGTGCGCGACGAGCTGCCCGCGGCCGGTCAGCGGGAAGAGCTGGCGCACGGGCTGTTTGCGGGCGATCAGGGCCTGCTGCACCGCGCTTGGATGGATGGAGCTTTGAAAGAGCGTCGGGCTCGGGGTGGGGAAGCTCGCGAGGTAGTCCTCCAAGGCAAGGCTCTCGGCATAGGTCGAGGCGTAGACGATCGTGTCCTCCGGCCCCGGCCTTACCTTCTCGAACGTGCTGCCCAGCAGCAGCCCAAGCTGCGTCATCCGTCTTGCCGCGCCGCGGGGAAGGCTCGCGCCCAGCCGTTCGCGCGTCACGGCCGGATCCTCAGAACCGGGGTCCTCGATTTGCAGGGAATGAATGTGACGCTCAATCATAGCCTAGAAGTAAGGCCGCGTGCGCCCCGCCGAAGGCGTTGCTTGCGAGGACGACGCCATCGTAGGCGTCGCCCGAAAATGGCGCGTCGGCGACGGCGCTCGTGAAAAAAGGGGACTCGCCGCCGATCGTTCCGGGGATCCGGCCCCGGCGCAGCGCCTCGACGGCGACGGCAAGCTCGACCAGGCCGCAGCTGCCCAGGGTGTGGCCGAGGCTGCCCTTCCATGAAACGAGGGGGGAACCCGGAAACAGCCGCTCCACGG
>Ga0302320_10009363_pt1 | contig 21088 bp, 15 predicted proteins | sample Bog_T0_3_FD_202130 | JGI IMG/M metagenome (GOLD analysis project Ga0302320, IMG submission 202130) | Peat permafrost microbial communities from Stordalen Mire near Abisko, Sweden - Bog_T0_3 | ecosystem: Environmental > Terrestrial > Soil > Wetlands > Peat | place: Sweden: Abisko, Stordalen Mire...
GTCGTTCCAACGCCATCTCCCGAAACGCCAACGGACGCCAACCCTCGCCCTTCTTCGCCATTTGCAGTTCTCCATTCGCTGCAAATGCGCTCATTTTAAGCTGTCTCACTTTTGGGGGTCAGTCCATGTCGATTTTCGACGCGAAATGAGGCTTAAATCAGCGCAATTCGAGGAGTCTTTTGGAGCAGCTGGCCCTCATTGCAGGTCCCAGTCGTGAGAAATGCGGACCAATCGCCCATTTGCCGCGCTCAGCTTCGGCGACCCCCAGAGAGTGAAATTTCGGGTGTCCCATCGGACGTCTTTGTTTTGCCCGATCGGCGGGATCGAACAATGTTCCTCTGGTTTTTTCAATCTGGATTTTGGGCTTCTCTCGGACAATCTGAAGCTCGCGACCACCGCGCGAGCTTCCTCTTTCACGACGCAATTCATCTGAGTCAAACCGCGTTGCCGCCCAGCACCCGTGCCGGACGCGTCCCGCTCCCGCTCAAAGAAAGCATTTCGGCAACGATGACGACCGCCGGAATCAGATACGCCATCGAACCGCACACCCACATGAACGCCCCCGCGGCAACCTGATCGTTGAGGGCGCTCAAGCCAAAGGGCCGAGGGACTTCGCCATACGCCGGATACAACAATCGCCCCGAGAAACACAGGTAAGCCGAGATTCCCGTGTTCACCACATCGGCAAGCAACAGGTAGGGAATCAACGCCCAGCGCGATCCCATTGAGCGGCTGGGCCAGGGCTCAATCACCGGCCACCAGAACATCAAATTGGTGAAGAAAAAAAACGCATGCTCCACGTTGTGCCAGTCCTCCGAGGCCAGGGCAAAATCGTAAGCGCGCGGAATATGCCACCCCACATAAGCAGCATTCATCGCCAGCCATGCCACCGGCGGCCGGGTTAGGAATCTTCCCGCATCCAGCATAGCGCGACTCTCAAACAGCGGCTTGAGCAGTCGAATGAACCATCGCGGCAGGCCGCGCAGCATCGGCACCAGGGGCGTTCCCAACACAATCAGGGGCGGCGCAACCGACATCAGCACAAAGTGTTGCGCCATGTGCATGAACAGCAGCGAGTCGCCAAATGTATCGAGAGGGGAAGCCACCGCAACAAAGAGCGCCACGATGCCGCCGAGGAAAGCAGCAAGCCTCCAGGCCGGAAACAGAGCCGGCCGCGTGGCTTTGATCCTCGCCCAACCGCGCGTATAAATGACTGCCGTAAGCGCCAGCGCACTGGTTACCAGCCAGGGAATATCCCAGCGCGTAAACAGGCTCGCTATGGTCACGTCTTCCATCATGGTCCAGTACTTTGTGGAGCAGGGGAGCTAGCCGGCATCGACGCTCCACTTGATTGCCCGACCGTACCCGTCGATTGCTGTGCGGCGTCGTATGCGGGACGTTCGTTTGCCGGATGCAGCGTTTCAAGGAAACTCACCAGCGCCTCGATCTCCGCCGGCGAAAGATTCTTTCCGTAAGCTGGCATATTTCCGCCGCCCGTGACGACTTTGAAACGCAGCTGATCCGCAGTCATGCGCGTCGCAACCCGGTCCAGCGCTGGCCCGCGCTCGCCGCCTGTTCCTCCGATCGAGTGGCAGTTACGGCACTGCTTGGCCTGAAACACCGCCCCACCCTGCCGGGCCAGCGGAGTGGCATTGCGCATCAGCGCCGCTGGAAGCGGATCCCCGCTCCACGCGCTCATGTGCGGGCTCCACGGCGTGGTGGTTCCCAGATGCGTAAGAACGCCGAAGCAGACGGCGATGGTCGATACTGAGAGAATCGCAACCGGCCGCCGATGCCAGCTTTTCTCACCCTCCGACGCATAAAAGGGCAGGGCCAGCAGCAACGCAATCCCCAGAAGCGGCACAATGAGAATGAACGGCGTCTCCATCTGCGGAGGAAGATAGGACAAGATCGTGTAAATCCACAGAAAGAAAAAATCCGGCTTAGGCACAGTCTGAATAATGGATGGATCCGGTTGGCCGCCCGGCCCGAAAGGCCCGAAGAAAACCGCGCACACAGCCACAGCCGCCAGCACAGCGCCAGAGAAGATGAGGTCCTTCCAGAAGGCCCCGGGAACAAAGGGAATGCCGTCTTCATGCGTCAGCTGGTTATATTCCGCTAGGTACGTGGAGCGGTTCACTAGCCTGCCTGGCATCGGCCATTCATTCACGCCGAGCTTCAACACCATCCACACGTGCAGTGCAGCAAACAATAGCATCGCGCCGGGAATCACAAAGACATGCAGCGCGAAAAAACGCGAGAGCGTCGCGCCCGCAATGATCGGGCCGCCAAGCAGAAGGTGAACAAGTCCGCCGCCGGCAAACGGCACGCGGCTCACAATCGATGCGCCAATTCCCAGTCCCCAATACGCATCCTGATCGAAGCGCAGAACCTGGCCGGTGAAAGCCATCCCCAGCGTCATCAACAAAAGAAACACACCCAGGGTCCACGTGAGCTCGCGAGGGAATTTGTACGCGCCAAAGAGAAAGACCTGGGCCATGTGAATCAACACCACGGCAACCATGAAATTCGATCCCCACCCATGTATGGCGCGCAAAAACCAACCCAACGGAATCTGATGATTCAGAATGTTCAGGCTGTTCCACGCCTCGCCCGCAGAAGGCACATAGACCAGCGCCAGCAGTATCCCGGTAAATATCTGCAGGAACAACAGCGTGAATGCCGCGCTACCGAAAACGTACCACCAGCTTGCTGTATTGCGCGGAACCTTGTGCAGGATCGCGTCCTTCACCGGCGCTTCAAGCTGCAGACGAAGCTCCAGCCATGCGTAGACGCGTTCTGCTGCTCGTTTTATCCGCGGCATGGATAATTCCCTTCTCCAACCTGAATGTTAACCAGCCTCGCCGTGTTGGAGAGAGTCGGCATCTGCCCGGCATCGATTTGCAATTCCCCGGAAGCAACTTTCCACCCATACGTAAACAGACCCCGCTCAGGTGGCCCCGAAGCGCGTTCGCCGTCAGCGTAATAAACTCCGCCGTGGCACGGGCACATGAACAGTTGCGATTGCGGGAACCATCGCACCGGGCAGCCCAGGTGGGCGCAGTTAATGGCGAAGACCTGGAATTGACCAGGACCCTGCCGCCGCACATAGCAAGCCACGTTATCCGTCTCGCCGTCCCAGGATTGCCTGAAGGGATTCTTGTAAAAAGCCAGCCGCGTCTCGCCCTCGGGGAACGCGTCAGCCTGCCCGAGCGAAACCCACGAATCGAAGCTTGAATCCTTCCTCCACGGCGCGAGCAGGTAGCGAAAAATCGGAACGGCCAGCACCAGCCCTACCAACCCGTTCAGTGCGATGCCAGCTTTCAGCAGCATCCATCGCCGCGAAACCACATGCTTGTCATCGCGGCCGGTGACGGCCTCAGCCGCCGCTGCGCCGGGATCGATGCTTTTCACCGATTGCGGCTCGATCGAGTTTCGTTCGTCGCTGCTCATCTCTGTTCTTTCCCCGCAGGCGCTTGCGGAGCACTCGCGGAGGTCTGCTCCGCCGCCGACTTCCTCAATACCGACAGATAAGTCACAATGTCGTCCACATCCTGCGCTGAGAGCGGCGAAGCCGCGCTGCCCGCGGGGTCATCATGCATGAAGTCAGGCTGCCCTATATCGGGCCGGCCCGCAAGAATCATGCTGCGCAAAGCCTGGTCGCCGACAAGCGCAAGATAGAGCGGACTATCGATTTGCTCGCGCGAACTTTTATGGCATCCTGCGCAGTGCACCTCAAAGAGCCGCTGCCCGCGATCGGGATCGCCAGGCTGGCTTTGGGCGTAAGGAAGAACCGCGGCAGCGCCGAATGCCCCCGGCGTGAACCAACGCTTGCGCATGCCGGCCACCAATGCGTTGACCTGCGCGTCAGTCAACATCCCGCCGGCCGACTGCGCGAAGGCCGGCATCTGAGTTCCCGGCATTCCGCCTGAGATCCATTTCCGCAGCGTGGCCTCGTCCACCAGCGCCTGGTACCTGGGATTGACAAGATCGATCGCAGGGCCGTTCTGTCCATCGGCCCCATGACAGGCCGCGCAATTCTGACTGTAGAGCGAGGTAAAATCGCTCACTTCGCCGGGACGCTCTATCGGTTGCGGCACGTGTCCGCAGCCTGCGAGTTGAGTCGCCACCAAAAGCACGAGCCATTGGCCGCGGGCAAGCATCAGCGTTTGTCCTCATCGCGAGGAGGACCCGCATCTGGATTCGAGTACATCATCCCCGGGCTCTCAATCCCAAGTCTCATAGCAAACGGCATCGATTGCCCGGTGACGATGCGTCCCTGCCGCGCCACTACCAGGCCTGCGACCACTCCGTAGGTCACCTGCGATACCACAAACCATGCCCATTGAATTCTTTCGTCGAGAGCCGGGTTGATGACGCCCATGAACGCATGCAGAATGCCGGTCCACAACACCGGCGCAAGAATCCCGCCCAATAGAACCGGATGCCGAGGCAGCATGGGCAGCATAGCTCCATAGAGCAGGCCGACGAGCACGCAAGTTACCGCATGAATTACAGTAGCTACCAGCAGCCCTTGCCAGTGGAAAGCGGCAATGTCCGCGGTACTCGGGTTGGTCCAGTTGGCCACGCCCGCGCCGCCCAGAAGATTGACTGGATACCAGATGCTGTGTTGCGCAATCAGGCCATAGAGCAGCGCGGGGAAAATCATCGCAACCCCGCCGGCGATGCCACCCTTGATGCCGCTGGTAACCGGATAAGTCTCGATCGGCAGGTGTGCGCGATGCTCCGCACTAAGCCGAATGCGATCGACCAGTGTGCGCGAGGATGCAATCGTCACCGGCCGATCCTCCAGCGGAACTTCCTCGTGCTGTTCGTGCGGCAGCACCTGCCGGAACCATCCGACGCAGCCGGCCAGCATCAATAGTCCGCCCAGCAAGCTGATGCCGGCACTGGTGACAAGCCCAGCGGCAACCAACGTGAAGCCGAAGGCCAGCACCAACGGCCATGCGGTGGGCGCGGGCAGTTGAATCGAACTGCCCTTTGCGCCCTCCGGCTCGCGATGAATTGTCTCCGTCATACCTATCACCTTCCCACAATGTAGACGACGGTAAAGACCACCACCCACACGGCATCGACAAAATGCCAGTAGAGCGACAGCACCTGGATGCGCTCGGCGTGGCCGGGGTTCACGCGCCCGAGTAGTGTGAAAAGCATGACCAGGGAGAGCATCGCGAGTCCCACCACGACGTGAGTGGCATGAAGGCCTACCAGCGAATAAAACGTGGTGCCAAAGAGATTTGTGCTGATAGTGAGTCCGTCCTGGAAAATCAGCCTGCGCCATTCAGCTGCGGTGCCGGCCAGAAAGACGATCCCGAGCAGCATAGTGAGCGCCCACCAGGCTGCAAAGCGGCGAATGAACGCATGCTCGATGGCGCGCTCCGCCAGCCAGATGGTCAGGCTGCTCGACAGCAGGCACACAGTATTGAAGATCGGTATCTCGAGTATTCGCGGCGTGGGCCCGTACGCGCTGCGCCCAATGTAATAGACATAGGCCACCACAAAAATGGTAAAAATGGCGGATTCGCCGATGATCAGCGACAACATCCCAACGCGCCCGCGCGAAGGCAGGCGCCAAGCTTCATCCGCGAAGATGGGTATCGAGCTCATCGTTCGTACTTCCAGTCCGGATCTTGAGGATGCTTTAAATCCCAGAGTGGCCGCCGGCTCCGCACCACCGGTTCGACGGCAAAGTTATAGGAGGGAGGAGGCGACGGGGTTGACCACTCCAGGGTCCATGCATCCCAGGGATCGTTTCCGGCCTCTTTCCCGCGCACGTAGGAGTAGATGAGATTCCACGCAAAGATCAGCACCGCAATTGCCTGGATGAATCCGCCGATTGAGATCACCAGGTTGAGTGTGTTCCATCCACGATCGGGCTCGTAGGTGTAGATGGAACGCGGCATGCCTAGGAGGCCCACGAAATGCATTGTGTCGAAAGTGATGTGAAAGCCAATCACAAACAGCCAGAAATGCCATTTGCCCAGCGTCTCGCTCAGCATTTTCCCGGTCGCTTTGGGATACCAGTAGTAAATCGCCGCAAAGATGCAAAAGACTATCGCCCCGACCAGTACGTAATGGAAGTGGGCGATCACGAAGTACGTGTTATGAAGCTGCCAGTTCCATGGAGCTACTGACAACATGATGCCCGTCAGCCCCGCAAGCAGAAACTGGAACAAAAACCCGATGGAAAACAGCATCGGTGTTGCGAAGCGAATTCTGCCGCCCCACAAGGTAGCCAGCCAGTTGAAAATCTTGATGCCGGTGGGAATGCCCACCACCATGGTTGAAAGAACAAAGAAGGAGTTGCCGACCGCGGTCATGCCCACCGTGAACATGTGATGCGCCCAAACAGTGAGGCTCACGAAGCCGATGCCGACTGAAGCCGCAACCATGGCCGGATAACCGAAGATGGCCTTGCGCGAGAAGACTGGAATAATCTCATTTGCGATGGCGAAGGCCGGCAGGACCAGAACGTAGACCTCTGGATGGCCGAAGATCCAGAAAAAGTGGATCCACACGATCGGCGAGCCGCCGGCTTGCGCATCGAAGAAATGGCCGCCGAGATAACGATCGATCAGCAGCATCGCCTGCGCCGCAGTGAGAGGCGTGATGGTGACCAGCGTGAGTCCGCTCACCACCAGGAATAGCCAGACAAAAAGTGGCATCCGAAAGAGCGTCATGCCCCGGCAGCGCATGGAGAGCGTAGTCGCGATAATATTGATGGCTGTGCCGAGCGTGCCGAACCCACTCACAATCAGGGCCAAAGCCCAATAATCCGTGTTGTGACCGGGCGTGAACGCCTTGGCGGTAAGTGGCGCGTACGCGAACCATCCGACATCGGGCGCGCTGCCCATCCCATAAAGTCCAAAGCCGCCAATGAAGCTGAAATAGAGAAACAGTCCCCCCAATGCCGTGAGCCAGAAGCTGAATGCATTCAGCCGCGGGAAGGCCATGTCGCGCGCGCCGATCATCAGCGGCACAAGATAGTTGGCAAATCCAAATAAGATGGGCATTCCCACCAGGAAAACCATGGTGGTGCCGTGCATGGTGAAAAACTCGTTGTAAGTTTCCGCTGAGACAAAATGGTTGTGCGGAAAGGCAAGCTGAATGCGGATAGCCATCGCCTCAGCGCCCGCAACGAGCAGGAAGAAGATCGCATAGACGACGTAGAGAAGGCCGAGCTTTTTGTGGTCGACCGTAACCACCCAGGTGTGCAGCCATTCGAGGGCAGCCCCGCGGCGCGATTCCGCTCCGTGGAGTGTGCCGGAAATTGGCAATATCCGATCAGCCATTGATTCGCCTTCTAGTGGAGAGTGGAAAGGTATGCGACCAGCTCCGCGTTCTGCTCATCGCTCAGTTGCATGGCAGGCATCAGCGCGCCGGGCTTGATTGTGTCGGGATCATGTATCCATGCTCGCAGGTTAGCGGGCGTATTCGCCGCTGCGCCGGCTGCGATCGTGGCTCTGCTCGCCAAGTGAGTCAAATCCGGGCCAAATGTTCCCTTGGCCGCCGTGCCTACGATGGTGTGGCAGTTCATGCATGCTTCCGTTTCCAAAACCCGCCTTCCCTGCGCAACCCAGGCATCCTGCGCTCCCGCTCGCTGTTGTTTGTTGACCCAGGCTTCGAATTCTCGCGGAGTATCGGCATAAATCCTGATCAGCATCTTTGCGTGTTCAATTCCGCAGAACTGCGCGCATTGCCCCAGGTAGAGTCCTGGCTGTTGCGGGTCGATCCACATCTCATTGGGATGATTCGGAATGAGATCGGTTTTGCCTCCCAGTTGCGGAACCCAGAAGCTATGGTCGACGTCGGCGGACAAAAGCCGCAAATAGGTGGGTCGAGGGTCGTCCTTGGTGCTCACGGGAACATGCAGTTCATTGGCAGTCACGATGCCGAGCGACGGGTAGCGAAACTCCCACCAGAACTGGTGTCCCACGACCGTAACATCCAGGGCCGACCGTGGCTTGGGCGCGTTCTGCACGGCAAATATGATGCGGGCCGTAGTGAGAAAGAGAACCACCACGATCAGAACCGGAATGACCGTCCACGCGAGTTCGACTTGGGTGCTTCCATACACTTGCGGCGGCTCGTTGAGTCCATCCGATTCACGCACCCTGAACCGAATCGTTGCATAGGCGAGCAATCCCGCCACGACCACAAAGATGCTGCCGGTGATCAGCAGGACAAACAGCGAAAGCCCGTAGATTTCGTTCGCTGGAGTGGATGCGGGAGCCAGGATACTGGGTATCGCCTTCGGACCTTGCGCAGATGCGTAAAACGCGCTGCCTAGCGCGCAAAACGCGCAGGTTAGCCGGGCTCGGATGGATGAACCGCTGCGTTGACTCCGCATGGTGCTCAACTTCCGGTCTCGATTTGCGATTCCATCGGTTGATGGAAGGCCCTGTGCGCTCTCCGAGCCGATGCATAAAGACGGGTCCGCGCCGGGACGCGCCCATTTCGAAAGCAGGGATAAGTAGGTCCGTACTCGACTACCGCACGTCATCAGTTCCTGATGGCGTGCGGCGGGGATTGCGAGTTGCTCAGCCAGATTATAGCGCGGAATACGATCTCAAACGCAATGGCGGCTTGGATTTCACGCCCTGAAAATCCTACGGTCTCGTTTTGTGCAGGGTCGGATTCTGCGATTTGCCCGACCGCGAGACGGCCAAGAGCGGAACACTACTGGAACCAGCCCGACCAGGACCCAAACCCAGTGAACAACGGCAGGCTAGGCAATCTTCTTGTTTTCATTCTTCCTGAGCGCCTCTTGAACCCGCTCGGATAGAAGTTTCCGCGCTTTCTCGAGTGCGCGCCGTCTGGAAGGACTTAAACACCTGCTCGAACTGGTAAGGTAGAAACTCAGCATGCGCATTCCAGCCGCGGGTCCTTGCGGAGATACTTCCTTGGACGCGAGAGATTCAGCGATGGTCTTCGGGTCCTTGGTAAATAGCCCTATGGGCATATGAACGATATCCGCCTTCAAATGATTCCTCCCCTGACCCACGCGAAATTGGCTCTCAGTAAAACGAGTTCCGTCTCTTCATCAAGAGCTGCCTTAGTCTTTCCCATCCCGGGATGCCATCGGTCTGCTTTCGAGCAACACCTCTCTGCGCGCCACACGGTAGTGAACCGCCATGTGTGCGCTAAGCTATCCGTGGATCAGCTAATTGGGACACCGCAAGGAAGCGCCCGCTGACTTCTCGATATCGCGTTGTGATGCGCAACCGTCGCCACTCAGTTGTACGCACACTTCAAATCTCGTGAAAGTGTGAACGCGGACTCGGCTGCAAGACAGTGCGGGGCGGTAATCTCTGCCGCCCCGCTGTCGCTCAAGCGGCCTGGCGCTTGCGCCCGTCAGACGTCTTTGAGATCTCGGTCAACTTCTTGTCCGCTGCTTTTTCCTCATTCAAAGTTTGGTCCAGAAGGTTGGCGATCTCCGACTGGCCCAGCCGTTCTGCATAGGCCCTTACCGCCCCGTATCCTGCCATCTCGTAGTGCTCGACCCGCTGCGCCGCGGAGATCAGGGCCGCGTCTCTCACTTCCCCTTCCGCGGTCTCTTCCAGCACTTCTGAGCCTTCGGCGAGGACGCCCTTCATGCCTTCGCAGGTCTTGCCCTTCGGACTTGCGCCGAGAATTTCAAAAACCTTTTCGAGCCGTTCGATCTGCCCTTCCGTTTCCTTCAAATGGTTCTCAAAAGCTGATCGCAGTTCCTCTGAAGCGGCCGCCTTGGCCAGCTTTGGAAGCACCTTCGTGATCTGTCTTTCCGCCGAATACAAATCTTTTAATTCCGCGATAAAGAGCTTGTCCATGGTGTCAAGGCTCATACGATTCGGGTCCCTTCGCATTCGATTTTCTTTCTCCATTTGGCTGTGATGCCAACAATTCCAGGCTCGTTGCACTGACTGCTTCGGCCCGTGATATATGCTTTCTGCCGATCAAATCGGCGGCCTGCCCGGACCGTCTTCGCAAGAATCGCTTGCCGCCGAAGTCCGCCACCAGCGCGACATGGCTTTAAAAGTTCAACGTCGCTTCCGCGCGCCGGCATCACCTTGCCTCGGGCTCAAGTCAACCTTCAGGCCGGTTCAGGGCTCAAGCCTACCGGTTGTTTCAAGCTTTATATGCAGCCGCGGGAGTTGTGTTAACATTCTCGCCGGTCCTCTCAAGGGGGCGGCGATGCGAATAAGGCACATGACATCTCTTCTGGCATTTAACTCAGTCCTCTGTATGGCCCAGGCGCCGGCGACACAGGCGGTGCAGCAGCCTTCCGTCGAGACCTACTTGAAGTTGGCCGGAGAAATCGATCACGCGCTCCAGGCCGACGTTCTCGGTGTCTGGTTCCCTGCCGCAGTCGATCGCGAACATGGCGGCTTTTACTCCCATTTCACGCGCGATTGGAGGAGGGCGCCCAGCGATGGCAAGTTTTCAGTGTTTCAAGGCCGGATGACTTGGGTAGCTGCGCAGGTTGTGCTGCGTGATCGGAAAAGGAAAGAGGAATTTCTTCCCATCGTCCGCCAGGGAGTCGACTTCCTCGACAACGTGATGTGGGACAAGCAAGATGGCGGCTTCTTCTGGGGGCTCGACGATGCAGGCCGCGTTACCCCGCAATTCACCGACCGCAAGGAGCTTTACGGCATTGGCTTTTGCATCTACGGCGCCGCAGCTGCCTACCAGGCTACGGGCGACCCCAAGGCGCTCGAACTCGCGAAAAAGGGCTTCCTTTGGATCGACGAGCACGGCCACGATCCGGTCAACGGCGGTTACTTCGAGATCCTGACCAGGGAAGGCAAGACCATCGTTCCCTCAGCGCCCGATGGCCAGCTCGACCCAGGACCGGTCGGCCCCATCAACTACAAGTCGATGAACACACACATTCATCTGCTTGAAGCATTCACCGAGCTCTACCGGGTGTGGCCCGATCCAGGGCTGCGCGCCAGGCTCGAAGAGATGCTGGCCGTCGTCCTCGACAAGATCTGCGTCGAGCCGGGGGTCATGAATCTCTACTACACCAACGAGTGGAAGGCGATACCGGATCACGATTCCTACGGTCACGACGTTGAAACCGCCTATCTCATGCTGGAGACCGACGAATTGCTGCATCAGCAAGCCGGCGAAAAAACAGAGCGCATGGCAAAGATGCTTGTGGATCATGCGCTAGCCTATGGCTGGGACCACACCAACGGCGGCTTTTTCCGGGAAGGCACCACCTTCGGCAAGCCGGAGGACACCGCCAAAGAATGGTGGATCGAGTGCGAAGGCCTCAACGCCCTGCTCCTCATGCACGATCGGTACGGGAAGCAGAATCCTCTCTATTTCCAGCGTTTCCTTGAGCAATGGGCATTCATCCGGGACCACACCATCGACTCGCAATATCACGGGCTTTACAACTTGACCAAAGCGGATGGCATCCCGATCTCACAAGACAAAGGCGTCATCTGGAAGGCTGCGTATCACGATAGCCGGGCCTTCTGGAATGTCAGCGCCCGCCTGCGCAAACTCGCCGAAAATCCATAGGCTCTATTTCAGACCATAGGCTCTATTTCAGACGACGCCGTTATGCATACTTCGCCGATCGGCAATATACGCAATCACACGTCGACTCATGAAGCGCGTAGGGGTAGCGCCCAGGGTCGGCACTTCGGCGCTCGATGCCGAGAGGTTCGATCCTTTCCAGCATGGCGAATAGCCGGCCCGATTGTTTCGCTGTTTGATGTTCGCGTGGAGCTTTCTCCTGCCGAGTCATATTCATCTCTCAGTTCCCTTCCGAGTTAAGGACGCTAATACTTTGAAAACCGTCCGGAACGCGACCACGCTTACTTGTGTCAGGCGAATGGCGATCAGGCAGATTCCCGCGCGGCCTTAAAGCGCACCTATCTTGCGTGGAAGACGTGCTCAATCTTTTCATCGGCTTTCGATTGGAAAGTCTCAAATAACTCTAAGCGACTCGAATTACTTCGGTTACCCCAGCGCGTTTTGTTCCTCCCTTCGGCGACGATCGCGGCCAGGGCCGAGCCGGCAAATCTGCCTCAGCCCAAAAAGATGCTCCCATACCAAAATGGGCATCCTGCGGGGGATGACTTCTTACAGCTGACTGTTTCGGCCGCAATCGTCTCGCTTCGAAATTATGGTGAGAGTGTGCGCCAGGAGGACCGAATTCTCTCGGCCTTATAGATCGAGGATGAACATGGCAGATTTAGCTGCAGCTCAGTCAAGAGCAGCGTCGCAAAAAGGACAGAGGACAGCGCTAGACGTTGAGTCACTCGCTCAGTCATTTCTTGACAACTTGTTTTTTGTGCAAGGCAGGTCGGTTGAGCGAGCGACGGTTAATGACCTGTACATGGCGCTGGCACATACCGTGCGGGACCGGCTCGTGGAGCGATGGATATCGACCGTCTCGAACTACCAGGCCCAGGACGTGCGGGTTGTCTGTTATCTTTCGGCGGAGTTTCTTACTGGGCCCCACCTGGCGAACAACCTTATCAATCTGGGAATTTATGACGAAGCCGAGCAGGCCATGCGGCAGCTGGGCATTGACCTTGGTGTCTTGATTGAACAAGAGGAGGAGCCGGGTCTAGGAAATGGAGGGCTGGGGCGCCTCGCTTCCTGCTTCATGGATTCACTTGCCACGCTGAACATACCTGCGATCGGCTATGGCATTCGCTACGAATATGGAATCTTCGACCAGCAAATCCGGGACGGCTGGCAGGTGGAGAAGACCGACAAGTGGTTGCGATTGGGAAACCCGTGGGCGCTTGTACGGCCTGAAGACTCGTTTGAAGTGAAACTGGGCGGGCGCACCGTAACACAAATCGACGGGGCTGGCAGGCTGCAGGTGGAGTGGATTCCAGACAAGATGGTGCGCGGAGTTCCTCACGATACGCCGATTCTCGGCTACCGCACCAACACGGCCAATACGATGCGGCTGTGGGCAGCCGAGGCTGTGGAGAGCTTCGACTTCGGTACCTTCAACCAGGGAGACTTTCTTGGAGCAGTAGCCGACAAAGTATCCTCGGAAAACATCTCGAAGATTCTTTATCCCAACGACGACGGTATACAGGGCAAGCAGCTGCGCCTGGCCCAGCAGTTCTTCTTTGTCTCGTGCAGCCTGCAGCACATCCTGCACATTCAAGTAGCGCAGAATCGTCCGCTGACTGAACTGCACCGCAATTTTGCGATTCAAATGAACGACACCCACCCGGCGATTGCCGTCGCCGAGCTGATGCGTCTGCTGGTAGACGAACATGGGATGGAATGGGATGCGGCGTGGCACGTCACGCAGCATGCCATGTCGTATACCAACCACACGCTACTGCCGGAAGCTCTGGAGCAATGGCCACGCAGCCTTTTCCGTTCGCTGCTGCCTCGACACATAGAAATCATTGAAGAGATCAACAGCCGCCACCTGGTAGAGGTTCGGGAGAAATTTCCGGGGGATGAAAACCGAGCGCAGAGGCTCTCACTAATCAACGAGAATGGGGGAAGCGGGGAGAAGTTTGTGCGCATGGCGCATCTGGCATCGCTGGGCAGCCACGCCATCAACGGCGTGGCGGCCTTGCACACCGAGTTGCTGAAGGCCAATGTACTGAGCGATTTTTATGCTCTCACCCCTGAGAAGTTCAGCAACAAGACCAACGGAGTGACCCCGAGGCGGTGGATCGTGTTGAGCAATCCGCGCCTGGCCCAGCTGCTTACAGCGCATCTCGGCTCAGGATGGGAACGAGATCTCGACAAGTTGCGGCGGCTGGAGCCGTTGGCCGATGACATCGATTTCTGCGACGAGTGGCGAGCCATCAAACGGCACAACAAGCTTGGCCTCTCAGAGTACATCCACAATCAATTGGGAATCACTACGGATCCCGGTTCGATCTTCGATGTGCTGGTGAAGAGGCTGCATGAGTACAAACGGCAACACTTGCAGGTGTTGCATATTCTCACTCTGCTGAATAGGATTCAACACAACCCCAACGCGGAGGTTGTGCCCAGGACATTTATCTTCGGCGGCAAGGCGGCGCCCGGTTACCGCATGGCCAAGCTGATTATCAAGCTGATTCACTCCGTCGGCGAAGCCATCAATTCCGATCCGCAGGTGGGTGGCCGGCTCAAGGTAATCTTCCTTCCAGACTACAGCGTAAAGCTCGGGCAGAGGGTCTATCCCGCTGCTGACTTGTCGGAGCAGATATCACTGGCAGGCAAAGAGGCATCGGGCACGGGAAACATGAAGTTCTCGATGAACGGGGCGATCACGATCGGAACACTGGATGGAGCCAACATCGAAATTCGCGAAGAGGTCGGCGCGGACAACTTTCTTCTTTTCGGATTAGCGGCCGCGGAGGTCGCTGAGCGCCAGAGGGAAGGATACTATCCGCGCTCTCTTTACGAGTCGAACGCCAATTTGCGCGAGGTCTTGGATTCATTATCGAGTGGTGAATTCTCCCACGGGGACAGGACGCTATTTGCACCCTTGGTGAACTCACTGCTTACCGGAGACGATTACATGCTGCTGGCAGATTACCAATCGTACATAGACTGCCAGGACGAGGCTAGCCGGCTCTTCAGCGACCAGGCGAAGTGGACCCGCATGTCCATTATGAACGTGGCGAGGATGGGGAAATTTTCCTCCGATCGATCCATTCGTGAATACTGTGCCGATATCTGGAAGACGTGGCCCGTGAAGGTCCAACTCTGATGAGCCGGCCATTCGCGTTTTGAAGCGGATGCGAGTGTTTCCTGCTTCCTGCAGCGGGAGCACGCAAATTGCAAATTGGCTAAGCCGCCGAGTGCAGGGCAGCCTCCGCCCACTCCACTGCCGCGACGTAAAGGCTTGATAATTCCTCCTGATTCAACTGATCGCTATGCGCGGCTTGATCGCATGCAGCCCAGTCGCCACGCTCGTAGCTTTCAAGCCAGCCAAGCACCGCTCGCTCCGGATTGTTCGTTCCCATCAGGGCTTCACGAATCTCAACGCTGAGTGGCAATGCCGGGGCAATATCGCACATGGGCAGACCCTGCATGGCTGGCAGAAGACTCAGCAGGCCTAACAGGTACTGACTGAATGGCTCCAGTCCGCGCGATAGGGCGGCAGTTTCACAAAGCCGGCCTCGTACCACCCCGGTGCACAATATTTCCGCCGGCTGATCGCCATTGAACTGGCTGGCGATGGCCAAGGTCGCAATGCGGCGGAAGGCATCATCCCCCAAGGCGAGCAACGCCATTTCGATCGAGTGGACTTCTTGCCTCAACGCGCAGATTGGAGAGTTGATAAATCGGAGCAGTTGAAACGCCAGCGGACCGTCCCGCATTACCAGTTGGCTCATCTTGCGCAAGTCCATGGGCCGCTGCTGCAATGCTTTGAGAATATCGATCCGCAAGAGCTGGTTCGCCGGCGGTCTGCGGTTCTTCGTCGCAACCGGCTGGAAATAGTAGGAGCCCGCGAAGAGCGAAAACCCCTCATCACGCGCCTGGAGGTATTCCGCCTGGGTCTCCACCTTGTCGGCCAACATGGAGATTTTTCTGCCCCGCACGCGCGCGCACAAGTCTCGCCTTGCCTCGGAAAGCGTATGGCCTAAGTCGACCTTAAGGTAGTTGGCCATCTCGACGAACTGCCCATGGCGCGGTCCCCATTCGAAATCATCCAATGCAAAGCGGAAGCCCAGGGTCTTCAGATTCTTGCAGTGGTCAATCGTTTCCAATGTCTGCTCAGCAATCAACGGTAATTCCAGAATTGCAAGGTTGGGCGACAGCGACTGCGCAAGCTGCGGGGTGAGGACCTCTTCAGAGCATTCAAGAAAGGCTGGGAGCGCTCCCGTCAGCCGTTTCAACCCGCTTGGCCTCCCCAGTCCAAACTGCGCCACCGACTCTAGCAGGTTCGGTCGATTTTCTTCCCCTTCTTCCTTGGGGTATCCATTTCGGAATCGCAGTTTGAAGGCGTGAACCCTGCCGCGAAGGTCCAAGATTGGCTGACGAACCACGAAATGCATCGCTGCGTTCCCATGAGAACGGCCACACTCGCACCCGTCGATGGATAGTGTTGCATTCGCCATAGAATCTCCTGTACCTCTTATCGACCCGAGGTGTTGTGAACTTGAACGAATCGCTGCAAAGGTAAAATGCAATTTTGTTGTGGTATACCTTTCCAGGCCCCGCAAAGTCGCACCTGCCTGGGGGTGCCTGGTTGTGTGCGAATAACGTCTACGATTCCGGGAACGACGGTCAGCTGTCTCACTTCAACCGCCAGGATTTCGGGGGCTGGGAGACGGTTTGGACTAAATATGGACTCGATGCTCGGGGGATCTCTCTCGCCGGCTTAAGTGCTAGAATCGAGCATTCTTTGGGAATAGCGGTGAGGCCACACGTACGGGTTGAGCAGACGTCCTTGTGCTCCTCGCGTTCTGCGAGGCGCCTTCCCGTTTTGACGATGTTTTATTCAGACAATTCGAAGGGGGCTGTCCGATGACTAGGAATAGGTTTTGGTGCCTGCTTGCTGCTTCTGTTGGACTCATCCTCAGCGTGAGTTTCTTAGTGGGTTGCCATTGGCGTGATCCAAATGTCCGGAAACAAAAGTATTTGAACAGCGGGATAAAATACTTTGCACAGGGAAAGTACCGCGAAGCCGATATCGAGTTGCAAAATGCGATCAAGATAGACCCCAACTATGAAGCAGCTCATTATCAGCTTGCGCAGTCTTATAGGAAGCAGGAACTCTGGCCCGAAGCTTTCACAGAGCTGAATCGAGTGGTTGCACTGTCTCCCAAGAATTGGGAAGCGCAATTGGAGTTGGGAAACATGCTCCTTGCGGCGCACCGATTCTCGCAGGCCGCAGAGCGCGCAAAGCTCGTGCTGCAGGCTGAGCCGCAGAACGTAGACGCACATACCATGCTGGCGAAAGCCCTGGCCTCAACAGGAGACTCCAAAGGCGCGTTGGACGAGATGCAGAAGGTCATTGAACTTGCCCCGAACCGGCCCAACACTTATTTGAGTCTGGCTGCGGTGCAATTCGAGGCAAAGCAGACAGATGAAGCTGAACAGAGCTACAAGAAGGCGATCTCGCTCGAACCCTCTTCCGCAGTGCCTGCAGTGGCTTTGGGGTCATTTTACGCGCTCGAGCTTCGCTTCCCCGATGCTGAACAGCAATTTCAGCACGCGATCGCACTGGATCCCAAGAACCTTTCTACTCGCCGGGCTTTAGCAGATATATATCTGCAGGACGGAAAAGACGGAAGTGCTGTTGACGTGTTGAAACAGGCAAAGGATACCTTCCCGGGCAATGGCGCCGCCGGCAGAATGCTTGGCGACTATTATCTGCAAACCGGACAAACGGAAAAGGCCTACGACGAGTTCTCCGGGCTCTACCACGCTCATCCCAACGATCAGGCGGTGTTGACGGATTACATCCAAGCCCTGATTGGAACGATGCGCCTCGATGAAGCGAAAAAGTTAAACGACCAGGTCTTGCAGCAGAATCAGCATTCCAACGTGGGACTTCTGGCTGAGGGTCAGATCTGGCTTCAACAAGGTCGAAGCAGCGATGCGATTCCTGTGTTCGAGTCGGTCGTTGGAGCTGAGCCAAATAACGTCTACGCTCAATACTTGCTTGGACTGGCCGATGCTCAGGCCGGCCGGGTGCACGAAGCATCCGCGGAGTTGCAGCAGGCAGTGAAACTCCGACCCAATCTGATCGCAGCGCAGAGAGCATTGGCGCGGCTCGCTCTCGACCAGAACGATCTTAATCTCGCCAAGACGAGCGCAACTGCGCTGATCGCGGCTCGTCCCGCCTCGCCTGACGGCTACGATCTTCGTGCCCTGGCTGAAGCTCGCCAGACGAACTATGCTTTGGCGGAGGCGGATCTCAATAAGTCGATCCACCTGGCGCCGCAGGACCCGCTCGCCTACTCGCGTCTCGGTGACGTTCGGGTGGAACAGAAGCGATATGGGGAGGCAGAACCTCTTTACAACCAGGCGCTGCAGCTTAACCCGGCGCTTGCTGAGGCAATGGAAGGTATTGTGACCGTCTACGAAAGGGAGAAGAAGCCCGGGAAGGTTACGATCGACAGGATTCAAGAGCAGATATCCCGGTCGCCAAACACGCCCAAGTATTACGAGATGCTCGGCCAGGCATTTTATAAGGAAGGCGATTTTGAGAATGCGCAAAATGCGCTCAAAAAAGCCTTTGAAATCGATGCGAAAGACGTGAACGCGTTACTCATGCTGGCAAATTTGCAAGCTGCCCATGGCTCCTCGGCCCAGGCCTTGACGACCGCTCAGCGCGCCGTTCAGCAAAGTCCTCAGGACATGCGCACTTACACTGTCCAGGCTGAGATAGAAGAGAAATCCGGAGACTGGCAGGACGCGGAGAAGACTTACCAGGCGGCGCTTAAAATCAATCCACAGTTTGGCACGGGAGCAGCCGACCTCGCGATGCTGCTCCTCAATCACGGAGGAGACGTGGACACAGCTATTTCGCTGGCACAAACTGCGCGTCAACTTGCTCCCGATTCGCCGAAAACGGCCGATGCATTGGCTTGGGCTGATATCTCGAAAGGTGGCTTCGTCAACAACAGCGATGCGGTCAGGCTATTGCAGCCGGCCATCTCAAAAACACCGAACGATCCGACTCTTCTTTACCACCTGGGCGTCGCTTACGAGCGAATGCAGATGCGGGCGCCTGCCACGATGCAATTTCGGCAGGTTCTCAAACTCGACCCGGGTTTTGAGAAGCGCGATGAAATCCGCAGCTATCTGGCAGGTGCCAAGTGAATCCGACCCCGTACAATTTGCGAGCAGTGGAGATCGCTTCCCCGTCTTCACTCCGAGAGAAAAGGACTGCACACACAGAGGAGGATGTTGCAAAAGCCTGCGGGTAACTTCGCCCAGGAAACCAAATTCCATCTATTACTTGCACCGAGGTAACGGGTGACTCTTTAGTGCTGACGTTCCATCGGTTTTCAGGAGAATTCCGTTGACAACGAAAGTCAACGTATGACAATCATTGTGAGTCACGGGCCCGCTCCCTCCGACACATGCGGTCGCGGGTTTCTTGCCATGTTACCTCGGGGTCGCTTGATAATACGAGAGTCGGATTGATCAGACACCGAAGCTTGCACCGGTCGGCCTTTCCCGCGTTTGGATGGCGGGTGATTTTGGGGCCGGATAAGAATTTCACTCCCCACTCCTGGAGGATTATCCCTATGAACGAAAAAAGAAGTTTCTTACTTTTAGGGGCTTTGGTTCTGATCGCGGCGATCGGTGTACCGAAGGCTCATGCTCAAGACACTCCCCAACTTGGTGATCTGTGGTTTAACACAAATGGAACTTTTACCGAAGGCGCAGGCACCGGGGTGGACACAAGTGCCTATGACCTGTCGGCCACTGGATTGGGCACAATAACCATCACCGACACGACCACGGGCTCGGGCTACGTCAACGCCTTCTGGAACGAGGCGGTCGGAATTCCGTTCTACAACGAGTTTGGATCCACGTCGGGAACTGCCTCATCGGGAGAAAGCTGGGAGATCGGCAGCGTGCCTTACGTTCCCGCCGAAGGCGGTTATGACGATGCACAGTCGTCCACCCTCACCGACGCGCAAAACGGAACGTTGAACGACGCCAATGGACTGCCATCGGGCAACTCAAATTTTTCCGGCTCGTGCCTTTCCTCCGGATGTAACGGCGATGTGGCCGTGGCTCTTGGCGATTCCTTCACGGTGGGAAGCGGCGAGGAAGAAATCGTCACTCTTACGGTGTCGCAGACAGCGCCTACCAGCGGCTTCTACATCGATCAAACGAACCCAAGTGAAGACAACCCGAACAGCGGCGTCGTAGGGAACGTCTATTACAGCCTGACCGCCCAGGAAGTGCCGGTAAATAATGGCGGTGGCGGCGGTACCACTGGAGTCCCCGAGCCGGGCACCTGGGTGCTCATGTTGGCCGGCTTGACCGGCTTGTTGTTCCTGGGATGGCGCATGCGCCACCAAAACGCGTCCAACTTGCGTGTGGCATAACCGTTGCCCTGCTGGCAGTTGTTGCAGTCGCCGGGACTGCCTCAGTGAAGGCGCAAGAGGTGCTCACGGTGCAGGAGGATACAGGCAACCCGCTGCTCCCGCATACAGCGTATGCGGGAGCGAACATTGTTTATATCAGCCACCTTACGCTGGAGCAATGCGTCGAGAAACTGCGCGACACCGAGGTTTCTCTTCGAAGCGATGCAGTCGGGCCGTTTCATCAGGCCCTCTCAGGCACGGAACTATACCACCCTTTTTATCATCTGGGCGTTACTTGCAACCGAAAACAGATGCGTGCGTTTGCCGGTGCGAAATCTCGTCAGGTTCTTAAACTCGATCTTGACTTCGAGAAGCGTGACGGCATCCGCGGCTATCTGGCCGAGGCGCAAACTGAGTCTGTCGCGGGGACAATCTGCGAGCGAGTCGAGGTCCAAAGCTGCTTTCGGTTCCGGGACCAAGCGGACCGCAAACACCGCAATGAATGTTTCAAAACCCGTGGTAACTTCGCAAAAGAAACCAAATTCCGCCTAGTAAGCGCACAGGAGTAACACATCATTCTGAGAACTAAGCGCACCGCGGTAACACGTCATTCTTTGGTGCTGAAGTTACATCTTTTTTCACAAGAATTCCGTTGACAATGAACGTCGACCTATGAAAATCATTGCGTGTCACAGGCACGATCACTCCGCCGCCTGCGATCTCAAGTTTCTCCTTACCTTATTCCCTTAGGATTGCTCGGAATACGAAAGTCGGATTGAACAAAAATAGCAACTGGCAGCGGTCGGCCTTTTCCCCGGTTACATGGTGGGTTGTTTTGGGGCTGGCTAAGAATTCACACCCCACTTCTCTGGAGGATTATTCCTATGATCGGAAAGAGGAATTTGTTACTGGGAGGATTATCCCGATGAACGGAAAAAGAAATTTGTTAGTCTTAGGGGCTTTGGTCCTGATCGCGGCGATCGGTGTACCGAAGGCTCATGCTCAAGACACTCCCCAACTTGGTGATCTGTGGTTTAACACAAATGGAACTTTTACCGAAGGCGCAGGCACCGGGGTGGACACAAGTGCCTATG